>Ga0210409_10003936_pt1 | contig 16262 bp, 15 predicted proteins | sample IncBWH17MmetaG_FD_161649 | JGI IMG/M metagenome (GOLD analysis project Ga0210409, IMG submission 161649) | Forest soil microbial communities from Barre Woods Harvard Forest LTER site, Petersham, Massachusetts, United States - Inc-BW-H-17-M | ecosystem: Environmental > Terrestrial > Soil >...
GATTACGGTTCCAACGCCGGACAGGAATTCAGTCATCCCACCTCGCAACTCACCGCAACCATGTTTGTCCCGCGGCGCGTCCTCTACGAACTCCGCGCCGGACGAGAATATTTCGTCGGCAAAGAGCGTTGTGTGTTCTGCGACATCATTCAGCAGGAAGAGCGCCAGGCGCAGCGCGTGATTGAGGTTCGAGGCGACTACCTCGCCTTAGGTCCTTATGCCCCACGGGTTCCCTATGAAACCTGGATTCTCCCCCGCAATCACGATTCTTCGTTCGAGCGTACGGGCCTGAACAAGCCCGGCCTGCGAACGAATCTCGCGGCTCTTCTGCGCCGGACCTTGCAGCGCGTCCGCACCGTCACCGAAGATTTCCACCTCGTGCTGCACACGTCGCCCAGCAGCCTGCATCCCTCAAAGAATCTGGGCTATTGGAAGACCATCGACGACGACTATCACTGGCACATTGAGATCATGCCCGTCGTGCCGTCCAAGGCCAAGTCGTACACGTTCAAAGAGGTGTACTACTCTCCGGTTACGTCAGAAACTGCCGTAAAGCAGTTGCGCGAGGCCAAAATCGAAGGCTAAGTGCGTGTACACGAATCTCGATCCGACGAGGCATGTAGGGACAGCCGCCTAGGCTGTCCCCTGAGCGAGCAAAGCGAGCAATATAGGGAAGAGGCAAGAAGGTTGCAGCTGCAGGCCACCCAAAGTAATCGGCCTCATTCCGATGGCAGGTCGCCGACTGCGGCAAGAAGCTAGACGACAGCGTCCTGGAGTAGAAAATCAATCAACCACGGAGGACGCAGAGTTACACATAGAAAGTCGCTCGGTGACCCTCTGTGGTGAAATGTCTGGCTGGATCCCGGCTAGGGTGATGTGAGGGAATAGAAACTCCCCTTCCTTTTTCCGCAGTGCGTTGCCACGTTACTTCTTACCGCTCGGAACCGCAGTTGTCATCTCGTGAGCCCAACTGACCGCGTCGTTGAACCCCGGTTCACGAAGGCTAAAGACAGGTTGAGCTTCTTCGCGTGTCTGGCTACCACATCCCACTCTCCTGCCTCGCGCGACACCATCAGATCGTAAATAGGAGACAGGGCGGTGGGCTTCCCAGTCTTCATTCCCAGCAACTCGGTTCTAGTTTCGGCATCGAATGCGAGACCTTCGATCACTACGCCCATGGGGACTTCCAGGATCGCGTCCATCAGGGAGAACATTCCGATCAGGAATAGGTCGCATGAACCGTGATTTACTTTAGGCGCAATGAGTTCGCAGAAGCGTGCCCGCACCAAGGACGCAAGTACCCGATCGGAGCATTTTTCCTGGCCCATAATCAGCGTGGTCGCCATCCGTATCCAGCGGATCAGTTCCCTCTCTCCCAGCAGAGTGATGCCGTGGCGCACGGATTGCACCGTATTCGACACTCCCACTAACGGTGAGTTCAAGTAGCGCAGCAACCGGTAGCACAATGACGCGTCCTGCTTGATGAGCTGTTCGACCGCGTCAAAATCTACTTCCGGCGCCGAGATGGCCTTCAGCAGCCGCAACTGGCTGGCTTGGTTGGCAGGAATGTGGCGGGCCCGCATGCGTTCGGGATGCCGGAAGAAGTACCCCTGAAACAACGTGAACCCGTCTTTTAACGCCGCAATAAACTGCAGTCGCGTCTCGACCTTCTGGGCGATCAAGATGCAGTTTGCGCCATGTTTCGCGACCAGGGCAGCGCAGTGCTGTTCTGAGACTGTTCTGATGTCGATTTTCAAATAATTGGCGAATGGGATCAGCTTCTCCCGGGCATCGCCCGGCGTAAAGTTGTCGAGAGCGATTTCGTAGCTGTCCATTCTGAGTTGCTCGCAGGCTGCGACCGCCCGTTCATCGACGCGCACGTTCTCCTGGATCTCGACGACCGCCTTTTCCGCAGGCAGCAGCTGAAAGAACCCTTTCAGCAGCATGTCCTGCGAGCCATTGATGAATGCGCGGCGCCCGTCGCACACCGCATCCAGTCCCATCACGTTCAAGGTGTCGATGATGCTGCGGGTGCCTCCTTCCAAATCGGCGTTGAACCGGTCTTCTTGCGGGCTTTCGCGGAACAGCAGTTCGTACCCCAGCACTTTTTCATCTTTGCTTAGGATCGGCTGTCGCGCCAGACAGGAGCTTGGTTTCTCGGAGGGAGCGGTTTTGACTGCGATATTCATAGTCTCCGTGTTCCATCGGCAGGTACGGCAGAAATCTTGAGTAGCGCACTATTTGCGCGCTACCATCGGCGCGATCAGGACCCTCACCAGCCGCTCTCTTCCCCTGCTACAATCGTCTGCCTCCGGATCCCTCACAATGAAAAGTCTTTTGGCTTCCGTCCTGCTTGTGTCCACTTGCCTCGCCCAGAGCGTTCCCTCGGCCAAACAAAAGGTGCTCTGGCAGAAACTGGAATCGAAGATCGAGCAGGTCGACCGGAACCTCGACGGCGTCATGGGAATCGCAATCGAGGACTTGACCACGGGCGATCACTACTTCCTGCGCGAAGACGAGGTCTTCGCCCAGGCCAGCTCGATCAAGATCACGGTGCTTGCCAACCTCTATCTGCAAGCGCAGCAGGGCAAACTCAAGCTCACCGATCTCTACACCGTGCAGTCTTCCGACCTGGTTCCCGACAGCGACATCATGAACGGGCTTACGCCCGGCGTGACGCGCGTGACGCTGCGCGATCTCGCTACGATGATGGTCGCCGTCAGCGATAACGCCGCGACGAATGTCCTGATCGACCGCGTCGGCATGCAGAACGTCAACGCCCTGCTCGACTCACTCGGGCTGTCGCACACGCGCCTGCGCCGCAAGATGATGGACCTGGAAGCCGCCAAGCAGGGCCGCGAAAACATCTCCACCCCGCGCGAAATGATGACGCTGCTCGACGCCATCTACCACGGCAAGCTCCTGAACAAAGAGTCGACCGAGGACTTCTTCAAGATGCTCAGCACGAATAAGCAGTCATTCATCCCGCGCGACCTCCCGCCTGACCTTAAGGTTGCCAATAAGCCCGGCGAACTCGAAGCGGTACGGAACGACTCCGGCGTAGTCTTCGTTGAAGGCAGGCCATACGTGATCTGCGTGATGACTGGGTTCTTGCGCAACGAACGCGAGGGCGAAGAAGCGATCACAAAAGTCTCGCTCGAAACCTGGCGCATGTTCGACCGCCTAAGCCGTGCAACAGAATACGGCCGCGTAGTTTCACCAGGAAACGGCACACGCTGACTTGTTACACCCGAAATGATTGTCATCCTGAGCGCGCGGTTCGTGCGCGCGTAGGATCTATGCAACAAGCTTGGAGCGAATGCGCGCTCAGGACGAGCAATCCGTCAACTCGTGCTCGCGCTCTTTCTCGCCACTAACTGCAGCCGCATGAAGATCAATGCCGCCTTGGCTTCCATCGGCTGCGAGAAGAAATATCCTTGTCCGTACTCGCATCCCAACTCGAGCAGACGCTCCAGTTGCCGCACCGTCTCGATGCCTTCGGCGATCACCTTCAGATTCATCTTGTGCGCCAGCAGGATGATCAACTCCACAATGTCCGACGCGCTGCGGTCGGTCTGCATCTCCCGAATCAGTGACCGGTCAATCTTCACCGCATCCACGGGAAACTGCCTCAACCCGACCAGCGAAGTCGATCCCGTGCCGAAATCATCCAGCACCGTGCCGATCCCGAAGTGTTTCAGATGTGACAGCACCGTCACCGTCAGCTTGGGATCGGCCGACGCGATCTTCTCCGTCATCTCCAGTTGCAGGCGTGAAGGATCGACGCCGGTCTGCTGCAGCGCATCCTGAATATCATTGGCCAGCCGCGCATCGGCAAACTGCCGCGCCGAAACGTTTACCGTGAGGTGCATCTGTGATCCGGAGCGGTCGTTGACCTCCCACTCGCGCAATTGCCTGCACGCCTGCACCATCAGCCAATGCCCGATCGACACTAGAATGCCGGTGTCTTCCGCCACGTCGATAAACCGGTAGGGCGAAATCAATCCCTGCGTCGGATGCTCCCACCGCAGCAGCGCCTCAAAGCTCATGATCCGCCGCGTGTCGAGTTGCAGAACTGGTTGGTAGTGAATGCGAAACTGCCGCTCCGTCAGCGCCGTGCGCAGGTCGGACTCCAGCTTCAACCTCCCGACAGCGCGCGTGTGCATGGCCTGGTCGAATACTTCGCAGCGTGAACCGCCCATCGCCTTCGCCCGGCGCATGGCTACGTCGGCGTCTTTCAATACATCTTCCGGGCGCGTGTGCGCGACCGTGGTAAGCGCAATGCCCACGCTCGCCGATGCACGCACCTCGCGCGATTCGATCGGGAAGGGCGCAGCGACCGCTTCCTGCAGCCGGCGGGCAATGCGCAGCGCGTCGCTCGGATCGCCAACGGTTTCCAGCAGGATCGTGAATTCATGGGCTCGGAGACGGAACAGCGACGCGTCGCTGGCTGCGCCGCGATCTCGCGCGGTCGCATCATCCTGCCGCAGTTCCACCGAAAGCCGGCGCGCAATCTCGGTCAGGATGTGATCGCCCGCTATGGTCCCCATGGCTTCGTTGACCTTGAAGTGATCCACATTCGCCAGCAGCAGGGCATAGCTTCGTCCCGTCTCGCGGCGCACGCGCCCGAACGTGCTCTGCAGGCGGTCCATGAACATGCGCCGGTTGGGCAATCCGGTCAGCAGGTCGTGAAACAGGTTGTCTCGAGTTGCTGCTCGGCGCGCTTGCGCTCGGTGATGTCACGGTTCACGATCACCAGCTTGGCCACTTCGCCTTTGGCATCGCGAATCGTGCTGGCTACCGATTCCAGCACGCGCCAGCTTCCGTCTTTGTGCTTGATGCGGTACTCGAGTTGCCGTCCGACTCCGCTCTCGCGTGCTTCCCGCGCCGCTTCCAGAACTCTCATGCGATCGTCGGGATGAATCTGCTCAAACGACGAGGTCTCGCTCAACTCCGAGGGAGAGTAACCGAGCACTCGCTTGTAAGCAGGGCTGTTGTACAAGCGCCGTCCCTTGACGTCGACCCAAGGCAATCATATCGGCCGCGTTTTCGGTGACCGCCTGGAAAATCTCGTCTTTCTTGCGAAATTCGCGGTTGGCCTTGAAGATCCGCAACTGCTCGACGATCACCAGGACGACTAGCGCTCCCAACGTAATCCAAACCCATAGGTGCATCGATAGCACTCCTGAGAAGAGCTATCGGCAAAAATGTGAGCAGGATTAAGTGAGAGTTACGGAGGAGTCGGTTGGAAAGAGCGACGTGTTGCGGGGATGATGGAGTTTGCGGGCGGAGGAAAATTCGGGGCACCGCGGAACCTTCGAAATTGTTTTTGGTCAAAGTTCCCGAAATGGGACGGAAGCCCTGTGCCTGGGGTTACCCCCTTCCCCCTGGTCTACTGGAATCATCAGCTTAGCGGGAATTAGCAAATTAATTCTTGAGGCACAGTCACTTAGGGGCAAAATCTTGGTTTCAAACAACTTAGCGCCGCGATATCGAAACCGAGTCCAAAACGGGATGTTCTGCGCTTGGGCGCACCGCCACGACCTCAACGATGATTGCGCGAACGTGCTTGTGAAGGCAAGGGCGGACGTCACATCGCGCTGTGAACAAGAGCACAGTCTGAGTCAATGAATTTTAGTCATGGAAGAACGCGTGAAAGATCTACTGTGGATTCCGCCCTGATTTGCAGCAAAGTCGATGTCGTGGTGAAGTAAGGCGCCAAAAGGCCATAACCACAAAGGACACGAAGGAACACGAAGGAACCCGTCGGGATTTCCTTCGTGAACCTTAGTGTCCTTCGTGGTTAAGGGTCTTCGCGGCGTACCAGCGCCCTCGACGGGAGCAAGTGTGCGGTCTACCGCGAAAAGTATCCCGTCTTAGTGCGCACCTTGAGTCCATCCTGCTTGGGCCGGATGATGATCTTGCGGAAAGAGTCGTCTTTGATGGGATTGGTCGGGTAGTAGGCCAGTTCGTAGGAGCTGCGTAACTCGTCGCCGATTTGACGAAAGTACGTGTGCGGATCGACGACCTCCGCGTCGAAGGTGGCCCCGCCGGTTTCTTTTGCGAGGCGATCCATCACTCGGATGCCGTATTTATTCCGGGCGGTGAGATTGCCGTGCTCTTTCTGCGTATAGCGGATGGGAAATAGCAGGACGTTGGCGCTCTGTGCGGCTTCAATCGTCGTCATCATGTCGTGAGAGCTGGAGTTGTCTTCGCCGTCGCTGAAGATCAGCAGGGCCCGCCGTCCTTTCTCCTTGGCGAGTTTGTCTGCGACCGAGTAGAAGATGGAATCGTAGAACGCCGTGCCCAGGTCTCGTGACTCTTTCGGACCGAGTTCCGGGAAATGTTTTTCGTCGTGCTCGAAGCGAGTGAGTCCATCGAGAATTTCGGCGCTCGATTGGGTGAAATCGCTTACCAGGCGCAGATGGTTGCCGAAGCACAACATGAACGCGCGGTCTTTGGGTCCGAGGACATCTTGCAAGAAAACCTCCAGGTCATGCTTATGCTGCTTGGAGTAGTGCTCCTGGCTGCCGCTGGCGTCGACAATTAATCCGAGGGTAAGCGGTACGTCGGAGCTGCGGGAAAAGAAGGCAATCTTCTGAGGAACTGCGTCTTCCAGAACCTCGAAATCGTCCTTGGTCAGGTTATCGACCAGCGCCCCGCGGGAATCCCGCACCGAAAACGACACGTTGACGAGGTCGACCTTGACGCGGATGGGCTCTTGCGAAAAACAACTGGTGGCGGCGAGCAGTGTGAGCAGGAGAGTGGGAGGTCGCATGGCGATATAGAGTAAGTCATTGCTACAGACGCGAGGGAATGAAATTGGTCACCCTTACTTGCTTCGTACGGTCCCTCGGAGGGCTGGCGCCCTCCCCAGGATGACATCGCGAAAGCGTGACTTCGCGGACTCCGCGGTAAGAATTTTTCGCAAGTGAGACAGAGCAACGGAGCTCTCACCCGAGCTTCATCGCCTCCGGATCCCACTTCACCACCATCCCGTGCTCGATACTCAGGTTGCTGAGCAGCGCGGCCCCGGCCGCTCGATACCCGAACACGGCATCTTCGACAACGGGCTTGCGTGAGCGAACTGCGCTGAAGAAATTGGTGAAGTGGTCGAAGCTGTCACGGTATCCCTCGGGAGCGACGTACTTCTCGGTTGCGACGGTGGGCGGCCCGGAAGGATGGGATGCCGGATACCGCTCGTGATAAGCGTCGCGAATCCGTTTCTGCATGGCCTCGGTGTAGGTCCCGATCATGAGGCCGGGTTCTTTTTCGCGAGGAGTGCGGCTCACGCTGACCGAGTTGGAGGCAATTTCAAGCGTTCCCTCTGAGCCGGTGAAGGCCAGGCCCTCGCTCTCCTCGCCTCCGTCGACAAAATTGACGCGCAGGCTGAGGTTGAATCCTTGCGGATAGTCAAACAGTCCCAGCAGCACGTCGTTGGCGTCGCGGCCGTCTTTCCAGAACCGCAGCCCGCCGGTGGCCATGGCGCGGGTGGGGCCGTTGCTGCCGGTGATGAAATGGGTTCCGCTGAACAGGTGCACGAAGAGGTCACCCGCGACTCCGGTGCCATAGGCTTTCCATTTTCGCCACTGGAAGAAATGCTCGGAGTTGAAGGGAACTCTTGGCGCGGAGCCGAGGAAGCGGTCCCAATCGCAGGTTTCGGGCGAGGCATCGATGGGGACCGTGTAGTTCCACGCGCCCATGGATGAGTTGCGGTCCCAGTGTGCGCTCACCATGTTGAGCTGGCCAATCGCGCCGGAAGCCAGAAGCTCTTTGGTCTTGGCATAAATGATGGAGCTGACTCGCTGGCTTCCGATCTGCAGGATGCGGTTGGACGATTTAGCTGTCTCGATCATCTCGGGCCCTTCGGAATGGGCGTGGATCATCGGCTTTTCACAGTACACGTCCTTGCCGGCTATCATGGCATCGACGGCAATCTGCTTGTGCCAGTGATCGGGCGTGCCGATGATCACCGCGTCCACATCTTTGCGTGCCAGAATTTCCTTGTAGTCGCGCGTGGTGAAAACGTCGTTGCCCCAGAGTTCCTTGCTGTGTTCGAGACGGCCGTTGTAACAGTCGGCCACGGCGACGAGCTTCACGCCAGGGACTTGGACGGCGGTCCGGGTGTCTCCCTGGCCCTGAATGCCGGCTCCGATCAGGGCGAGCTGGATGTGATCGTTGGCGGCGATCGGCGCGGGGGCTTCCAGTGGCTGTACTTTCAAGGCGTGCGTCTTGACTCCGAGAGCGGTGGCGGCAGTAGCCGTGCCTGCGACTTTCAGAAAGTTTCTTCGATTCAGCATAAGCACATTCTCCGGCGTGGAAGTGGACGTGCGCCTCACACAATATTCTTCTTTGCGAGATTTGTCTCGGAGAGAATCGCATGGAACAAAATCCTCAACCACGAAGTGCACGAAGGTTCACGAAGGACCCCCTGAGATTTCCTTCGTGAACCTTCGTGTCCTTCGTGGTGAATGATTTTCAGTCCGCGACAGGGAAGCCGCCAAAGCTCCATAATGTCGTGATGACGGTTCGCCGACTGAAGACCTATACCGGGGCGCAGGGCTATGTGTACCAGTATTACTTCGTGGGCAAGCGCGCGGCGTTGCCCGATGATCCCGAAGCTCCTGCTACAGAGTTCATTTTCGATGTGACCTCCGACCGCAAGCTGACTTATTCCGTCAGCGTCTTTTTGCCGCAGGGACCATTGGCAGAGTGGAGCCAGAATCATGGCCGCGCCTTGAACGATGCCGAGCAATACGCCGCCGTCAAACTGCGTCTGTTTCGCGCCTTCGATGAATTGGAAGATGTAAAGGCGGACGGACGCCGCTTGCGCATCGACAGTGCGGTGCTAGAGGAAGCGTTGTCGAGCTTGGGAGTGGAGTGATCGCATGGAAGATTGGTCATTTAGGGTCGCGTTCGAGCTTGATTGAGATGGGCTTTCGAGTGTGCATGAGAACGCGTGTCGTCCCGACGGGACTCACGCGTTTGTTCCACTTCACTCGGCACTTCCGTGCCGGGCTTTCATATCCCGCCGCTACGCGGCTGGAGTTTTGGTGGTGCTTGTTCCACCGCTTGCGCTCAATGGTAGTTCTCACGCAGTCTCTTTAGCCCCAGCGCTCCGATCGCGCTGACGCTGGTGGTATAACTTCTGGCGGAGCTCCCCGTGAAAAATTCGAAATCTTTCGTCATCGGCACATTTCTGCTCTTCTCTTGCGTTGCCTGGTCCCAAACGTCCCGCTGGTCCGAGCAAAAAGCCAATGACTGGTATGCTCAGCAGCCCTGGCTGGTCGGCAGCAACTACGTTCCCAAGTCCGCGATCAACGAGCTGGAGATGTGGCAGCAGGGCACCTTCGATGCGACGCAGATCGATAAAGAACTCGGCTGGGCCGAATTTCTCGGCATGAACACCATGCGCGTTTTCCTGCACGATCTGCTCTGGCAGCAGGACGCCGCCGGATTCCAGAAGCGTCTCGATCAATTTCTGGCCATCGCTTCGCGCCATCACATCCGGCCACTGCTTGTGCTCTTCGATTCCTGCTGGGATCCTGCACCGCGCCTGGGCAAGCAGCACGACCCTATTCCGGGCGTGCATAACTCTGGATGGGTACAGAGTCCGGGCGCAAAGGTACTCGCCGATCCCGCGGAGGTTCCGCGCCTCAAAGCGTATGTGCAGGGCGTCGTCGGCGCGTTTGCCAAAGACGACCGTATCCTCGGCTGGGATGTATGGAACGAGCCGGACAACTCCGGCGGCGGCGACTACTCCAAGACAGAACTGAAGCCAGAGGAAAAGAGAGCACGCGTGGCGGTGCTGCTGCCGCAGGTTTTCGCCTGGGCCCGTGAGGTCAATCCTTCTCAGCCACTCACCAGCGGCGTGTGGGATGTTGACATCTCCAAAGACGAAAACGCACAGCACGAGATCGATCGTGTCCAACTCCGCGAGTCCGACATCATCACCTTCCACAACTACAACTGGCCTGAGTCCTTCAAAGCCGAGATCGCATGGCTCAGACAATTCCAACGTCCGATCATCTGCACCGAATTCATGGCGCGGTCGGTGGGTAGCACGTTCGACACGATCCTGCCCATTGCGAAGGAAGAGAAAGTCGGCGCCATCAACTGGGGATTCGTTGCCGGAAAGACGCAGACGTACTATCCGTGGGAGTCCTGGGATCATCCCTACGTGAAGCACCAGCCACCGGTCTGGTTCCACGAGGTCCTGCGCCCCGACGGCACTCCGTACCGCCAGGCCGAAGCCGACCAGATCCGAAAATTGACAGGGAAGAATTGAGGAGTGGAACCAGTACCGCCGAGCAGGATTCCATCAAGATGAAAAGGGACGCTCGGCTTCGCCTTCGCGGGACAGCCGAGGCGGCTATCTCCACACGGGCTCTGGCTGGTCTACAAGAATGGCACTTCCGCGACCTTCCCTCGAGCGCCCGAGGATTTACAATTCAATTTCTATGAAAAACCTCGTTCTTATTACCTTGCTCCTTGTGTTGGCAGCTTGCAGTAAGTCGAACGCCCCGCAGGCCTCGTCGTCTCCGAGTGCCGCTCCTTCCAAGGCGCCGGACGCCGTGCAACTCAAGTTGCAGGAATACGGCGGAAACTCCGCCACGAATTGCGGACGGCTGGACATCCACGCCCCGGAAGCACAATCGAAGGGAGCAGCGGATTGTGCCCTGCAGGCAAGCAAGGCAAAGCATCCCTTCTATGTCTCCTACGACATGCCGGGGATGGTTGTCGGTGTGGCGGGCAATGCGGAAGGCAAACTGCTCACCGCGCGCTCGGAAGGTGGAGGGGTCAGCAGCGGCGCATGTCCTTCGGAACTGCGTCTGGCTTCCAGCGGACGCGTGACTTGCTTTGCTCCTGGCGATATGGGATCGATGGGCGCCGGTCACACTGCGATCCCGCAGGGCATGCCCAATCCCCACGCATTGCCCAAGCCGAAATAGCAGCCGACTCCAAGAGAGTGCATTCACCACGGAGGACACGAAGGTACACGAAGGAACCCCTCAGATTTCCTTCGTGTACCTTCGTGGTGAATGCTTTTGCGTTGGTAGTGGAATTCCGAAGCGGGGCCAGATGAACGGCCAACTCAGAAGTCTCTGGCCTCGCGGTTACAGTCTGTGATCCGGATCACACATCTAAGTGACCATCTGTGTTGGCCTTAGACCCATCCGGTCGGACAATGGCAGGGTTGTACCAGGGGAGTACAGAACCCCGCAGGATTTGGGGTAAACTCAAGAAACGCCGATTTTTCTTGAGCTTCCCGTTCCCAGGTGGTCCAGCCAGGGGTTGCTGAGAACTGGGGACTGAGAACTGAGAACTGCATGTCACTGCTTTGGCTGCGCTTTGCGCTGGGGTGCTATTTCGTGGGCTTGGTCTACGCCTTCGTGGCGCTGACCCGCACCAGCGATCTATTCAGCCGCATCGCCCTCCACGCCGCCACTATCGGCATGGTCTTCCATTTCGTTTCCTTGGCCGAACTCTTCCTCTCGGGGCAGATCGTATGGGCCTCGGTTCACAACAGCGAATCGCTCCTGGCCTTCTTGTCGATGAGTTTTTTCCTGGTCATCTACGCCATCTATAAAACCACTTCGCCCGGAGTCGTCGTATTTCCTGTGGTGTTCTTCCTGACATTCGTTGCGGCGCTGGACGAGCAGCCGGTCCTACTCACGCAATTCGTTTCGCATAAGGGATGGCTCATTGCCCACATCATGCTGATCTTCACCGGCTACGCGGCCCTGCTGGTCAGCTTCGGCGCGAGTCTGCTTTACCTGCTGCAGGAGCGCCGCCTGAAAGCTAAGAAGTCGACGAGCCTGATCGCGTTTCTTCCGGCACTCGAAGTGATTGATCAGATCGGATATCGCTCGCTGCTACTGGGCTTCCCGTTCATGACCCTGGGCCTGATCACGGGCTCGGTAGTCGCGATCACCGCACCGAGCATCGGGCGTGTAGATTTTCTCGATCCCAAGATTCTGCTGTCGGTGCTGATGTGGGCCGTGTACATGGTGATGGTCTTCACCCGCTGGAATTCCGGATGGCGCGGGCGCCGCGCTGCGTTCCTGGCAACGTTCGCCTTCGTGGCCGCGCTGGCCGCCTGGGCGGCGAACTATTTCTCGGCAATGCACAGGTTCGGGACCTCATGAGATATCAGCTCATCGGTTTGAATCATAAGAGCGCTCCGCTCGAAGTCCGCGAGCGGCTGGCGATCCCCGAATCGCGCCTGCCCGATACCTGCCGCGAACTGACTTCCTATCCAGGAATCGAAGAGGGTATGGTGATATCGACCTGCAATCGTGTTGAGATCGTCACCCACACGGTGAATGGTCACGCCGATCTACGCGGATTCCTACACGACCACTTCCACCTGGATGCCAGTGCGGTCGATGCCCACCTCTACGAATTTCGCGAGAAAGACGCGGTGCGCCATATTTTCCGCGTAGCTTCGAGTCTGGACTCGATGGTGGTGGGCGAGGCGCAAATTCTCGGCCAGGTGAAGGAAGCTTATGCGACCGCGCGGGCCGTCGGCGCTGTCCGCGGACAGCTCGACCAGCTATTTAGCAGGGCCTTCGCCGTCGCCAAGCGCGTGCGCAGCGAGACGGCGGTTGGAACCTCGTCAGTTTCAATCGCTTCGGTTGCGGTGGAGTTGGCGAAAAAGATTTTCGGATCACTGCAGGGTAAGAAGGTCTTCATCGTCGGTGCCGGCAAGATGAGCGAGCTCGCAGCCCGCCACCTGATGGCCCACGGCTGTGCCTCGATCTTTGTAGCTAACCGCACTTATGACCGCGCCATCGGACTGGCGCAGAAGTTCGACGGACAGGCCATCAAGTTCGAAGAACTTTACACCACCTGCGACCGCGCGGACATCGTTATCACCTCGACGGGCGCACCCCACGCCATCTTCCGGCGCGAGCATGGCGAACAGTTCCTCGCCCGCCGCAAGAATCGTCCGATGTTCTTCATTGACATTGCTGTCCCGCGGGACGTCTCGCCCGAAATGGGCAAGCTCGACGGCATTTTCGCTTATGACATCGACGACCTGCAGCAGGCCGTGTCGAGCCACGTCGCCGATCGCCGCAAAGAAGCCGAGCGCGCCGAAGCCATCATCGCCGGCGAGGTGGAGAAGTTCGAAGCTCGACAGAGCACGCTCGACGTGGTGCCCACCATCGTGAGCCTGCAAGATCATCTGGAGACGATCCGGCAGGCAGAAATCGATCGCGTGCGCGGAAGAATGGGACAGCTGACACCGGAACAGGAAATGGCAGTCGAGGCCCTGACCCGCGGCATCATCAACAAAGTGATGCACACTCCGATCACCACGCTGAAGACGGCCGCAAGGGAATCGGAAGCAACGACGGTGGTGGACGTGGTGCGGCGGTTGTTCAATCTCCAGGTAAAGCCGAAGGAAACTCCCGCCGAGCCTGCAGATAAGAAAGCCGAAGTGGAGACGCGGCAGTGAGAGGTACTCCGACACGAGCTGAGAAGTTTGCGAAGCTCGTTGGGAAGATGGTCTGCTTCTTGATGGTCTGTACACTCGTCGCCTTCTCGGTGCGGCTCCACTGGAATACTATTCACATGGAGAATGGAAGCGGTTTCATTGTGCTTTCGAATCCGCCGCTGGTTGGCTGGTATTTTGCCGGTGCTGCGCTGATTTGCGGGATCGCGTGGGTTATCTTGGCGACCGGATTTAAGGCAAGGCCACTTTCAAAACAGCATCAGCCGCGTAGCGGCGGTATGTGAAAGCGCAGCACGGCAGGGGCGGGGTATGCAAGGGTAAGGAAACCAGTCTGGGAGCGAAGCCACCCTGATCTAGCCTTTTCATGGAGAACCTGAAATGATGACTCCTAAGAGAGTTGAAATGTCTGCACAGAAAATAGACTGGTCCGGGTGCCCTTTGGTCGAGGTTAACGCGAAGGTCCAAAGCGGATCTACCGTGCTGCGCGGAACTCGCTTGCCGGTCGATGCGATCGTCGATAATTTCGATTACGGGGTGAGCGTCGCAGAAATTTCTCGGCAGTTCGGGGTGTCGCCAGGCGATGTCGAAGCAATTCTGACTTACGCCAACGGTCATCGCATTGCGCATCCTGCTTGATCATAACGTCCCTGTGGGGGTGCGAGACTTTCTCGCCCGACACGAAGTCTCTACCGTCATCGAAATGCACTGGCCGCCTCAGATTGAAAACGGAGAACTTCTAAAGGCCGTTGATGCCTGCAACTTCGATGTTTTCCTGACCTCTGACCAGAACATCAAGTACCAGCAAGATTTGAGCCTGCGGAAGCTAGCGCTCGTGGTGCTAGGTTCCAACATCTGGCCGATCGTTCGCAATCACAGGGGTGAGATCCAGGCGGCGATCGAAAAGTCGACCCCGGGTGGCTATCTGTTTGTTGAAATGCCGCTTCCGAAGAAGCCTCAAGAGCGTTCACCCAAACGATGACAAAGCCGAATTCCAAACCGACGTCTTCGAAGCTCCGCATCGGCTCGCGCGGCTCGCAACTTGCCCTCTGGCAGGCCCACCACATCTCCGCATTTCTGCGCGCCCGCGGACATGAGGTTGAAATCGAGATCATCCACACTACGGGTGACAAAATCACCGACGTGGCCCTCGCCAAGGTCGGCACAAAAGGCATGTTCACGAAGGAGATTGAAGAAGCTCTGGCCGCTGGGCGCGTCGATCTCGCCGTGCATTCGCTGAAAGATCTCCCGACGGAACTACCTAAGGGATTCGAGATCGCCGCAATCACCGAAAGACAGGACCCGCGCGACGCCTTCTGCTCGCGCCACTACTCGAAAGTGGAAGACCTACCGAACGGTGCGCGCGTCGGCACCTCCAGCCTGCGCCGTCAGGCGCAACTCAAGGCCATTCGCCTCGATCTCGACATCCATCCTCTGCGCGGCAACGTGGACACCCGGCTGCGCAAGCTCGAACAAGGAGAGTACGACGCTATCATCCTCGCTGCCGCCGGGTTGAAACGCCTCGGCAAAACGGAACTGATCAAGCAGATCATCCCCGCCGAAATCATGTGTCCCGCCGCCGGACAGGGAGCGCTGGGCATCGAAATCCGGGAAGGCGACGCCAAGACGGGCAAACTATTGAGCTTCCTCAATGACCCCAGCGCCCGCGCCGCCACCACCTGCGAACGGGCCCTGCTCAACAGCCTTGGCGGAGGCTGCCAGGTCCCCATCGGTGCCTTCGCCGAAATGAAAAACGGCAAGCTGCACCTGCAATCGATCGTCGCCGATCCCGACGGTTCCAAACTTCTGCGTGACTCCCGCGACGGATACGATCCGGAAAAGCTCGGCAACGATGCCGGGGCGTCCCTTCTGGAGCGCGGCGGCGACGCCATTCTCGAAGCCGTATACGGGCGCGGGCTTGCGGTTCCTCCGCAGCCTTGATCTCATCTAAAACTGCGAAAGGCATGAACCACGAAGGGCACGAAGGTTCACGAAGGGCATGACTCGCAACGTCCTTCTCAAACTTCTTGGTGGCTCCGGGGCGCATCCGCTGCGTCGCTGGATCAACCTTTGGCCGCCCTTCCTCGGTGCCGGTATCCGCCTGAAGCACATTGCGCCCGACATGAAAGCCGTCGATGTCGAGATGAAGCTTCGCTGGTGGAACGCCAACTACGTCGGCACCCATTTTGGCGGATCGCTCTTTGCCATGACCGACGCTTTCTATATGCTCATGCTGATGGCTAACCTCGGGGGCGACTACATTGTGTGGGACAAGGCTGCGAACATCCGCTACCGCAAGCCGGGAAAGGGCACGGTCCGGGCCGAATTCCGCCTCACTGACGCGCAGCTCGATGACATTCGTGAGAAAGTGAAATGCTTGCCGAAATACGAACCGACCTTCAAAGTAGAAGTGAAGGACGAGCAGGGAACTGTGGTCGCCGAAGTGGAAAAATTGCTATACGTCCGTAAGAAAGAAGCGGAGTAGGTCGTCCGGGCATCAGAACATCTTCACCACAGAGGGCACAGAGGAACCCAGACGAGCCCTGTGAACCTCGTGGCCCCTGTGGTGAAGGCTCTGCAAGAGAGCTCAGAGGAAGCATGTACATCCCCGAACACTTCCGCAATGGAGATCGCGCTACCGCGCTGGCGTTCATGCGCGCCAACCCATTCGTCATCCTGGTTTCGAATACCGACCAAGGCCCGTTCGCCACGCACGTTCCCGTGATTATCCGAGAATCGGCGGATCATCTGACGGTCCGCGGCCACGTTGCCAAGGCCAACCCACACTGGCAATATCTTCAGAATG
>Ga0210409_10003938_pt1 | contig 16261 bp, 21 predicted proteins | sample IncBWH17MmetaG_FD_161649 | JGI IMG/M metagenome (GOLD analysis project Ga0210409, IMG submission 161649) | Forest soil microbial communities from Barre Woods Harvard Forest LTER site, Petersham, Massachusetts, United States - Inc-BW-H-17-M | ecosystem: Environmental > Terrestrial > Soil >...
GGTGTAGTAGAAACCGCTCTTCGCGGTACCCGGAGCGCCGGCATTCGATAACACGCTGTCGATCAAGCAAGCGTTCGCCTGAACCGGTCCGCCTGCAGGGCAGGTCGAACCCGGACCACCAGGCCCAAGCTGAGGCAGGTTGGTGGAATACCCAACAGTCGGGAACGCCGACTGATAGGAAACTTCAGCGGTGTTGATGGTACGAATTGCACTAACCGCAGATGATTCGTTGGCCGCGATACGTGCACGCAGCAAGTTCGGAATGGCGATCGCAGCGATGATCAGAATGATCGCGACCACGATCAGCAACTCAATAAGTGAAAAGCCCTTCTGTTTCCGCATCTCGTTTTTCCCTCATACCCGATTTGAAATTTTGGTCTTCAGTAGCCCCAATCTGGGAATATGTTGGCATTCTACTGACCAACCACCGCAAGCCCCCAAATGATTGACTTCACAGGTGCAGATGTCTAGGGATCGATTCCCGGAGATGTTGCCCCTGGTTTGGTTTGACACAATTTGTCACCGACCTGTGACAAAATTTGCCAGTTTAACTGGGATCTCCACTTTTCCGGATTGCTTGTTTACGATTCCAGGGACCGTTCTAAAAAAGGGTTTCCGATGCGCAGGAGATTCCCCTGCGTCTGGTGCGGCGCGATTCACTTCAGGTTATTCCGCGTTCCGTGACTCCGTAATTACTTCGCGATGGATTCGAGCCGGACGCTGAGGCACCATTCCACGAGATCAGTCAGTGCCTCATCCTTGGCAACTCTAGACCTTGCTCTCGCCGGTGGATGGGCCGAAGCCGAAGCGTTCGCGCATCCGTTGCCGGAATCTTTCTCGCTCCTCAGGGGTCCTGTGCTCACAGCGCTCTCCCATGCGCCTGCGAGAGCGACCGGAACCGTGCGATCCAAGTCCGCCGAAAAGGATGCGGCACAGCACCAGGATGCCAAGCGCTTGCCAGAAAGTGATCTGGCGCCATCCGAAGAGCGGCGGCAACAGCCAATTCCACAGGTGCAGCACCAGTTCGCCACCGATGACCACAAACAGCAGCATCGCCAGAATCGCCAGCGGAACCAGGAAAACGATTTTCCATGCTCTACTCATGTTCGGTACCTCGCGCTTTCGTAAATTCGTCGTAAACACTTTGTAATCGGTCGCGCAGATGCAGCACCGCATAGCGTTTGCGCGAGAGCAGCGTATTCACGCTCACGCCGGTCTCTGCGGCCATCTCCTTGAAACTTCGCCCTTCCAACTCGTGCGCAACAAACACCTTGCGCTGTTCCTCCGGTAGCTCTTCGACAGCAAGTTCCAACTCATCAAGAAGCACGTTGCGGAAGTACACCGCTTCCGGCCCGGCATCGGACGATGGCAGCAGGTCTTCGAACTGCAGCAGTTCATTCTCGTCAGCACCATCCCCCCGCACGACGGGCGTGTCGCTGAAGTTCTCCGGCCTCTTCTTGCGGAACAGATCGGTGATGCGATTGCGCGCCACACGGAACAACCAGCCGGTGACGTGATCGATAGGCATTAGCAGCCGATTCGCTTCCACCAGCTCGTAGAAGACGTCCTGCAGAATGTCTTCCGCGTCGCGCGGGTCGGGCACGCGCCGGCGAATGAAGTTGCGCAGTCGGGACTGCTCCCGCTTGACTACTTCGGAGATCCGCTGGTCCTGTTCGAGTGCCATCTGCTCCAGGCCCACTGCGTCCTTCCTCTACGGGTGTAGACGAATGAGGGGTGGTGATATTGTAGGGTCGCTAAATTACGAGGACGATCGCCCGGGTTAGCGGTTGTTTCAGTCGTCCACAAATCAGGTCGCAGCTGGCGGCATCGACAGTTTCCGCGACCCAACACCGGACCTCCACAACCTATCTCAAGAATTCAAAAAGAAGACACGGCAGCTCGAAGAGGTCTTTCACTCATACACTCATCCTCACGACCATTGGGCCGGCGATGAAGTCCGTTCTCCACGGGTCCACTGGCGTTGTACAGCGGTGCGAGATAGATCCCATGCCGGGCAGCGATGGTCTCAATCTCAACGACCCGCTCCGGAGTGATGAATCCTCTTCCCTGAGAGAAAGGTTCAAACCGGCGCTCCAGTGCAAGGGCCATGCCTTCGAGTAGGCATCCGTGGACGACATCGGGGAAGGGATGGCGATTCAGAATTCCATGGAAGTCGGGCGCGAATCTTAACCCGCCAGTGATCTGTCCCAGACCTCCGAAGAAGACTTTGGCGCCAGGCGTCGGTGCGCTTGGAGACAAGTTCTTTGGGTAGCCCGCATCGCAAACGATTGCGTCGGGCGCGATGCGGCCCAACAGAAGTGAAGGAGACGCCAGGCTGGCCGCGCAGATCACGAGGTCAGCCTCGGCGGAGAATTGCTGGTGCCCGTTTTCCCGGAGATCAGTCGCGATTTCCACCTCAGCTCCGTCAGCGTGCAACTCCTCTGCCAGCCGTCGCAGTCGCTCCAGGTTGCGTGCGCTGAGCAGCACTCGCTTCACCAGAGGCGCTAAACAACGGGCGCAGCCGGAACCCACATCTCCAGTTGCTCCAACGATGAGCAGGGTCGATCTGCGGAGTTCGCGGCCCTCCTGCGCGCACATCTTCTTGATGCCCTGAACGATGAACCCAACCGTCAAGCTATTGCCCGTGGTGAAGACCGTATCGCGCCTTTCCGGAAGCTGATCGAAGTTGCCCTCGATCAGAATGGAGCTGAATCCGCCAAGACTCACGATCTTCGCTCCTGCCTTGATCGCGCAGGCCGCCGCGCCTCGAACCCGGGCTATGTTCTCGTGCACGTAGGCAGCTTCCAGACGATCGGGTGGAATAAAGGAGTCGATGTAGAGGCCGTGCGCTTTTGCTCGGGCAATCGAGCAGACCTCGACATGGCAGACCGGTCGGGGCGGAATCCATGGCAGGATGTCCCTGATCTCATCGTCCGGCAGAGGCGCATGCTCCGGTCCACGCAGTACAGCGAGTACGTCCGCGGCCCTTCTCCAACTCTCCTGATGCCCGATCAGAGCAAAATCGCCCCCCATACTCTCCCGCCTGGCTAGTGGCATTCCGAAATTCTTGTCTTCTTTAGACACGTGCATCTCAAAAACACGCGTCATCCCCAAACCTGGCGCGGTTCAGCCGCGTGAGGGATCTCGCGCGGAACTCTGCTGGCCTCGTTGCTATTCGCGCAAGATCCTTCGCACCGCCTGAAGAACGGCTATGCTCAGGATGACTCCTCGCAGCCAGAAATTGTAAGAGTTCAACTGAGCCAGTCCGCCGTTACACCGGCAACTGAGCCACCCACGTCAGTGTTACCTCCCCGGGTATCCCGAGCATGTCTAGCGTCTTTAAATAGTGTTGCAGTGACGCCCCACGAAGCTCGGCCGCACTCAAGCTGACATCGAATAGCGATGGCTTCACGCAGCTCGCGTGACACACTTCACAATGCCCATCCTTGCATTCCTTCGCCAGCATCTTCGCCAGGGTGGTCATCACATCCAGATGCAGCCGATAAACGTTGTCGTCGAAGCGCTGCGCGTCCAAAGCTCGCTCCGCTCTGAGAATCGACATAGCGTGATCGACGTGCTCTTCTTCCTCGGCTGCGATAGAAGCGAAGGTTTGGCCAAGACTTCCCGGCGCCACCTTGCCGACGCGGGCGTAGCTTGCGACCGCGAATGATTCCAGCATGATTTCCTGGACGATCAGGCAGCCAATAAAATCGCGCTCTGTGATGCAGCCCATGAATGCCTCGCGTAGCCGCTTCCAATGCCTGGCGTCAACGTTGTTGATGACGTCCACTCCAATCTTGCGGCCCTCGGCAGCGAACCGGGCAGCATGCCCGTGTTCAATCTGCGCATGCTCCAGGGCATCTGCAACTTCTTCGGGGTCGTCACATATCCCCGATAAGGACGTATAGTTCATCGCGGCGATCAGTTCGCCGGTCATCGCCTGGGCCAGAACGTCCTGCCAAATCGGAGCACTGGGGGAGAGCGAATTACATTCAGTGCTTGAGCAGTTAAGACCAATAAGGGTTTCCATGCGGCCTCCTGAATTCAAACTAGACGCGTACTGCTTAGAGATTTGCCTTCGGTATCGTGAGCAAAACTTTGCATCGCCGTGCTCATACTCTTTACGTCCTTGTGTGAGCGATTGAAGCCAGGGTGCCTGGCGCGATGCCATCGCCAGTCCCCCGCGTTGCCGGAGTCAGTACGATCAGCACTACACAGATGACGGCAATCACGCCCAGCGGCGGCAGGTCTGCGCGTGCTGTCCCACCTTGGAATGCCTGCACCGCCATAACAGCGTCGTGGGCAAGGGTTGACCAGGCAACGCAGACGATCAGGCTACGATTCGCCGATGGGTCGCGGACGGCCAGCAGCAGGAAGATTCCGATGGGGACATATATGCCAAGAATCATCTGGTCGCCTGCCGACACCTGGCTGTTCCACAGATGCAGTAGAGATGTCGCCAACGGATAGATACCGGCTACAAAAGCCAACCCCACCAACACCAATAGGATCTTCAGTAGTCGTTCCCGAATCATTGTGTCCTCCTGCTAAATCACGTCCTTACGCGAAAATAGAATTCAATCCGCACGCACATCACAGCGGTTCCCGATAGCGTCGCAGCCGGACCGCTGCGGCGAGCAATGCCGCCGCGACGATCAGCCCGACCCACAGACTCGGGCTGCTCAGGAATCTTCCCGGAGCGAGTTGTGCCAGCGGGATGAAATGCGCATCGATCGGTACGCCCGCTGCGTCCTTGAGGTCGAACGCACTCGCGGCGAATCCAATCAAGCGGTCTCGCAGCAGGATGCCGACATACGAAGTGCGGAACGCAATGGTCTCGACGGCGGCAATCGCCAGCGGCGGCAACACCGCCCATAGAAATGCCCCGCGCCGCGCCCAACCTGAGACCAGCAGCAGCCAGCCGTAGATGGGAGCATGCCAGAGCGCAAGCACGATCATGCTGTAGAGCAACCCAAGTTCCATCTGGAACAACGGCAAGCGCGTCCACGCTGCCGCGGCATCCCGCCCAGTCACGAGCAGCGCCACTAGGCTCACCAGCCGCATGATGAGTTGCAGGGCAACGGTGATTGCGAAGACGACCAGCGGCAGAACTGCGAGAGGAATGAGCGCCTTCGATAGCACTGTTGTGAGATCGGAAACTGGCAGTGACTTCCAAAACAAGATGGTGCGCTCGCGGCGTTCGCTGTACAGCGCCTCGAGCGAGTAGAAGAACCCCACGACGAGCCCGGTCGCCATCAGCAGCATGGCAGCGTGGCTATAGGGCATGGCGAGTTCGATGAGCGGTGGCATTGAATGGTTCGTCGCGACGGTGCGCAGGCTGCGCGGTAGCCAAAACAAGCTGATCAGGAAACCCAACAGATAGACGGCAGCGACGGCCAGCGGCGCGAGGTAGATGGAACGGCTCTCCCACAACTCGCGGCGCACCGACCAGAACAAGGGGCGAGTGTGCGCCATGGCCGCGGGCGCGCTCACCGGCGAGTCGAGGGATTCGGTCACGGGGTTTGATGGAGTAGTCATCGAGCTGCTCCTTGTGCCTCGCTGGCGTGATTTCCCATGACGGCGACGAACAGGTCGGCAATGCTGGGCGTGCGCGCCTCGCCCAGCGCGGCGAGTTGCTGGCGGTCGGCGCGATTCTTTAGATCAAACAGCAGGATGCTGCGGCCAAGCATCTGGCGCTCGTGCATTGGCTTGAGCGCTCTTGCTGCGGCGAGTTTTTCCGGATGCACCATCACTTCCAGATAGCGCGACTCGAATTCCTCCATGGCGCAATCCAGCATGATGCGCCCGCGATTGATGAACATGAGATCGGTGAGGACGTGCTGCACGTCTTCAACCTGATGGGTGGTCACCACGATGGTGCGGCTGCGATCGAAGTAGTCGTTCAGCAGCGAATCGTAGAACTGCTTGCGATACAGGATGTCGAGGCCGAGCGTAGGCTCGTCCAGCACCAGCAATTTCGCGTCAATGGCCATAACCAGAGCCAGGTGCAACTGGGTCACCATGCCCTTCGATAATTCCCTGATCTTGCTCGCGTGCAGGATGTCGGTCTTCGCCAGAAAACCTTCCGCCTTCGCCCGATCGAATCGGGGATGCACGCCGGCCACGTAGTCCAGTGCCTGCGAAACCCGCATCCAGCGCGGCAGCACAGCGACGTCGGCAATGAAGCAGACATCGCGCATAAGCTGATCGCGCTCGGTCCAGGGGTCGCGTCCGAGCACCCTCAGTTGCCCCTGATATTGGGTGAGGCCAAGGATGGCGTTGAGGGCGGTGCTCTTGCCCGCGCCGTTGGGACCGATCAGTCCAAGGATGTGGCCCTCGTCGACCCGCAAATCGATGCCGTCCAGCGCGATAGTTTTGCCGAAGGCCTTGTGCAGGCCGCGTGCCTCTACGACTGTCATGGCTTCGGTTCCTCCTCTGCGTCATCCGGCGTCGACTGGCGGGGTCCGGCCGCGCCACCATTCAGCAGTTCCTCCGCTGTCAACCCGAGCCGCTGAATGGTGGCTGAGACCCGGGGCCATTCTTCGGCAAGAAACTTTCGGCGTTCGCCCTGCAGCAGCAAATTGCGCGCGCCCGCATTGATGAACATGCCGCGACCGCGCCTGCTCTCGACGAGTTGCTCGTCGACCAGTTGCTGATAGCCCTTCAGAACCGTGAGCGGATTGACCCGATATTCGGCCGCCACATTGCGCACCGAAGGCAGCGGATCACCTTCATTGAGCACGCCGTCGAGGATCATCGCGACCACACGGTCGCGAAGCTGGCGGTAAATCGGCTGACTGTCGTTCCACTCACGATCCATCATGGGTTCCAGATACCCTTACGAGAGATTCTTCCGTTATTTTGTTCGCTGCAGATCGAAGTGCGCCTGGACCGGCTTATCCCCTGGTTCCATGTACGTCCAATCCTCGGTGTGATGGTTCGCATCCAGAAAAGTGAAGACGGCGTGGTGCATGTGTCCGTACTGTGTGCTGCCGGCGACATCGAGAAAGGCGAAGTCAACCGTTTTTCCGTCCGGAGAAATCTTGCCCGCCATGCGAGGCCGGTTTCCGGCGTCACAATAATGCGTCAGCAGCAAGCGGTCCTGGTCCAGATACACCATGGTGATGGGATCGTCGGGTCTGCCCGCTCCCGTCATCTCATGCATGAGCGCGTTGCCCATGGACGTCGGGCGCAGCGAGACCTGCATGGGCTTGCCTTCTATGTCGGATTGCGGCGGGACTGTGGTCACGTGGCCTTCCCACGAACCCGCCAGAGTTTTCAGTTTGTCGAAAGACTTTTGCGCATCGGACTGGGCGAATACCACAGTCGAGAGCAATGTCAGAACAACCGGAAGGATAAGACGGAGGGTTTTCATGTTCATTCTCCTTGAGCTTTTTTACTTTGGGCCGGCTCTTACCTCGCCTATAGCGAGAGGTCTCTGAGCAACCATAGTGGTATAGTTAACTATAACACTACTGCACATGCAAGCTTTATTTTTCGCTTCACAAGTGCCTGAGCCTAGGAGCTATTCGCTTTAGAAACAGTCGTTTTGCAGCGGATAACGGATATCGTGGCAGGGAGAATAAGACGACGGGGGATTTCTGGCTGTGGTTTTACAAGGCCTTATCAACGGGAGAGTAGCGAAAAGAAGTGCCAGCGGAGAGACCCAACCTCTTATTAAGGTGGTGGACGACCGGCAACGGGAGACAGAGTATTCAACTAAAAGTTCGAGCCCGCTTTTCGGCATCGACACCTTGAAGCCTGGTGTTGTGCGGCGTTTCTTCGCGAACAGAAACGCCGCCGCCGCATCGCTCTCCAGTTACTTCAGGGTGATGTCCCGAGTCAAGACACTAGTGACGACTCGCGCGTTTTGGATCCGCTTGTCGATCACCTGCTGCTCTTTGCTCTTGTCGCCGTACTGTTTCATACGAAGATCAAGAACCTTTTGGGCGAGGCCATCCAGGGCCGCGAAATTCTTGTAGCTGATACTGAACCCAATGTCCCAGTCGTCTGCGTTGGCCTTCGTCATGTTCAGGAAGAGGCCATAGTCTTCGATCAGCCCCGCTTTCTTTTGCGCCTCCCAGATCGGTTTGAGGTTGTTTTTCAGGTCATCCATGAACGCGTTGAAATGTCCGGGCAGAATCTGGACCAGGGTGACGCGGGTGACTCCTCCCTCGGTGTATTGGTCTTGCGCAACCGCCGAAGCGACCGACATCAAGGAGAGACAGAGTGCTGCAACTGCAAATCGAACAGCTTGTTTCATAATCATTCACCTCCGTGAATTGACGCGGCGAGTCTAGCTGAAAGGTTGGCTGACGTAAAGGTTGAACAGGAGGAAACGCACATGCCGTCGCGGGGCGTCAGAGGATAGCCGGTCCAGCGCGATCAGCCATTCCCATGAGTCGCCGTGCGGTTCTACAGCCTTTTCCGTAAGGAGGATTTTGTCGGGTATTGTGGCCAAAACTTCGGCTAGGTTTTGCATCCAAAGATACGTCACAGGTTTTGGTATGTGACCTGTGCTTGCTTACTTAGGCCAGCGGAGGGAACAAGATGGTTTTCTTCGGGTTCTTCCTAGGGTGGGGAATACTGTGCTCTTACTTTTCCCAACTTGTTCGGGTCGACAATCAGTGGGTCCCAAAATCTTTCTGTGAATCACGTTCGCAGGACATTGCCGCCTTCTTAAGAAAATTCAGTTTTGTGTTTGACTCTATCTCGAAGGAGAATTTTGTCCACTTTCGGAACTAAGCAGCCTGGTTTCGGCTCGAACAAAAGAATAGCTGCTTCCGTGACTTTCTAAGGTGTGCACTCCGGAGCTGATACTACCTCACACCTTTGCCGCAACCAATTGGTCCTTAGGTCGCAAAAGAAGCGCTCCTGCTGCTATGAACCATGCCGCCTGGCCGAAGATGATAATGCCAAACCCGTGGGCGTCGAGATTCAGGTGGTCGGAGAACAATGCCAGCAAAGTGACAAGGCCCAGAACCCAACCGTAGACGCCTAAGGCACGAGCCAGCTGCCTGGAGCGCCATATCGCGGCCGACCACAACAGGATCGCTACCGAGGACGCGGCCACGAATACCTCCGCATACGCCTGGTTCACGTAGAGGTTATACCGCGCCATCATCCGCCAGCCATCGACGGCAGTCGACGATCCCGCCGATGCAACGATCTGTCGGAGTACGCCTGGCGTGACCAGACCATCCGCTACCGCGGCGTTCGTCACGGCCATGAGAGCGAACGCATAGATTACGATTCCAGCGACTGCCAAGCGCTCGCGAGAGGCAACCCGCCCGGTGAGTCCCCATGCGCCGAGAAACAGAAGAGGTATACACGCCAGAGCGAGTCCGTGTACAGCGATCAACCTGCGGATCATCGGCTCAACTTGGCCTATCGCGATCTGCCCGCTGGGATGCAGGCTCATGGTTATAATCATGCCGATGGATCCCGCGATCAGGGCCCAACCGCTCAAACGATCATCTGTCATGCGTCGAACTGTAGAGTGCAAGGCTACGAGTCGTCAATCCACAACCGCGCTGGATACCGAGATCCTGAACAAAGAGGTGTCTTCTGTCCCGAAAATCTGTCGCTACGACTCCGAAGATCGATCGCCGCGTCCGCAACACGCGCGATGCGCTCGGTGACGCGCTCGTTACCCTGATGCAGGAAAAGCGATTTGAGACCATCACGGTCCAGCAGGTCCTTGACCGCGCGGGCGTGGGCCGTTCCACCTTCTACACCCACTATCGCGACAAGAACGATCTCTTGCTCAGCGACTGGGAAGACTTTCTCGAAGGTATGTCCACCTTACTGTTACGCCGCCGGGAGGCATCAGATCGCGTGGCCCCGGTTCGCGAAATGTTTGCGCACGTTGCCGAGATGCGGCAACTGCACGCGGCATTGGTCGCCTCAGACAAGCTGCAAGCCTTTTTGGAGTTGGGACAGGAATACTTCGCTCGCGCCATAGCGCAGCGTATGGCCGAGCTGTCGTCACGAAAGATCGCACCTGCGCACCACGCCGCCATTGCGCATGCCCTCGCGGGATCGTTGCTGTCACTGATGTCGTGGTGGCTCGATCATGGTGCGCCCGCATCCGCCGAAGAAATGGACAATCTCTATCATCAAATGGTGTGGTCGGGCATTGCAGCTCGATCGGCATCGGCGGTATAGTCCGCTCGCTCGCAGCGCGAAGGCGACACCCACACTGTTATCGCTCTCCAGGGAAATTCGATAATGTTTCAACCTGAAAAGAGAACTTGTAAAGCCAGATTCGACGGTAAAAAGGAATAGCCCTCATTGACCGAATTGTGAATGTAGAACGCCTGTTTTCAAACCCCAATCGATGTCGAGCCCACAGTTCCCCAGTTGCTATCACCGGCTCTGCGCACAAGTTTGCACATAAACTTTACATATTTCTTGTAAGTATATGATTATGCATGGGTTCACTTTGGAATCATGACTGCCTTAAGTACTGGCAGCGAGGCTAGCAATCTTCCCCCATTTTGGCATTTTTTCCCCCTTTTGCGAACTCGCGCGGTCGATTTAGCTGCCGACCGTAGTTTCCTCCCCTGATCGCGAACATACGATCAACTTTGGAGGTCACTATTTTATGCGCGTTAGATTGATCGCTCTGATTTTAGTCCTGGGTCTGCAAGCTGCGGCGCAAAACACTTCAGCGTCAAGCGTATTCGACACTCAAACCGCCATTGCGTCTCACTCACCGCGCATGGTCGCTTTCACGCCCGCGAAAGAAGTGAAGCCCAGAGTGTTCGATCGCAAGTTCATCGTCCTGGCAGGAATAGCGACTGCCGCCACGATGTTGGACATCGCGACGACCTCGCACTGCATGTCCACGTACGCGGATTGCCAGGAGGGGAACCCGTTGCTCGGTTCGCATCCCTCAACCGCGAAGCTCTATGGGGTCAGCTTCTCGATGTTAGGCGGTCAACTGCTGGCGAGCGCGTGGATGCGCCGGAAGAATCCGAATTCGAAGTTGTGGATGGTACCACCGATTATCGCGACTGCGGGCCACGGTTTGGCCGCGGTTCTGAATGTCCGCACTATGCACCAGCTGAGTAGCGGTCAGTAGAAGAACTCGAGAATGCGCTGACAGTGAGCAGCCTTCAAGGCTTCTTACAGTCAGCGTTGTGGTGCTGAAGCTCATACCCGGCTGGGATAACGGGCTAGTCGTCTTCTTCGCAATCTTCGTTACCGTTCTTGTCCTTCGTGCATTTGCATTTCTTATTGTTGGAAGCGCTTACACATTTTTTCTTCTTGTTGCTTTCAGCGATCAGAATACCGGCCACAGTCGCGCCCGACGCTCCGCCCACGATCGCCCAGGTCTTTCCCGAAATCGAGTGAGTGCCCTCCGCGGCTGGGCTGGCTCCGGCTTTCTTCTTCTTGTGACTTGATTCCTGGCCCTCTGGAACCATCGAGGTCTGTCGCCCGTCAGCTACGATCACATTGCCTTGCCGCGCGTCGACGATCACCGAGTCTTCGTACTCGACAACTTCAAACTTCGTTGGCTTGCCCTCAGCCGGTGAAAAGGTCAGGCCGTACGAACTAATCGCGATCTCCTGGGAAGTGGTAACGGATACGCCCCCTTGTATAAGCTCAACCCCGGGGCCAACGAATTTGATCAATGAATTGGGAACGACAAGTACAGACGATCCGAGGGCGGTAATGTTGGCCACCGAGTCCGCGGAGGTCTGGATCGAATCGCCGGGGAACAGAGCGGTAGTTTCGCGGCTGCTGGCCCCGTTCACTTGCACTGTGCCGCTACTATGCAACACCGCCCTCGACGCAGTGGGACCGTCTGCACCCAAGGCAGCACAGGAAAATGAAGTCATCAGAATGATGCTCGTCAGCTGACGCTTCCAGGAGAGATTGGCCACGGCATCCTCCGCAAGAACTCCATCAATTCACACTCGCCTTAAGAGCAACACAACCACGCAGAGACAGTAAAGTACCGGCCGTGGTTCCAAAGGTCTAGGAAAACCTGATGGGCAAAGTACCCGATCAAGGGCGGTGCAACCAGGCTTCAGGCGATTCCGCCAGCGACGGCCGGATGTTGAGAAATTAATCTGACCGATTCAAAAGCTTGACCCGGAAAAGACTCTGAGACAGATGACCTTTCAGAGGAGTTTTATCGCTGGTGGGCTAATCCGACGAGTTACGAGCTACGACCGACACCCGGAGATGCACTCTGAGCATACCGCTTACCCCGGATCAGTGGTCGAGCGTATATGTCAAAGTCGGGAAACTAAAATGCTGCCGCACTGTCTGGATTCCAGGATGCCCTCCGCAACCTGGGCAACATTGGGATCACTTTCGGTGGCGGTTGTGTCTTTGGCCACGGCGTGAACGCCTCGGGTGGGACCGCGCGCTGCGCTCATAAGCTATACGATTTTATGATCCCGGGCATCGGCTTTTTTCAACTATTACAGCCTAAGCAATATATCGCGCGTTTTGGTCCGAGTCTCTGGTTCACGCTCGTAACTTGCCATGATTACCGACGAGCGGTCATCGACCGCCGCATCACGTAAATCCAGCACATTGTGTGGCGTCCGCATTGGTTCATGGGCCGGCAAGCGTTCGGCCAACGCCCTCGAGTAATCTCGCCGGGTCAGGGCCCTGCTGCCATAGTTAGCAGCCATGACATACTTTCCCCAACCAAATCCAGCGCAACCGGCTCCTCGTTTGAAGCTCGATGACGCAATTCCCGTAGCAATTCGTGTAGCCGGTACGACCTCGGTTCGAGGCAAATTGCACGAACTCTCTGCTACAGGAGGGCTGCTAGCCCTGGCAAAGCCGCTCAACCAGGGCGAGTTTGTGGAACTCGCGTTCCCAACGAACAATGGTGCTGTTCAGAGTATGGCGGAGATCCTGGAGCCAAAAGTGAAGGCGAGCTCAGGATGTCTGCAACCGTTTCGGTTCATAGCCCTCGAAGACGAAGCCAGAAACAGCCTTCAGATGGTCTTGGAATCGCTGCAGGATCGAGTTACGGCGGGAAGAGGTTCCCGTCGAAGCTAGCGAAGCGTAGGCACCTTCGTGCAGCTGACGGAACCAATACACGGCTGAATCCTGCTGCCCGCATCCTCTCAGCAGCTTGCGTGGGGCATTCGGCCGTCTGCGCGAGTCGTCCGGCCAGCAGCTTCTAGTTACGCTCGTACTCTTCGCAGTATCTCGAATGTACTCTTTTCCTCCTGCCCGGAACCTTGGGACAATATTACGTTGAGGAGTCTCTTTTGCCCCGAAGTCTTTGCATGGGGTTCTCTTAGGACGGAGGCGGGATGACTGAAAGTCCAAACAGGATGTGTCGCGCCTTAACTTGGACCGGCATGTTGTCGCTCCTGGGCATCGAGAAGAAGCTCCCTCAGAATGCCCCCGCTCGATCCGAGGAGAGTTTGCTGCAATCCCAAAAAATGGAGGCTATCGGTCGCCTCGCTGGGGGAATTGCGCACGATTTCAACAACTTGCTCGCAGTGATTACTGGATACAGCGACCTGTTGCTGGAAAGCCTCGCTTCCGACCTTGATCGCCGGAAGGTCGAGCAGATCAAGCAAGCAGCGAACAGCGCGGCGTCCCTCATCCGTCAACTTCTGATGTTTAGTCGACAGCAGGTCGTTCAGCGGACGGTCTTGGACCTTAACCAGGCCGTCGGCGGCATAGAGAAGATGCTCCGGCGCCTAATCAGAGAAAACATAGAATTCACCGTTATGCTGGACCCCCACCCGGTTCGCGTGAAAGCAGATTCCGGGCAGATCGAGCAGCTAGTTCTGAATCTCGTCGTCAACGCGCGCGACGCGATGCCAAACGGTGGAAAGCTGCGCATCCAAACAAAAAACGTGCGCCTGAAACGGGACGCTCCGCCTGAAGCGGGAGTACCAAGCGACCACTTTGTCCTACTGGAGGTGGCCGACACCGGCGTAGGCATGGACCAGGAAACGCAGGCGCGCATCTTCGAACCGTTCTTCACCACCAAAGCAGTGGGCAAAGGCACGGGGCTGGGCCTGGCAATGGTTTACGCAATAGTGAAGCAGAGCAACGGCAGCATCGAAGTGCACAGCAGGTTGGGTCAGGGCTCGTCTTTCAAGATCTATCTTGTTGCGGCGGAGCAGGCAGACACAGATTATGAAACTGCAACCGCGGCGGCGAAGCCTGTCTTTTCGGGAGAGACCGTGCTGGTGGTTGAGGATGCGGAACCACTTCGTCGCTTGATTTGCGAGGCCTTGAGCGCCTCAGGCTGTAAGGTGTTGTCTGCTTCAGATGGCCAGGAAGCCTTACGCCTTGTTAGCAGAGAGGGTTCCGTCGACCTGCTCTTGACGGATGTGATTATGCCGGGAATGAACGGCCCGGCACTGGCAAAGGAGGTCCGTTCACTTCAACCCCGTACGAAAATACTCTACATGACCGGATACAGCGGCGAGTTTATCCGCGCGGACATGCTGACTCCGGGTGTGTCATTTATACAGAAGCCTTTCACTCCTGCCGAGCTCGGACGCAAGATTCGCAAGCTATTGACCGACCCGCAAGAGGCTGCAGGAGACTCTGCCGCTCTCAGACAGCAAGCCGGCGAGGCTCGAAAAGCGGCCTCGGGGAGTGCCTCCGGATGACTGGGTGTCTACGTCTCCGCGCTGTAGGCAGGAGGCGATTTCACCTTTTCGCGTACCTCAATCGATTGCCCGCTGCAAGCTCGCCATTATTTTTGCGGCTAATTACTCGCCTAATTACAACGGTTGGCGGAATTAAGCCAATATTTTGCGTAACTACATGAAGCATCACGGACCGCTACGCTGCCGTTACTTTGGTCGGCCGAAGAACAACACGTAGCCGTCAGGGTCGCAAATCTCGAAGCCACGCAGACCGTCGTGGGTATCCTTAAGCGGTACGCTGAATGCTGCTCCATGATCGGCAAATTCGACCGCGAGCGCATCGGGGTCTGGTGCATAGACGTAGGCATCCCACCTCATGGAGGGATTACGCTTGGGGTTCGGCAGCGGCGATGTGCCCTTATCGGACTTGACGAAGAGCTGCGCTCCATCACGGCCGACGATGGCGAAAAAAGGGCGCCGATCCGGCTGCTGGAATCTCGTCTCAAAGCCAAGCTAGTCGCGGTAAAAGGCGATGGTTTGATCGACGTTGCTGACGATGAAGAATGGTGAAATCGCCTGCGTCGTTGGTCGTGTCATAAGCGTGGAGCCACGTGTCGCGGATCAATCGTAATATACCAATGCGGCATGACAGAAACGCCGACGGCTGGCTGAGGGGTGACGATAAATCGCCATAGTTGGTGTGCCGGCAGGCGCTTGGATTAGGGCTTTACGGGCCGAGGAATGCACCGAAATGAGATAAACTCCGCTCGTGCGGTTTTCTGGAGAATTTCTCATGAAACACATTTGCAAGCACGTGGCCTTCATCTTCTGGATATTCATTGTCTCATCCTGGTTTAGCCAGATTGCCCTTGCCACGAGCAAGTATGACGAAACCCTCTTCAAAGGCATGAAGTGGCGCTCCATTGGTCCGTATCGCGGCGGCCGAGTGCTGGCCGTCACCGGCGTTCCCGGCGACCCATACACGTTTTACTTTGGTAGCGTTGCGGGAGGCGTCTGGCGCACCACGGACGGCGGTTCGAACTGGCGGCCACTGTTCGACAAAGAGGCGGTCTCATCGATAGGCGCCGTCGCCGTGGCCGATTCCAATCACAACGTGATTTACGTGGGCACGGGTGAGGCCTGCATTCGCGGCAACATTTCCTACGGCAATGGCGTTTACAAGTCTACGGACGGAGGAAGAAGCTGGACGAACGTGGGCCTCAGGGAGACGCAACATATTGGCAGTGTCATTATCCATCCTCGAAATCCCGACATCGTCCTGGTCGCGGCGCTTGGACATGCCTACGGACCGAATGCAGAGCGCGGTGTCTTCCGCACCACCGACGGCGGCAAGACCTGGGACAAGGTTCTTTACAGAGACGAAAAGACCGGTGCGATCGACGTGGTTTTCGATCCGAACAACCCCAACGTGCTGTTTGCGGCACTGTACGAAGTGCAGCGAACTCCCTGGAGTTTGAGCAGTGGCGGCCCGGGTAGCGGTCTTTACAGGTCAGTGGATGGCGGTGCCACGTGGAAACATCTCGAAGGGCACGGGCTGCCGGGCGGAATCATGGGACGAATTGGTGTTTCCGTATCCGGGGGTGATTCCAATCGAGTGTACGCACTGATCGAGGCCCAGGACGCCAGCGGGCTCTATCGCTCCGACGACG
>Ga0210409_10003939_pt1 | contig 16261 bp, 13 predicted proteins | sample IncBWH17MmetaG_FD_161649 | JGI IMG/M metagenome (GOLD analysis project Ga0210409, IMG submission 161649) | Forest soil microbial communities from Barre Woods Harvard Forest LTER site, Petersham, Massachusetts, United States - Inc-BW-H-17-M | ecosystem: Environmental > Terrestrial > Soil >...
TGGCGACTGCGGCCGGCCGGCGCGCGTCGTACGAATGGCAGTACAGCACCGACGGCGGCAAGACGTGGATCACGGCGCCGGTCACGCTGCAAGCCAAGACGACCATCGCGGGCCTATTGCCGGGCGCGACGGTCTTGTTCAAGTCCCGGCCGGTCACCAAGGCGGGCGAAGGCGACTGGAGCCAGCCCGCCGCGCTGGTGGTTTCTTGAGTCCTGTCTCCTGAGTCCGCGAAACGTCGGTGAATTGAACAGGGAGAGGGGGACGGTGGGGTGGCTGAAAATCTCCCTGCCTCCTCGTCTCCCTGTGCTCTCGAAACACAGACGATCGCAGTAACGTGTGCCGGTCCATCCGTATGAAAACTCCTTTAAGGCGCGTCAGAACGGATCCGTACTGCCTCCGCGTTGGACCGCCTCCCACAGTTCCAAGAACTTGCCTCGCACCCAAGCGTGCAGCTTGTCGGCCATCTCACTCGGCAATCGCGCCGTTCGGATGAGTTCCTGGACGTCTGCGAGGTCCTTCAAACGATGTGGCGCGGCCATCCCCGATGCGAGCTTGAGCTCGATCCAGCGTTCGATCGGTAGAAGTGCGAAGGGAGCCCCTCGGATGGGCGTCGTCGCGGGATCGGGGAAGGCGATCGGCTTCGGTTTGTCGTCTCCAGGGAATCTTCCGGTGCTCAGCACATCGATATCAACACCGTGCTCCGTGTCGATCAGCTTTCCCGTATCGGCGACGCGCTCGGCGTAGCCCCGCCCCAGCCACGAGCGCTTGAACTGCTGGAGGTCCTCTTCGCGCATCACGAGATCCACGGCGACGGTAACTCGCCTGTGACCGTACTGGTTGAGCGCCAGCGCGCCGATGATGGCGTAAGGCAATCCTTCCGTCTCCAGGATGGACACGAGCTTCGTCACCGCCCGCTGAACTTCGGCCTCTCCAACGAAGAACCTCCAACAATAGTCCAGGCTCCGGGTGAGTCGGACCTCGTCTTCTGACGAGCGCCAGCCGGCTCCCCAACTGCGAGCAGGCCGCGCGACCATCGTGTTGAATCCTACCGCCTTACGGCGCGGTTCGCCTCTAGCCGCCCATCATTCGTTCGATTGCCGATGCTCGCTCGGTCTTTTCCCCGTCCACCGGACGAAAGCGCGGGAGAAGTTCGCGACGTTCGCGAAACCGAGCGAGCCCGCGATCTTCTTGAGCGGCAGGCTTCGCGAGTGAAGAAGGAGGATCGCTCGCTCCCGACGCTCGTCGTCCAGGAGCGTGGAGAACGACGTTCCTTCCGTCGCGAGCTGCCGCCGGAGCGTGCGCGCGGAGACGTGAAGGGCGGTCGCCGCCTCCGCCAGCGTGGCCAGCCGGCCGTTGCCCCTATTCATGAATGAGCGCACGCGGGCGGTCGTGGCCGCCGCTCCACTGATGGAGTCGAGGATCCGCTCGCATTCGTTGCGAGCGCGCTGCAGGGCGACGGCGTCGCCCATGGTGTATGGCACCGAGAGCTGATCGGTGTCGATGAGAAGCCGGTGCACCGGCTGGTTGAAGCGCAGGCGGGGTGCGAGCCGAATCAGCCGCCGGTAGTAATAGGGCTCTGGAAGGGCTAGGTCGGCAAAGCCCCCGAGGTCCTGTCGGGTCATCCCCTCTCCGATCCGCGCCAGACTCATGAGAATCGAAAGAAGCACGATGTCGCGCGCGTTCCCGAAGTCCGCGTGCTCCTCGAGGATGATCGACGCCTTCGGGCCGTCGATGCGCAGGCGCAACCCGAACGCGGTCGTCACGATCGGCATGAATTGAATCGCGAGCTCGACGGCCTCGCGCACGGACGATGCGCTGAGCGCCGCGACTCCGAGGGCACCGTGCGCCGAGAGGCGCATTTGCGTGCCGAGGTAAAAGCCGAGGGCGGGCTCTCGCGTCAGCGTCCGAGCGCGCTCCAGGACCGTCGCGGCCATTTCGGTCGAAATGCGCAGTTCGGGATCCGAAAGGGCCTCGGGCCGAACCCCGGAACCGGCCAGCAAGTCGTCGGCGGTGACGCCCCAGCGCTTCACCAGCTCCACGAGGTACTGCGCGTAAATGCAGGGAAGTGTGTGCGCGACCATCGCTTAGCCTCGACTGACAAAACCTTCCACGTGGTTCCGGTTGCTTGCAAGTGCGGCCTGACCGTTTCGGACGAGAGCGTGGCCTCTCCGGAACTTGCGTCGGACCCATACTTACCGATGTCCACCCGGCAAAATGACCGGGGCTCGGGCAATACATCGGAGGATCGCAAGGGATGAATTGGCGCTGGACGCTCTCCATCGTGACCGCGATGCTCTCGGGGTGCGCGACCGCACCGGGTCCCACGGGGGACAACTCGGCCCGAGCGGGAGCCCCGCGTGGTACGGGCGGCGACAGCGTCGGCGGCAGCAGTGCGTCGACGCCTAACAATGGCAACGGGGCAGCCCCCGGTAGCAGCACCAGCGCGGGCGCCGTCAGCAGCAGCACCGTAGGCTCCTCCGCTGCTGCCGATGGCGGTCCTGTTTACTCGGACGCTCCCGCTGGTTCGCTCACCGACAGCGGCCCGCCTCCGAAGGCCAGCGTCTCGCAGTCCTTCACCCTGACGGCCGATACATTCACCGTCGCCCCCGGCGACGAAGTCTACAAATGCCAGACTTTCCCGAACCCGTTCGGCCAGGATGTCGATCTCATCTACATGGACGGGATGATGAGCCAGGGGTCGCACCACTTCTTCTTGTTCAACTTGGATCCCACGACGGTGCAGGGTCGCATTGCCGTCGGCGGCGCCAATGAAACCCCTCCCACGCCGCTGAATGACTGCCTCGGCAATGGGCTCGAGTTTCACCCGTTTCCGTACCTTTCGCAGCAGCCGCATTGGATCGTGAGCTACCCCCGCCCGGATATGGGCTATCCCCTGTCGGCGCAAAACGCCTTGATGATCAACGTCCACTTCCTGAACTCGGGCTCGACCCCGATTCAGGCGGCCGCGAAGGTCACGCTCACCAGCGCCGCGGCCGGTGTCGTCACAACGCACATCGGGACGATCTTCTTGAACAACACCGTTTTCGCCGTCGCACCGACGCCGGCCTCGAGTCCACAGCCCTATGCGAAGTCCTGGACTCCCCTGCCCGGGGCCCTCCCCTCGAGCTACTCTATATTCACCTCCTGGAGCCACATGCACCGGACCGCGGTCGACTTCCAGGCGAGCGTCAACGGCAATGTCTTTTACGAGGAAAAGAACTGGGACTCGCCGCCCCTCTTCGTGCATAGCCCCGCCATGACCATGAACGGCAGCGATGCGATCACGTGGAGTTGTTCGTACTACAACGACACGAACAATACGCTGACCTTCGGGGACTCGGCCGTGAACAACGTCATGTGCATCTACATGGGTCAGTACTACCCGGTCGTGGACCCGACCAATCCCGATCTCGTCGAGGTCCTGCAGTAAGCGGCGGGCGCGCCGTGGCATGCTGTTGCGGGGGCTCCTTCGGCTGCGGGGAGGTCCACGGGTCGTTGTCGTGAACACGCCGTTTTATCTGCAGGGCTAGAGCGCGGTCCCGAGACATGAAAGCCGAAACACCCACGAAACGTGGCTTTGGTACCCGCATATACTGACACTGAAAGTGCGCGGGCCTTCATCGGTCAGCCTCGCGAGAAGGACGAATGAAGAAGATCGAAGCGATCATCAAGCCGTTCAAGCTCGACGAGGTCAAGGACGCGCTTGCCGAGGTGGGCATCCAGGGGATGACCATGACCGAAGTGAAGGGCTTCGGTCGCACGGGGGGCAAGAAAGAGGTCTACAGAGGGTCCGCGTACGACGTGGACTTCGTCCCGAAGGTCAAGATCGAGGTGGTCCTTCTGGACGAGCTGGTTCACGACGTGCTCGACGCGATCGAGAAGAGTGCGAAAACCGGGCGGATCGGCGACGGAAAGATCTTCGTCGTTCCTATCGAGGAAGCGGTTCGAATCCGAACCGGAGAGCGTGGCAAGGAAGCGATTTGAAACGGACAACGCGGTCGCGGAGGAAACATGACACCGAAGGAAGCATTGGATCTGGCCAAAAAGCATGACGTCAAGTTCGTAGATCTCAAGTTCATCGACTTTCCTGGTGTGTGGCAACACACGACGATCCCGGCAACCCTCCTGAAGGAGGGGTTGTTCGAGGAAGGAATTATGTTCGACGGGTCGTCGATTCGGGGCTGGCAGCCGATCAATGCCTCCGACATGAACATGGTGCCCGACGCGTCGACGGCAAAAATCGACCCTTTTTACACGATTCCAACGATTAGCTTTATCTGTTCGATCTTCGACCCGATCACCAAACAGCCCTATTCCCGCGACCCCCGTCATATCGCCAAGAAAGCGGAAGCGTATCTACGCCAAAGCGGGCTCGGGGACACGGCCTTCATGGGACCCGAAGCAGAATTCTTCATTTTCGACGATGTGCGCTTCGAGGCTTCGGGGCCAAACTGCTCTTATTATTACATCGACAGCAGCGAGGGAGTCTGGAACAGCGGGCGCGAGGAATCGCCGAACCTCGCCTACAAGCCGCGTCACAAGGAGGGTTATTTCCCGGTTCCTCCGACCGATACCCTCGGCAACATCCGCCAGGAGATCATGGTTGCCCTGATGGACTCGGGAGTCGAGGTCGAGGTGGGGCATCACGAGGTCGCCACCGGCGGACAGGGCGAGATCGGCATGAAATTCAAGAGGCTGGTCGAATGCGCGGACCAGCTCATGTGGTTCAAGTACGTCGTCAAGAACGTCGCCCGCAAACACGGCAAAGCGGCGACGTTCATGCCCAAGCCCATGTTCGGGGACAACGGCAGCGGTATGCACACGCATCAGTCGGTCTGGAAAGAGGGCAAGCCCCTCTTCGCCGGTGACGGTTACGGCGGCCTCTCCGACTTCGGCCTTAACTACATTGGCGGAGTGATCAAGCACGCGAAGTCGGTCGCGGCATTCACGAACCCGACCACCAACTCGTACCGGCGGCTCGTCCCAGGGTTCGAAGCGCCGATCAATCTCGCGTACTCGAGTCGCAATCGTTCAGCCGCCTTGCGAATTCCGATCACGGGACCCAACCCCAAGACTCGCCGCGTCGAAGTGCGGTTCCCCGACCCGAGCTGCAACCCGTACCTGGCGTTCAGCTCGATGCTCATGGCCGGACTCGACGGGGTTCAGAGCAAAGTCAACCCGGGCGATCCGCTCGACAAGGATATCTACGGCCTCAGCCCGGAGGAGTTGAAGCAGGTGCCTCACATGCCCGGCAACCTGGAGGAGGCGCTCGACTGTCTGGAAAAGGATCACGAGTTCTTGTTGCGCGGAGATGTCTTCACGAAGGACGCAATCCATGAGTGGCTGGACTACAAGCGCAACAAGGAGCTGACCCCCGAACGGATGCGCCCGACGCCGTACGAGTTCTATCTGTACTTCGACATTTGATCGCGCGATCCGAAGGACGATGGGCCGGGAGGCGAGCTCTTCCCGGCCCTTCGCGCATCCAGCGCCCGTCGACTGTCGCCGTTACTCGTCCCGTGATGGACCGGCGTTTAAGAGTCGACTACGGCAGCCCGGGATCCGACCAATCCCGATCTCGTCGAGGTCCTGCAGTAAAGCGGCGAGCGCGCGGCCCTAAAAGAAAATCGCCTGCGCTCCGAGCTCGACCAAGTTCCCCTCGGCTCCGTTGCCGATGTCGGCGTGCTCAAAGCCGGCCGATATCCTCATGGCAGGTCCCATGATGAGGTACCCCACTCGCGCCTCGAGCTCCCACGCCTTGGGATTGTCCCCGGTGCCCATCTCGTAGCGCACGGCGGGCTGAATGTTTCCTATGCCGACTTTGGGCGAAGCGATCGCTGCGGTCACGTAAAAGAAGTCCTTCACGGGGTTGTATTGACCCGAGAAGTGGTAGTACGCGCCGTCGAGGCTGACCCAGCCTCCGCCGCCGTACTTGAACTCGGCGAGCGCGTCCGCGTTGAACTCCGCATAGTTGTCCGTGGCTGGGGGCGGCGCCGTTGTCGTCCCTGACGCAGGCATCATTGCTGGCGCAACGCTGCCGTCCTTCTTGTACTGGGCGCCGACGCCGATCGTGACGATGTCCTGATCGCCGAAGAAACTCTCGTTGCCGAAGTAGCCTGTTTCCTTGCCGATCAGCGCCGTGCTGACGCGCGCAGAAAGAAGTGGATTCGTCGTCGGATTGGGCGGCAGGAACACGCCGACGGCGTACTTGACCTTCCCGTCGGGATCGTTGCCCCATATGGAGCCTCCGGTGTTGCGCCCCGCCGGGCCCTCCAACGGAGCGGCAACGACGGTCGTGGCGCCGACCGTCATAAAGCCAGGGTAGTACCAGGGGATCATGAAAAAGGGCCCTGAGAAGTTGGCGCGATCGACCGGCACCAGGAGCTGCCCCAGCCAAACGTGAAAGGGATCACAGACGTCGAACCCGATAATGGCGTCCTCGATGCCCGCAGTGCCCGCGAGACCGTTCCCGTTCAGGTTCAGCGTGACGCTGATGTTCTTGTGAATCTTTCCGCCTGCGTGAAGCTCCATATACGCCGTGTCCATCGACACGCCGTCGAGCTTCTTGGGATCGGTGCCCTGGAATCGGGCACCGGCTCGGATCCAAGCTCCGACGTCGATGGCAGGAAGTTTTTCTTCCCGCGTCGCGGGCATGGCCTCGCTCGCAAGCGGCGGGGTCGCGGCTTGCGCGGGGGGCACGGTCGGGGGCGGGGGGACCGCGGCAGGAGCGGCTCCGGGCTCCGTTACGGGCGCGGCGGACGTCGCCGGGGCTCCCGCAGAAGGCGCGGGAGCCTCCGGCGCGGCCGAGGAGGCCGCCGGCGCAGCGGGTGGGGCGGGCGCTGGCTCTGCGGCCTGCGTCGAAACGCTAGCCAAGAAAAGACACGCCGCAGCGGACAACGCCCACGACGAACACGAAACCAAGCGCTTCACTCTCATGCTCGCAGCTCCCGGCGAAGGACAAGAAATCGGCCTCGCAGCTGCCAGCATGGCGCCGCCCACTACCGGCCTGAAACGAGCTCGACGCTAGTGCGGCGAGTGTGTCGACTCTATTTCAAACGAATGAATATTCGATAAAGCCAGCCACATTTTTCGATACCGCGCGTCTACTCACATTCCAGGTAGGCGCGCCATCCGCCGAATGCAGAAATGTCCGTAGCACCGCTTGTGGCGTGGCTCTCGCAAAGGAATCCGTGAACCCGCGTCCCATCTTCCAGTTCGATCTGCCCTATGCACAGCGGAGCGCTGACAGCCGCGACAAAAGAGCCAAACGAATCCGCTGGAACCGCCCACACTTCGACCTCGATGCCGGTTCCTTTCGCATCACGGACCAATCCCGGCTTCGCGGGTTGGGTCCCTGTCAGCGCGAATAGCCGATAGGACGGTGCCGTCCGCGCCGCACGTACCAATGTCGCGCCTCGGTCCGTGAGTTGATGATTCAGGGGTTGCCCGCGCAAATGGGCGCCGACCACGGCGAGCAGAATGTGGCCTTGCCGCGGCTGGCTGTCCGGGGAGGGACGGCCGGGCAAGGGCCAGCCAGTGGCCCCGAGGGTGTTTGAGTACGCCGAGTGGAGGGCGGAGCCGAAGTCGGCGAGGGAGGCATCGCTTCCCCAAGGCCCGATGATCGTGACGCCCGCGGGCAGGCCGTCATTTCGTCGCCCGATTGGAACGGCCACCGCGGCCAGTCGGAGCAGATTGACGAACGTCGCGTAACGCCCGAGGCGCGCGTTCACTTCGATAGGGTCCGCCATTACCTCTTCGATGCGCGGAACCGTGGGAGCAGTCGGGACCACAAGCGCGTCGATTCGGCTCCACAACGGCTCGATCGAGCGCTCCAGACCGGCTAGCCGATGCAGCGCGCGAAACGCGTCGGACGCCGAGTACGTTTCGGCTTGAGTAAGAACAGTGCGGATGACGGGCAAGAGCGAGCCCGGGTGCGAGCCGATGAAGGGTTGGAGTCCGGCGATGCGCTCGGCAATCCAAGGTCCGCCATAGAGAAGTCCACCAGTCTCGAAGAAGGGCGACATGTCGACCTCATGCAGCCGCACGCCCATGGCCTCGAGCTTTGCGCAGGCCCCATCGAATTGTTCTAGCGTCTGCCGATCGCAGGCCGACCGGTCTACGGTCCGCGGAATTCCCGCTCTTAGCCTGTGCGGATCGAGCTGGCACGACCATGAGAAGTTCTCCGCCGCCGGACTCGAGTAGGGATCACCTGCATCGAAACCTGCCGCAATGGCGGCAACATCGCGCGCATCTTCACAAGTGAACGCCAGCACCGAGACGCAGTCCAACGAGCGACACGCGGGGACCACTCCCCGCGTGGACAGGAGGCCGCCGCTCGGTTTGAGGCCCACGAGGTTGTTGAACGCAGCCGGAACACGCCCCGAGCCGGCCGTGTCCGTCCCGAGCGCGAACGCGACGTGTCCGCGCGCCACCGCGGCCGCCGATCCCGAGCTCGAGCCACCGGTCACGTATCGAGCGTCGAACGGGTTCGGAGGGATCCCGTAGGGCGATCGCACCCCCACGAGACCCGTGGCGAACTGGTCGAGATTCGTCTTTCCGATACAGATCGCGCCCGCCGCGAGCAGCCGCGCGACGACCGGCGCGGAGTCCTGCGGGACGTATGCGAAGTCCGGGCATCCTGCCGTTGTCGGTATTCCAGTGACGTCCGTGTTGTCCTTCACCGCGAAGGGGATTCCGTAGAGGGGCGGAGGCGCGCTCCTCGCGAAGGCGTGCTGCAGCGAATGCGCTTCGGAAATCAGCTGCTGCCCATCCCTCACGTGAATCCAGATTCCAGGCGTCGTGTCTCGCGAAATCGTCTCGAGAACCGAGGCCACGACGTTGGCCGGTGTCGTCGTGCCCTCGCGGTAGGCCCGGCGCAGCGAGGCGAAATTCAGCGGCAACGACTCATTCGAGACCATCACCAGCAGGGCAGGTTTCTACCACGACCCCACCTCGATAGCGCATTCGCCGTCGACGCTACTCACCCGGTTGCAGAGCCGCATGGTGCCCCAGCTCGGCCGGTGCGTGGGACCCTTCGGTTACGGTGCTGGCGGACTTGGCGAACTTGCTGCACCCCGCGAGGATGCCCGCGGCGGCGAGATAGGCCAACGCAACGAGCGGCGTCTGCCCGATACCGATGGCTTCCCCATGCATGAAGCCAAAGAACGTGAGTATCGCCCCGACCAGCGCGAACGCCGCGGCCTTCGTGAAGTGTCGCTCGATGACGAAGGCCCCGATCGCTCCGAGCACCAGTCCGCCCAAGATGGACCCACCCCCGAGAACCTTGAGTCCCTCGTAGGCGAGGCCATTCTGAGCCATCTTGTCGAGGCCGACGGCCGCCGCGCTCGTGCCCGCGGCGCCGAGCGCGCTGTCGATTTGCAGTTTCCCCCACGCCGCCAGGTGGGGTGTGAGCGCCAGCACGATCGCGGGCGCATGGCTCTTCGGATTCTCCTGAAATGCTTGCGAGCCGATGAGCATGCCGATGTAAAGAAGGATCGGCGATATGGCGACGACGGGTACGACCGCCATCATCACAGGGATGATACCGAGCCACGAGAGAACGATGACCGTCAACCCCGTGGCGGCGGAATAACCGATCCGGCCGCCCATCGCTTTCCAGCCGGGGTGGCCGATGTAAACCGCGTTGATGAACGGATTACCCATCAAGCAGCCGATGAGGCTCACCACGCCGTCGGCGGTCAATACCCGGGTCGTCGGGAAATCGTCGCCCGCGACGGAGGCACTGACCACGTTGTCCATCGCCTCCACCAGGTCGTAGATCCCGAACGGAATGGCGGTGACCAGGATGACGCCGAGAAATTCGAACCCGCCGAAGACGTGGTCCACCGCCGGAGTGGGCACCGCAACCCGAAAGCTCGAAACCGAATCGGCCAGCTTGGCGAGGGACATGCCCCCGAAGTGCCAGCCGAGCGCGGTGGAGATCCAGGCGATCGCCGTGCCCACCGCGATGGCGACGAGACCGGCGGGAATTCCACGGAAGTAGCGAACGCCGCCGAACCAGCTCGCGATGATGATCGCGAAACAGGGGATCGCGACAATCGGCGTCATGAACATGTCGAGGGCGGGTCGCATGGAGATGAACGCAATCGAAACGCCCGCCAGCGTACCGAGCAACGCGGCCCGCGGCGTCACCTTGCGAATGAAGGGCGCAATGTACCCACCGGCCATGAGCACAAAGCTCTGGATGAACACCCACGTGAGCCCGGCCTCCCAGCCTTTGACGGGGTCGCCGGTCTTCGTAGCAATAGGAAGCATGATGACGAACGTGACGATGAACATGTGCGGCACGCTGATGCCGGAGGGCAGCGCGCAGACATCGGTGCGGCCGGTGCGGACCGCAAGGCGGTACGCGAGCCAGGCGTAGTACATCGTGCTCAAGCACATCATCATGCCGGTGGCCGGCAAGATGCGTCCGAAGACGAGTGCGTCCGGCATTTTCAAAACGAAGCGCAACAGGCCCGTCAACGTCAGCAAGTTGACGAGAATGTTGGTCCCGAATCCGAAGTAGGCGTTCCAGTCTCCCGGTGTCCACAAAGGAGGCTTGCTCTTTGCCGTCGTCCCCATGGTCGCCGTCACGGGCATCACATCGGTAGCCATTGGAAGTGCTCCTCGATTCTCGGGTTCTATTGCTGCAATTCTCGAATCAGGCGAGTGCCTTGACCAGACGAGCCGAATCCGACACCCACCCGAAGATCCCTCCCTGGGCTTTGATCATTCGCAGCCCGACCTCGTGAAACTCCGGAAAGTAGGAACCGCAGCAGTCCGCCGGCACGATGCACCGATAGCCCCTGTCGTTGGCCTCGCGCACCGTCGTGTGCACGCAGACTTCGGTGGTGACGCCACAAACGATGAGGCTTTCGATGGCGCGGTCCTGGAGCAACAGATGCAGATCGGTTGCGTAGAAAGCCCCCTTGCCGGGTTTGTCGACCACTGGCTCTCCGGGGCGCGGATACAGCTCAGGAACGATGTCGTGTCCCGGCTCGCCGCGAATCAAGATCCGCCCCATGGGTCCGCGGTCGCCGATGCGCAGGCGGGGCAGTCCTCTCTCCACCTTGGCCTTCGGCGCGTCGGTCATGTCCGGCCGGTGCCCCTCGCGTGTGTGGATCGTGAAGAGACGCCGCGCTCGCGCCATTTCGAGCACGGTCGCACATGGCTGGATGGCGGTGCGGAGCCGAGACACGTCGTTGCCGAGCGCCTCGCCGAAGCCTCCCGGCTGCAGGAAGTCGCGTTGCATGTCGATGAGGATGAGGGCAGTTCGATCGACGTCGATCGTGACCGCCTGCGGCTCTGCTTCGATGAGGATAGAGACCATGGGCTCGACTCCTCGGGAGAACCTACGCGCCGCTTGTTTCCCGATCGTTGCCCTGACGTTAAGTGTAATCGCGAGATCGCGAGTGACGCGGACGATATCACTTCAAATGGACAGCGCTCAGCCGAGGGCTTCCAGAACAGCGCGGGACTCGCTCACCGCGCCGAAAACGCCTTGCTGCATCGTCACCATCTTCAGGGCCGCCTCGTGATTCCCCCGGTCGGTGGCGGCGCAGCAGTCGCGAAGGACGACGCACTCGAACCCGCGGTCATTGGCCTCGCGCATCGTCGTGTGGACGCAGACGTCGGTGGTGATACCGGTCAAAACGAGGTTTCGTATTCCACGGAGACGCAGCATCAGCTCGAGGTCGGTCGCACAAAAGCTACCTTTCCCCGGCTTGTCGATGACCGTCTCTCCGGCAATCGGGGCCAGTTCTGGAATGATTTCCCAACCGGGCTCGCCGCGCACCAAGACACGCCCGCAGGGTCCCGGGTCGCCGATGCCCACGCCGGATTGGGTGTGTCGGGAGCGCCAACGCTTGTTCGCAGGCAAATCGGAGAGATCAGGGCGGTGCCCCTCTCGCGTATGGTAGACGGGATAGCCCCGCTCGCGGAACGCGGTGAGCAAACGCCGGATCGGCTCGATGCATGCTCGGGTAAGCGAGATATCGTATCCGAGCAAGTCGATATACCCTCCCTTTCCGCAAAAATCCGTTTGCATGTCGATGACGAAGAGCGCGGTATTTTCGCGCCGAAGGTCGCCATCGAACGGCCAGGCGTACGGATCCGCCGCGATGTGCGTCATCGTGGTGCCGGTACATAGGGGGCAGCGCGTTTCGCAACGGTTTCGCGGTCGCTGCTGCCCCTGCGCGCGGGCACGGACGCACACGCTATCGCAGTCGGCGCCTCCGCTGTCTTCAACCGGCCACATCCGCGCAACGCGCTGGAAACTCGCGCTTTCGTAGACCATTGCCCATGGAAGCCGAAGCCCACAGCGTGGCGAACCGTCGCGCGCAGAACGGAATTCGATACGCGCCGGTGCCGACCGTCGTTCTCTTCATTGCAACCGCCGCGCTGCTGCTGGCGGCTTGCCACAAGACCGAGGAGAATGCGCCCGGAGGGACCGCGGCGACAGGGTCGGCGGCGAGCGTGGCCAAGGCCGACGCGCCCTTCGTCGTCGGATTCGTCTATGTCGGCCCCAAGGGGGACTACGGCTACAACCAGGCGCACGCGCAAGGCGCAGCGGCGGTTGCGGCCATGCCCGGCGTCAAAGTTCGCGAGGAGGAGAACGTCCCGGAGACCGTCGCGGTGCAAAAGACGATGGAGAGCATGGTGGAGCTCGACGGCGCGTCCATCCTCTTTCCGACCTCGTTCGGCTATTTCGATCCTCACATTCTGAAGATCGCCGACAAATACCCAAAGGTCAGTTTCTTACACTGCGGTGGTCTCTATCAGGAGGGAAAGCATCCCAAGAACGTCGGCAGCTACTTCGGCTACATCGACGAGGCGCAATACGTGGCCGGAATCGTTGCGGGCCTGACCACGAAGTCGAACAAGCTTGGATTTGTCGCGGCCAAGCCGATTCCGCAAGTCCTGCGAAACATCAACTCGTTCACGCTGGGTGCGCGTTCGGTCAATCCGAAGGCCACCACCTCCGTCGTGTTCACGGGCGACTGGTCTCTTCCAGTGAAGGAGGCGGAGGCGGCCAACAGCATGGCGGACCAGGGGGTCGACGTGCTGACCATGCACGTCGATTCTCCGAAAGTGGTCGTCGAGACCGCCGAGCGCCGCGGGATTTTCGTTTCCGGCTATCACGCCGATCAATCCACCCTCGCTCCGAAAGGCTACCTGACCGGCGCGGAATGGAATTGGGCGAAAATCTACACCGACTATGTGAACTGGGTGAAGGCCGGACAGAGCTACCCGCACCTCTTGCGAGGAGGGCTGAAGGAAGGCTTCGTCAAGCTCTCGCCCTACGGGCCGGCCGTTTCGGATATCGCAAAGAGCAGGGCCGACGCTGCGAAAGCGAAATTGATGGAAGGGACTCTCATCATTTACTCGGGACCTCTCAAGGACAACACGGGCAAGGTCGTCATCCCGGCGGGAACGAATCGGCCGCAAACCGATATCGAGCTCGAGAAGATGAATTACCTCGTCGAAGGCGTCGTCGGGAAGATCCCATCGTGACAGCGAGCCGTCACGATGCTTTCGCGTGAGCTACGTCGTGCGGCCGAGTCGGCGCTCCTTCCCCTGGGCGCGCTGACCGTCTCGCTCGCTCTTTTTGGGGTGTTCGTAACACTCGCCGGCGCCAACGCGCTGGACGTTTACTACCAGATGTACCGGGGATCGTTCGCAACCTCGTTTTCGTTGCAGAACACGCTACTCCGCGCTGCGCCGCTCATGCTGACGGCGCTGTGCACGGCCATTCCCGCTTCCCTCGGGCTCGTCGTCATCGGCGGCGAGGGAGCACTGGTTCTGGGTGCGCTGGCCGCCGTCATCGCGGCTCACGCGCTCTCGACGGCCAACCCGTGGGTGGTGCTCACCGCGATGGCGTTGGCCGGGGCTGCCGCCGGGGGGGCTTGGATCGGCCTCGCCGGCGCGCTCCGGACCTTCCGCGGCGTGAACGAGACCATCAGTACGCTTCTTTTGAACTACATCGCGATCGGCCTGTTCAAGCACTTCGTGGAAGGGCCGATGCGAGACCCCGCGAGCCTCAACAAGCCCTCGACTCGGCCCATCGGCGAGGCCAACGCGCTGGGGCCGGTGCCTGGTACCGACGTGCACTGGGGCTTCGTCTACGGCCTCGTCGCTTGCTTCGTGGCGTTCGTTCTCATGCGGCGTACGGTCTTCGGTTTCGCGGCGCAGATGGTCGGCGGAAACGTGCGCGCAGCGCTTCTGAGCGGACTGCCCGTCCATCGCTTGGTGCTCATCGCTTGCGCGCTGGCGGGCGCCACTGCCGGCCTCGCCGGAATGGCCGAAGTGGCGGCGGTTCACGGCACAGCCAATGCTTCGCTCATCGTCGGCTATGGGTACACGGGGGTGCTCGTCGCGTTTCTCGCCCGCTTTCACCCCCTGGCGATTGTGCCGGTCTCGATTCTCGTTGGGGGCATCGGCGCGAGTGGCGGCTTGCTCCAGCGCACCGCCCACCTTCCGGATGCGACGGTCAACGTTCTCGAAGGCATTCTTTTCATCGTCATTCTGGCAAGTGAAACGCTGCGCGGTCGAATCCTGGGTCCCGACGCCCTGGAGAGCGAGCCGAAGCCCACAGCCGAGCTGAAGCCCGCGAGCGCGCCGACACCCGAGGTATCGCCCGCCCCTTCAGGCGAAACGAAACGGGCCGTCGGATGAACGCTCTCGACCAGGCGACGGGCGGGCTCTGGGCTCTGCCTCTGGCGCTCCTCGGTGGCGCGTTGCGCGTCAGCCCGCCTTATCTGTTCGTCAGCCTCGGCGAGTGCCTCACCGAGAAAAGCGGCCGCATCAACCTCGGCCAAGAGGGCACGCTGATCCTCGGCGCAATGATCGGATACGGAGCTTCGTTCGTCACCGGTTCGCCGTGGGCCGGGGTGCTCGCCGCAGGCATCGTGGGTCTCGTGCTCGGAACCGTGCATGCCGTTCTCTGCGCGCTGCCGCGCGTGAACGACATCGCCGTCGGGATAGCGCTCATGCTTTTCGGCATTGGCCTGGCTTTTTTCATCGGCAAACCGCTCATCCAGCCCACCGCCCCGCGCTTGCCTTCGCTATCGCTCGGCGCCTGGAGCGAGAGTGCCGCGGTGCGCTCGGCGCTCCAAGTGAACATCCTGTTTCTCCTCGGGATCGCAACCGCATTTGCGATGCGCTTCCTGTTCGAGCGGACGCGCTGGGGCCTGGTGCTTCGAGTCGTCGGCGAGAGCTCCGATGCCGCTCGCGCCATGGGCTACGATGTGCCGCGCGTTCGGTTGATCGCGACGGCCCTCGGCGGTTGCCTTGCCAGCATGGGCGGGTCGTTACTATCGCTTTATTATCCTGGAAGCTGGAACGAGGGCTTATCCAGCGGGCAGGGTTTGATGGCGGTCGCGCTCGTCATCTTCGCCCGGTGGGATCCCGTCCGCTGCCTCTGGGCCTCCCTTTTGTTCGGCGGCGCGGGCGCTCTGGGTCCAGCATTGCAGTCGGTCGGGATCAACGCCGCATACAATTTGATCGCGACAGCACCGTACGTACTGACCCTCGTCATCATGCTCGCCACGAGTTCCGCGAGCCGTACGCTCGTTGGACAGCCGGCGGAAATCACGGTCGGCCGATGAGGGCGCTTGCCTCGCCGCGTTCGGTCAACGGTGCGCCGCATCCGCCGCCGTCACTCGAAGTCGTCTCCCTGAGCAAGACCTTCGGCTCATTTCGGGCCCTCGACGATGTCTCGCTGAGCATCGCCCCGGGCACCGTGCACGCGCTCCTGGGCGAGAACGGCGCAGGGAAGAGCACCCTCGTCAAGTGCATCATGGGTTACCACCGCCCCGACGGCGGCCGTGTTCGGCTTTCCGGCATTGACGTTTCGCCGCGCAACCCGCGAGAGGCGCAGAGGCTCGGCATCGGCATGGTCTATCAGCACTTCACACTGGTGCCGAACATGACCGCGTGCGAAAATCTCGTTCTCGCGCGCGTGCAGCTGCCGATGGTCATCGATTGGCGGCGTGAGCGGGAGGCGCTCGCCGCATTCCTCAAGCGCACACCCTTCCGCATCGACCTCGACGCACTGGTGCGATCGCTCGCCGCGGGCGAACGTCAAAAGCTCGAGATCCTAAAGCAGCTATACCTCGACAATCGCATCATCATTCTCGACGAGCCCACCTCGGTTTTGACTCCCGCCGAAGCCGACGAAGTGCTGACGATGCTGCACGGAATGGCCAAAGCCAGGGAAGTCAGCATCATCATGATCACCCACAAATTTCGCGAGGTCACG
>Ga0210409_10003940_pt1 | contig 16255 bp, 7 predicted proteins | sample IncBWH17MmetaG_FD_161649 | JGI IMG/M metagenome (GOLD analysis project Ga0210409, IMG submission 161649) | Forest soil microbial communities from Barre Woods Harvard Forest LTER site, Petersham, Massachusetts, United States - Inc-BW-H-17-M | ecosystem: Environmental > Terrestrial > Soil >...
CGCCACGCGTGTTACTTCGCCCGCGAACGCGTTCAGCTGGTCCACCATCGTGTTGATGGTGTTCTTCAACTCCAAAATCTCGCCCTTCACGTCCACCGTGATCTTGCGCGAGAGGTCGCCACGCGCGACCGCCGTCGTCACTTCCGCGATGTTGCGCACCTGGTCGGTCAGATTGCCAGCCATAAAGTTCACATTGTCCGTCAAGTCCTTCCACGTACCCGCAACGCCCGGCACGTTCGCTTGGCCGCCCAAACGCCCTTCGCTGCCGACCTCACGCGCCACGCGCGTAACCTCACCCGCGAAGCGGTTGAGCTGGTCCACCATCGTGTTCAGCGTTTCTTTCAACTGCAAAATCTCGCCGCGCACGTCCACCGTGATCTTGCGCGAAAGGTCACCGGTCGCGATCGCTGTCGCCACTTCCGCGATGTTTCGCACTTGGCCCGTCAGGTTGCTGGCCATGAAGTTCACGTTGTCCGTCAAGTCCTTCCAGGTGCCCGCGACGCCCGGCACCTGCGCCTGGCCGCCCAACTTTCCTTCGGTGCCCACTTCGCGCGCGACACGTGTCACTTCGCCCGCGAACGCGTTCAACTGGTCTACCATCGTGTTGATCGTGTTCTTCAACTCCAAAATTTCGCCCTTCACGTCGACCGTGATCTTGCGCGACAAATCGCCGCGCGCGACCGCCGTCGTTACTTCCGCGATGTTCCGGACTTGCGCCGTCAGGTTTCCCGCCATCGCGTTCACCGAATCGGTCAAGTCCTTCCAAGTTCCCGCGACGCCCGGAACCACGGCTTGCCCGCCCAATCGGCCTTCGCTGCCCACTTCGCGCGCGACGCGCGTCACTTCCGATGCGAAAGACCGAAGCTGGTCCACCATCGTGTTGATGGCTTCTTTGAGCTGCAGAATTTCGCCGCGCACATCTACCGTAATTTTGCGCGACAAGTCGCCGCTCGCGACCGCCGTCGCCACTTCCGCGATATTGCGCACCTGACCAGTCAAGTTGCTGGCCATCGAGTTCACGGAATCGGTTAGGTCCTTCCATGTGCCGGCCACGCCAGGCACCTGCGCTTGTCCACCCAGTTTTCCGTCGGTTCCCACTTCGCGCGCCACGCGCGTCACTTCCGCCGTGAACACGCCCAACTGCTGAATCATCGTGTTCACGATCGTCGCTGACCGCAAAAATTCGCCTTCCAGCGGGCGCCCATCCACGTCCAATTGCACCGTTTGCGTCAGGTTGCCTTTCGCCACGGCGGCAATCGCGCGCGTCACTTCGGTTGTCGGCCGCAGCAAGTCATCCACAAGCGTGTTCACCGAAACCTCGATCTCGCCCCATGCCGCCTTCGACTGATGAAACCGCACGCGCTCGCGTGTTCGCCCTTCCTTGCCTACCACCTGCCCCACTCGCTTTAGCTCGCGAGCCATTTGCTGATTTGTAGATGCGATATCGTTGAACGTGTCGGCCACTTTTCCAGCCAGCCCGGTCCAATGCCCTGGCAGCCGCGCGGAAAAATCTCCGTCGCGCATCGCCCGCAAGCTCGCCAGTATCACGCTCAAATCCGCCGCCACCGCTTCGCCGCGAACCGCCGTTTGTCCGTTGCTCTTCACGTTGGTTTTGGCATCGCTCGCGGGATTAGCAGCTGCGGTATCGTGGTCGGTTCTCTTCATATACATCTCCAAAACGCAAGATCAACTGGGGCGTGCAGTGACAACCTTCCTGCAGCACGGCGAGTTCGGACCGGTAAAGTGCGTTCAAAGCCTACAGCAATGCACTCCGGTATAACACCGTATGATGGTACAAAGTTCGCGGAAAATTAATGAAAATCGGGATGTCATAACACGAAAAGTTACAAGTTTGCCCTACAGTATTCGCTGTATGGACGGTAGCGGAAATACCTGATGAGTTCGGGATGACTACGGTCCGCTACTCTGGCGCTCTCGCCTTGTCCGACGAATCTCCTGCACCGCGTGCGACGACTGGCCCGCACCCAAAGCGTCGGAGTTTCTACCTTGTCTCGTAATCATTGACGCCTGTTCTCGACGGGACTACTATCTGGCTGATTGAGTCCCACTTATGGGCCAGCCCTCGGGTCTTTGCAGGAGTCTCTGCCGCTCCTGTTCCCTGCGCCAAAAAACTCTTCGATGAAAAAACTCAGAGAAAACGGCAACTGCAGGGCCATCCGCTCAAAATCGAGGGCTCCGCGACGTCCAACCGACCTGGAATCCGCAACATTCCCGGTGGTCGGCATCGGGGCTTCCGCCGGCGGCCTGGAGGCCTTCACCGAGTTGCTGCGCCACTTGCCGGAAAAAGTGGGAATGGCTTACGTCCTGGTGCAACACCTGGATCCCACACACGGCAGTGTCCTGCCGGAAATTTTGGCGCGTGCTACGAAAATTCCGGTCTCTGAAGTCACCGATGGCCAAGACGTTCAGCGTGACCACATTTACGTAATTCCCGCCAACGCGAACATGATCGTCCAGGACGGCGTCTTGCGCCTGGTGCCGCGCGAGTCCCCTCGCGGCCGCCACATGCCGATTGACTATTTCCTTCGTTCGCTCGCCGAGGACCGCGAAGGCCAAGCCATCGCAGTCGTTCTATCCGGCACCGCCTCCGACGGCACACTAGGATGCGGCGCGGTGAAGACCGCGGGCGGAATCACTTTTGCTCAGGACGAGAAGTCAGCGAAATATAGCGGCATGCCGCGCAGTGCGATAGATTCAGGCTCCGTTGACTTTGTGCTGCCGCCCAAAAACATAGCGCAGGAGCTGGTCAGGATCGGCCGCCACCCCTACATCGCGCGCGCTACACCTGATTCGGAGAGTCCGTCGGTAACTGCCGCAGGCGAAGAAAAGGTGGATTCCTTACTTGCAATGTTGCGCCAGGCTACCGGCGTGGACTTCTCCGAATACAAGCAAACCACGCTCCAGCGCCGCATCAAGCGGCGCATGGTTTTGCACCGCCTCGAGAATCTGGAAGATTATCTCTCCTATATCAAACAGAATCCGAACGAGCTCGACGAACTGTACCGTGATGTGCTCATCAACGTAACCGGTTTCTTCCGCGATCCGAAAACGTTCGAGGCGCTCCGCAATGTCGTCTTTCCAACTCTGCTCCAAGACCGGCCCCCGGAGGCGGGGCCCCTCCGTTTTTGGGTTCCAGGATGCTCCACGGGCGAAGAAGCTTATTCCATCGCCATGGTCCTCACGGAATATCTGTGGGACTATCCCCGTAAATCCTCGGCACCCAAAACAGTTCAAATATTTGCAACCGACATCAGCGACACCGCTCTCGACCACGCTCGCATTGGCTTGTATTCGGAAGCCGCCATTTCTGCCGTCACTCCCGAACGCCTCAAGCGTTTCTTTCTGAAGCAGAGCAAAGGATTTCAAGTTAACAAATCCGTCCGCGAAATGTGCATCTTTGCCAAGCAGAATGTCGCAAAAGACCCGCCATTTTCAAATCTTGACTTGGTCAGTTGCCGCAATCTGCTGATTTACCTGGGCCCGGCGTTGCAACGGTGGGTGATTCCAGCGCTTCACTACGCGCTGCGTCCCAATGGCTACTTGATGCTGGGAGGCTCGGAAACCCTGGGAGCGTTCTCTGACCAGTTCAACGTGATTGATAAGAAATCAAAAATCTATCGCAGGAAACCCACAGCCACGCGCCTTGCCACTTTCTTCGCTCCGCAGCATTATGAGGTCCGTAAGGTCGGAGGCACGGTGGTGTCCAAACCAGCCCAGTCAGGTCTTTCGATTGAGAAGGAGGTTGATCGCCTCTTGGTCAACCGCTTCGTCCCGGCAAGTATCGTCGTCAACGATGCCCTGGAAATCGTCCAGTTCCGTGGCAAGACCGGAGCGTACTTGGAGCCCGCCCCAGGACAACCAACCTTCAGCCTCTCAAAAATGGCTCGTGAGGGCTTGCTGATTGACCTTCGCGAAGCATTGATCCAAGCAAAAAAACAGCGTCACCCGGTTCGCAAGCACGGCGTGCGGATCAAGTCCGATGGTGACACCCGCGAAATTGACCTCGAAGTGATTCCCATTCGCGGCCAGACCGTGGCCGACAATTTTTACATCGTCGTTTTCCAGGAAGCTCTCAAGGACGGGTCTCCCCGTGCCAAGCGCGGCGTGAAGAGGCACCCCGAAAAACTAAGGCTCCCCTCCGAACGCGAGCGTGCCGAGCGCGAAATCAAGCATCTCCGGGAACAACTCCAGGCGCTGATTGAAGATCACGAAACGACGCTGGAAGAATACAAATCTACCAATGAGGAAGTTCTATCGACGAACGAAGAGCTGCAAAGCACCAACGAAGAACTGGAAACTGCTAAGGAAGAATTGCAATCTACCAACGAAGAGCTCACCACTCTCAACGAAGAACTGCAGAACCGCAACGCCGAACTGAGCGTGAGCAACAACGACATGGTCAATCTGCTCAGCAACGTGAGCATACCGGTCGTGATGGTTGGCGACGATTTGCGCATCCGGCGTTTCACACCTCTCGCCGAAAAGCTCATGAATTATTGCTCCTCGGACATCGGCAGGCGCCTCGCCGAAATACGCCCAAATCTGGTGGGCGTTGACCTTGACACGATCGTCCGCAACACCATCGAAACCGCTTCGCCTCACGAACTGGAAGTCCAGAGCGATCACGACCGCTATCTCATGCGAGTGCGCCCCTACAAAACTTGGAATAACAAGATCGAAGGCGCCGTAATCACCTTCCTGGATATAGACGCCATCCGGCTCACGCTCGAGGAAACCCGGCGCCAGTAGCCAACACAGAAATCAGCCGAGATACCTCGCCATTGCGCGTTTTCCCCCGCGTTAGGTCGGACTCCCGACATAGCCATTAACGAGTTTTATTGATTTACTGCCTTTCGACGGGGTAGGATGAATTTCCCAAAGTCCTCGTGTGGTTGATGTGTCCGTGCGTAGGTTACACACTTGACGATGGCGATGCCTAAGATAACTTTTCCGATCGTAGGCTTGAGTTTCTCAGAGAGCGGCATCCCGGCGCTCTTTGAGCTCTTCGCGTGCCTGCCGGCCGACGCCGGCATGTCTTTCATCCTACTTTCGCCCGGCAGTTCCACGCGCTCCGAGTCTATTCAAAATAAACTCTCCTCGATCGCCAACATACCGATCCAAAAAATCCGCCAAGGCATGGCAGTACAGCCCGGCAATATTTACCTTGCTTCTGCGGACGCGCCCGTCGCGATCGGCGGTGGCATCCTTCAATTATCTTCCTCGCCGAGTGCCGTCGGCACTGACTACGCGATGGACCATTTTCTTCGCTCTCTCGCCGCCGATTGTGGCAATCAGGCATTCGCCGTGGTCCTTTCGGGAGACACTCTCGACGGAATCCAAGGATGCGCCGCAGTTCAGTCAGCCGGAGGCATCACCATCGCCGAGAATCAGCCATCCTCGGTAGACGCGCGAATGCCGCGCAGCGCCGTAGAAACTGGATGCATTGACTTCGTTTTGTCTCCGGAGGATATCGCGCCGAAACTCGCGGAAATAGGTGCTCGCCTTTCACGCGCGCAAACCGCAGGCTTTCTCGACGAACATCATTTGGTACTCTGCTGCCTTCAGGAGGTCACTGGAATTAATCTGGGGCACTACAGCCAGCACTTGCTGCAATGCGGCATCAACCGCCGCATGACGCTAAACAACGTCGAGACGCTGAACCAGTACCTGCGCTACGTAAATGAAAAACCCAGCGAACTTCGCGCGCTTTTTCGCGACCTGCTGTCCACTTTCACTCCATTCTTCGATTGCGATTTCCCCTCGGAGGCCCTAAGCAAGCAGGTATTCCCGGCGATCCTGAGGGATCGCAAAGCATCGGGCGCGCCGATTCGCATTTGGGTTCCGGGATGTTCCACTGGCGAGGAAGCGTTTTCGATCGCCATTATTTTGTCGGAGCTCTTGACCAACAGCCGTCAAAACGCGTCTCGTAACGGCAGTGCCGCAACGCCACAGATTCAAGTCTTCGCTACCGATATCAATGACGCGGCGCTCGAGACTGCCCGCGCCGGCGTGTATGACCAAGCCCATCTGGCCCACGTCTCCCCCCAACGCCTTACGAATTTCTTTCATCCATCCGCTGGCGGATACCTCATTGCGAAACCTGTTCGGGACATGTGCATCTTCGCGCGCCAGGATCTGGCGAACGATCCCCCTTTCTCGCGAATTGATTTGATTTGTTGCCGCCATCTTTTGTTCCGTTTGCACCCGCTTTCGCAAAAACGCGTCATCGCACAGCTGCATTACGCCCTTAATGCGGCTGGCTGTCTGCTACTCGGCGGCTCAGAAAATGTCCACCAGCTCTCCGACTACTTCGCGCCCGCCGATGCCAACGAAACCATTTTCCGCAAAAAGAGCCCATCGTCTTACCTGATCCCCTATTTTCCCAAGGACGTCGCGAACTTCACGCCCTCGCCTGGCGTTCACAGAGGCGCGCCACATTCATCCGGCCCGGAAGAACTCAAGCAAGCCGAAAATCTCCTCATTTCGCGCTACCTTCCGGCCAGCATGATCATCAACGAAGATTTGCAAATCCTGCGAATTTGGGGGCACCTGGGACAATATCTGGAGCCCGCTGCCGGCGCTCCTACCTTTGACCTGGCAAAAATAGCCGGCGAACCTCTGCTGAAATATATCCGCCCGGCGCTGCAGCTCGCCAAGCAGAAGAACCACACGGTGCGCAAGCGGAACGTACCCATTGAATCAGAAGACCAAGTGCGGTCCGCGAATTTGGAAGTCACGCCTATTTCGGTGCCTGTATCCGGCAAGCTCGTGTTCCTGATCGTATTTCAGGAGGAGCTGCCCGCCGCGCACCCGCGAGGCCTCAAGCGCACGAATGCTTCTGGCGTGCTTCGCGAAAATAAGCTCCTCTCGCAACAGACGGCGCGGCTTAAAGAACAGTTACAGTCGGCAACGCAGACGCACGAAATCACTGCCGAGGAGTACCAGGCTGCCGCCGAGGAGTTGCAAACCACCAACGAGGAACTGGAAACGGCTAAGCGGGAATTGCAGTCCGGCAATGAGGAGCTTCGCGTCCTCAATGAGCGCTTGCACACTCGCAACTCGGAGTTGCTCGAGACCAATCAGGAACTCGCCAGCGTTCTCGCGAACGTCAATATTCCGTTGATGATCGTTGATCAGCACTTCCGCATTCGACGCTTCACTCCGCCCGCGCAAAAACTCCTGAACCTCCAGCCCAGCGACGTTGGCAGGCGCTTGCGCGAAATTCGTCCCAACCTCGAAGCCGCCGATTTGGAAGAGCTCGCGCGCGGAACCGTGGAGCACATGGCTTCCAGCGAATGTGAGCTGCGGGAAACTCGGATTGGAAAGTGGTACTCAGTCCGCGTCCGCCCTTACAGATCGTCCAGCAATCGCGCGGAAGGCGCGGTGTTCAGCTTCCACGACATTGACGTTCTGAAGCGCAACTTGGATCAGACCCGCGTCTTCGCCGACGCCCTCATCGAGAACGCGCGCGAGGCCTTGCTGATTCTCGATCCATGTCTCCGTGTGACACTGGCTAACTCCGCTTTTTGCCGCCTATTTCAAATCACTGCCTCAGAAGCGGAAGGGAAACTGATTTACGACCTGGGCAAAAAACAGTGGGACATTCCCGAGCTCCGCATATTGCTCGATGAAATTATCCAGCACAATCAGCGCGCCGACGATTTCGAAGTGTGCCACAGCTTTCCGCATCTCGGCACCCGCACCATGTGCATCAATGCCCGCCGCATCGAACCGCATGAGGGCGAATATTTGATCCTGTTGGCGATTGAAGATGTCTCCGAAAAAAAACGCCAAACCGAGGCCTTGCGGCGCCTTTCGACTTATTCCATGCGCGTCCAGGATGACGAACGCCGCCGCATTGCCCGCGACCTGCATGACATCACCGGCCAGAAACTTGCGCTCCAATCCATGAATCTCGCGCAGATGCTGCGAAGATTGCATGACAATCCCGGCGTGCTTTCGATCGCGCGTGAGTGCCAATCTCTCACCGATCAGATCTCCAGCGAAATCAGGACGCTTTCCTATTTGTTGCACCCGCCCTTACTCGACGAACTCGGCCTTTCGTCAGCGCTCCATTGGTACGCGCAGGGCTTCGAGAGCCGCACGGGAATCCGTGTGACCGTGGACGTTCCCTCGGATTTGATGCGCCTTTCACCGGAAACCGAAGTCACCCTTTTCCGCGTCGTCCAAGAAAGCCTTACGAACATTCATCGCTACGCGAACAGCCCCACCGCGATTATCCGCGTGAACGTGGACGCTGAAGAAATGACCCTGGAAATTATCGATCACGGCAAAGGTATGGAAGTGAACGCCGTCGCGCCGGAATCTTTCAGCGCTGAACGACCCGGCGTGGGCATTCAAGGCATGCGCGAGCGCATGAGGCAGCTCTCCGGCCGCTTGGAGATCGTCTCGGTTCCGAACCGCGGCACACGCGTCATCGCCGCTCTTCCTCTTGAAGGCCTTGTTCATGAGGAAGTGCCCGCGGCGGATGATTCCGCGGATGGAAATTCCGCGGGGGGTCCGCCTTCCGCGGAACCCCAAGCTCAGGCCGCTCCGAGAGCGCGCGTACTGATCGCCGACGACCACGAAATCATGCGTCAGGGAGTGCGCACTCTGCTTGCGAGCGAAGTGAATTGGGAAATCTGCGGAGAAGCCGTGAACGGGCGCGAAGCCGTCGAGAAAACCGCTCAGCTAAGTCCCGACCTGGTGATTCTGGATTTGAATATGCCGGTTCTTGATGGGCTTGCAGCGCTCCGCGAGATTGTCGTCAAACGGCCCAGCGCCAAAATTCTGGTTTTAACCGTGCACGACTCGGACAGCACTATCCACGAAATTTTCACGGCGGGCGCCCACGGATGCCTGCTGAAATCGCAAACCGCCCACGACCTGGTCCGCGCCGTCAAAATGGTCCTCAGCGGCCAGGTGTTCCGCCCGGATCCCGCCAACACGCAAAAGCCGGAGCCCGAACATCACAGAGTAGCCCGCGCCGTCCACTAGCCGGCTCCGTCGGTCGCCGCAGATTTTGTAGCGGCGCATTTCAGTGCGCCACCGGTAGCGCCTCAACAACCGATGGCGGTCTGAAAATCCTGGCACGCGCCGCAAATTCCAGTAAATATTGCCGAATTGAAACGTAGGGGGCGCCCGCGGTCTGAAGAAGCACTAGAGACTGTGATCCGGAAGGCGATGCCGAGCCCCGGCGAGAGTTCTCCCTGCCCTCATCTTTTCCGCCGTGAACTCTGTGTTAGATCTTTACTTGGAGAGTCTAAAGGTTGTGCCAAGCCACCGAAGCCGCCCCCAAGAGCGGGCAATCTTCATTCAACACGACGCTGATCGGAATCTGCGCAAGAAACTCCTCCAGCTTTTCCTTGTGCTTTACCGCCGCGCTAAAGCGGCCATTTTTCAATTTCGGCAGCACTTTCACCGCGATCCCGCCCGCAATATAAATCCCGCCGCGCGCCACCGTCCGCAAAGCCAGGTTGCCAGCCTCCGAACCATAAATCTCCACCCACAGATCGAGCGTCCTCGCGCACACCGGACATTCCCCTGAAAGCCCCTGCCGCGTGATTTCCGGCGCCGGGTCCACCGTTCCATCGTCAAATCCCGGATGCCGCACCGACGGATCCAGAAATTCATGCAGACGCTGAAACCCGCCCCCGGACAGAATGCTTTCTGCGCTGACAAATTCTAGGCGCTCGCTGAGGAATTTCCAAAGTTCCGCCTGCTGCTTCGTATTCGGAGCGAAATCCGCGTGTCCTGCCTCGGTCGCCATTGGAATGTGCCGCTGGCCATCCCAATAAAGAATGCCTTCGCCAAGCCCGGTTCCAGCCGCGATCACGATTTGCGTGGACTGAGGCGAAGGCACGCCCGCATGGATCGTATCCAGATCGCGCGGTTCCAGCACGGCAATTCCATAGGCCGCCGCTTCCACGTCATTGATCAGCCTTACACACGGAACATGCAGATGCGCCGCGACCGCGGCGCCATCCACGATCCACGGAAAATTCGTCGCGTGCACCCGATTGTTCACCACCGGCCCGGCAATTCCGAAGGAAGCCGCCGTCACTTTCGCTTTCGCGCCGTTCAGAAAATCCGTGATGATTTCTTCAAGTCCGGAATGTTTCTGCGTCGCATAACGTTTCTCGGCCACGCGAACCAACTTGCCGGACTTCACATCGAATAGACCGAGATTGGACTTGGTGCCTCCCAAGTCGCCCGCCAAAATCATCGAACCCTCCGGACTTGAACTCCTGAACAAATCGGCAAAAGAGGACACGGCCGCATCGGCCCTGCCAAAACAAACGCTCCCCTAGGTGGTCGGAGCTTTTGCTCCGACAGAAAACGCCTGGCTCTTAACGGCTTTACCCTGAGGAATCGGTTTCGCGCTTCTGTTAAAATCCCGTTACAGCGGCCGCCATTGCCGGCCGTCGGGAACCGTCAAATCATCCGCGGCTCGCGGTCCCTCGCTTCCCGCTGGATAGTTGGGGAAAGGCGGCGGCGACGCACTCTGCCACGCTTCCAGAATCGGATCCACCAGTGCCCACGCCGCTTCCACACTGTCCGCGCGGTCGAAGAGCGTGGCGTCACCGCGTATGCAATCGTTAATCAGCGTGGCGTACGCCGGACGCGTGCTGGTTCCAAACGCGTCTTTGTACTTGAAATCCATGGTTACCGGCCGGATGTGCATCTGCGCCCCAGGCGCTTTCGCTCCGAAAGACAGCGAAATTCCCTCGTCCGGCTGAATATTCAAAATCAACGAATTCGTTTCATGCTCTTCTCCGCGAAAAACCATGTGCGGCGCGCTCTTGAACTGAATGGCCACTTCCGTCAATGGCCGCGCCAGCCGTTTGCCTGTGCGCAGGTAGAACGGCACACCGCTCCACCGCCAATTGTCCACGTAAAGTTTCAACGCCACAAAAGTTTCCGTCGCGGAATCCGGCTTCACCCCGGGCTCCTGACGGTATCCGGGAACCGGCTTCCCGTTTACTTGCCCCGGTCCGTACTGGCCGCGCACAACCGACTTCCACAGTGTTTCCTTGGTGAACGGCCGCATGGACTGCAGCACTTTTATTTTTTCGTTGCGCACCGAAGTCGCGTCAAACTTCGCCGGCGCTTCCATCGCCATCAGTGAAGTCAGTTGCAGGACGTGGCTCTGGATCATGTCGCGCAACGCACCCGCCGTTTCATAAAAGGCCGCGCGACGCTCGACGCCCAGCGATTCGGCTGCCGTAATCTGAATGCTATCCACGTAATTGCGGTTCCACAGCGGCTCGTAAATCCCGTTGCCGAATCGAAATACCAGCATGTTCTGGACGGTTTCCTTGCCCAGGTAATGGTCAATCCGATAAACCTGCGACTCGTCGAATGCAGCCAGCACTTTGCTGTTCAATTCACGTGCTGAGGCTTGATCGCGGCCAAAGGGTTTCTCGATGATGATCCGCGTCCAGGATTTTTCTGCTTTGGGTTTTGTGAGCCCTGCGTTGTTGAGCTGCTCGATTACGTGCGGATAAACTTCCGGCGGCGTCGCCAAGTAAAAAAGACGATTCCCGCCCAATTGCCCTTCGCCATCAAGCTCATTGAGACGCTGCGCCAACCGGCGGTAAGCTTCCGGATCGTCATAATCGCCCGTGAAATATTGTAGTTGCTTCAGGAATTCAACCTTTTGATTCTCATCCGCACCTTCTTCATTGCCTTTGGGCAGCGATTCTCCGGCCTTTTGACGGAAATCGTCGTCGCTCATGTGCGTGCGCGCAAATCCCAAAAGGCGAAAACGCGGCGCCAGGCACGCATGGTAGGAAAGATCGTAAAGCGCCGGCAGCAATTTGCGGCGAGCAAGGTCTCCTGAAGCGCCAAACATCACAATGGCGCACGGATCACTGGGCACCTCGCAGTAATAAGCGCTGCTCCGCGCGGCTTCGGCAGCATCAATCACTCGGGTATTCATATCGATTCTCCACTTCTTTGCGGTAACAACCCGGCAGCAATTCTACAGTTTTATTAAACTACGCTCCAAAAGAGCCTACCACAACTACTCGGATGCTCGGTTACAGGACATTGGTGCAAGCTCAAAACACGCCATCGAGGTGTTCCTCGCCGAACCACCTTTGCGAAAAGGGTGGAGCGTCTCAGTCGCAAGCCTGCCTCGGCGGACACTTCACCGCGGAGGCTGCAAATACTTCACTCTGGGAACTCTGCGCCCCCAGCCTGGGCGCCGCAGACGCGGCAGAAGTGAGTCCAGTGCGTAAGCCCTGGGTAAGATCGCGCAACGGTCTTGCAAGGGCCGTAGGTGCGACACTCGACGCAGCGCGCTTCCCGTCCGTCAACTGGAATTTCCGTCCCCAATGCAGTATCTTGAATTGCAGCAATCTTTCCCAGGAGACGCTAATGGCTGATGAGAAAAACTCCAACAATTCCGGCGCGGCCACTTCCGCGCAACCCGCCGCTGTGCGCATGGTGAAGTGCGTCAAATTCGGCCGCGAAATGCCCGGCCTGGATCGCGTTCCTTGGAAAGGCGAAATCGGCAAGCGCATCTACGAAAACGTGTCCAAAGAAGCCTGGAAACTCTGGGTCGAACACTCCAAAATGCTTATGAACGAGTTCCGCCTGAACCCGCTCGACCCGAAATCCCAGCAAATCATGGAAGAACAAATGGAAATATACTTCTTCGGCGAAGGCGCCAAACTACCCGACAGCTACGTCCCCCCAAAACACTAAGACACGACCCGCGCACCCAGAACATTCGAAGTTTGAGAGAATCGCAGCCGCGTCTCGGCGTCGAGCAAGACACCGAGCACATCCGGGCGACATCGGGCTTTCTCTGCGAGTCGGTCGAGAGCGTCCTCGCAGTCTCAGGTTTTCTCTGTGAACTCTAGCGTCTCTGCGGTAATTCGCTCTGGAATCTCCCCCGCCTTCAATCGTTCTCGTGAACTCTGTGGCGAGTCTTTTTGCTTGTTTTTCGCTCCAGGCGTCTCCGCCCGAAAATCCAACCAACCCCGCCCAAGTAGTGCGCTAAAATGAAGGGTTCAATCAACAGGAGAAGGAACTCTCGCATGAGCCCCCAATCGAAAAACACATTCAACACGCGATCGACGCTCGAAGTCGGCAATGATAGTTTCGAAATCTATCAGCTGTCCGCGCTAGAACGCGCCGGAATCGGCAAAGTTTCGCAACTTCCCTTCTCCCTGAAAGTGCTCCTAGAAAACCTGCTCCGCCACGAAGACGGCCGCTTCGTTTTCGATGCAGACGTCCGCGCGCTAGCAACCTGGGACCCGTCCAGTGCCCAAGGCGCATCCGAAAAAGAAATCTCTTTCATGCCCGCGCGTGTGCTGTTGCAGGATTTCACCGGCGTTCCCGCGGTCGTGGATCTCGCCGCCATGCGTGAAGCCATGCGCCAATTAGGCGGTGATCCGAAAAAAATCAATCCCCTGCTTCCCGCCGAACTGGTGATTGACCACTCCGTCCAAGTGGATAAATTCGGCGTAGCCGGCGCCTTCTCCTTCAACGCCGATCTCGAAATGCAGCGCAATATCGAGCGCTACGCATTCCTCCGCTGGGGGCAAAAAGGTTTTCGAAATTTCAGCGTCGTGCCACCGGACACCGGAATCTGCCACCAGGTGAATCTCGAATATCTCGCGCGCGTGGTGTTCAGCGAAAAACAGAATGGCCACACCGTCGCGTTCCCCGATTCGCTGGTGGGCACCGACTCTCACACCACGATGGTCAATGGACTGGGAGTCTTCGGCTGGGGCGTCGGCGGCATCGAAGCAGAAGCAGCCATGCTCGGCCAGCCCCTTTCGATGCTGATTCCCGCGGTGGTCGGCTTCAAATTGCACGGTCGCTTGCCCGAAGGGGCCACCGCCACCGACCTCGTCTTGACCGTCACGCACATGCTGCGCAAAAAAGGCGTCGTTGGAAAATTTGTCGAATTCTACGGCACGGGACTTTCCAGCCTCACTCTTCCCGACCGCGCCACCATCGCCAACATGGCGCCCGAATATGGCGCGACCATGGGCTTCTTCCCCGTTGACGCCGAAACTCTCGCGTATCTGCGTTTTACCGCGCGCAAGGAAGATCAAATCCGATTGGTCGATGCTTATACCAAAGAGCAAGGCCTGTTCCGCACCGATCAGACCCCCGATCCGATATTCTCGGACCGCCTCGAACTCGATCTCGCGAGCGTAGTTCCGACCATGGCTGGCCCCAAGCGTCCGCAGGATAGCGTCCCGCTCACACAGGCCAAAACGTCGTTCGAAAAAACGCTCACCGCGCAACCGAAACGTATCAGCGTGCAAAACAACGGCGACAAATTCGAGCTAACCGACGGCTCCGTGGTCATCGCCGCCATCACCAGTTGTACCAACACTTCCAATCCGTCGCTGATGCTCGGCGCCGGCCTCCTCGCCAAAAAAGCAGTCGAGCACGGACTGCAAACCAAGCCCTGGGTCAAAACCAGCTTCGCGCCAGGCTCGAAAGTTGTGACCGACTACATCGAAAAAGCCGGCCTGTGGCCTTTTCTCAATTCCCTGCGCTTTAATTTAGTCGGCTACGGCTGCACAACCTGCATCGGCAATAGCGGCCCGCTCTCGGAACCGATCGGCAGAGCCATCAAGGACAATAATCTCGTCGCTGTGTCGGTCCTCAGCGGCAATCGAAATTTCGAGGGCCGCATCAATCCGCTGTGCCGCGCGAATTATCTGGCGTCGCCGCCGCTCGTCGTTGCCTACGCTCTCGCGGGACGCATGGACTTTGACATCGTCAACGAACCGCTCGGCAACGACAAATCCGGCAAGCCCGTGTATCTGCGCGATATTTGGCCGACGCCCGACGAAGTGGAAAAAACGATGCGCTCCTCCGTTTCCAGCGATATGTTTCAAAAAGAATATGCCGACGTTTTCACCGGTGACCAGCACTGGCGCGCCTTACCCATTCCCGAAGGCGATCTCTACGCCTGGGACGCGAAATCCACCTACATCAAGCATCCTCCGTATTTTGAAAACATGCCCCACAAGCCAGTCGCACTGGAAGATATGCACGGCTTGCGCGCGCTCGCCGTCCTCGGCGATAGCGTCACCACCGACCACATTTCGCCCGCCGGCTCGATTCAACCGGATTCCCCCGCTGGCAAATATTTGATCGAACACGGCGTCCAGCCCAAGGATTTCAATTCCTACGGTGCGCGTCGCGGCAACCATGAGGTAATGATGCGCGGCACGTTCGCAAACATTCGCCTCCGCAACATGCTCGCGCCCGGCACCGAAGGCGGCTGGACGCTGCACCAACCGGGTGGTGAAAAAATGTCCATCTACGACGCGGCCATGAAATATCGCGATGAGCGCGTGCCGCTGATCATCATCGCCGGAAAAGAATACGGTTCGGGCTCGTCGCGCGACTGGGCCGCCAAAGGTACGATTCTGCTAGGCGTCCGCGCAGTGCTGGCCGAAAGCTTCGAACGCATTCACCGCAGCAATTTGGTAGGCATGGGCGTCCTGCCGATGGAATTTCTCGCCGGCGAAAATTTGGATTCGCTAGGACTCACAGGACTAGAAATTTTCGATATCGAGGGGCTGGCCCAGACGTTCGAGCCGCGCAAAAAAATGAAAGTCCGTGCCCGCAAAGCCGATGGCAAAGAAATTTCCTTCACTGCTGTAGCGCGGGTAGATACACCCTTCGAGGTAGCCTACTACCAACACGGCGGGATCCTGCAATACGTTCTGCGTCAAATGCTCTAGCGGGAAATCTCAAACACCAGGACTCGTCAGGGCACGGCTTCAGCCGTGCTCAAAACGGGCGACAATCGGTGCGGTTAGCCGCTGAGGTCAGGAATTCGATCTCTTAAGCGCGGTTCCCAGAAAGATGCGGCCCCGCATGATCCTTCAACCGCATCCTTAAAATCACGGGCGCTGCCAGCGCGAACACCACCGCGAACACCGCGAAGAATCCCGCAACCGCCAGCAAGAACTCCGCACCCCGGTGCCGCAAAAGCACGAGCGTCGCATTAGCCAGTCCAAATGAAAGCGCGAACACAACAATTGCCGAAATCGGCGTGGCGGAAAGGCTCGCGTGGCAGCCAGGACACGTTAGCCCCGATAACCCCGACCCGGTCCAAACGGCTTTCGCTGGGATATGCTTATGGCACTGCGGGCAGGTCATGGCGGTGCCTCCCGAAGACGACAAAAACTACGTGGTTGGCGCAGGCGACGCTGGGGGTCTCCAACAGGGCTAATCTACCACGAGTTGC
>Ga0210409_10003943_pt1 | contig 16245 bp, 11 predicted proteins | sample IncBWH17MmetaG_FD_161649 | JGI IMG/M metagenome (GOLD analysis project Ga0210409, IMG submission 161649) | Forest soil microbial communities from Barre Woods Harvard Forest LTER site, Petersham, Massachusetts, United States - Inc-BW-H-17-M | ecosystem: Environmental > Terrestrial > Soil >...
CATGGGACCCACTGCTCGAGATGCGTCAACGGCCAGTATCTCGCCTTGTCGCGCCCTTCGCCGAGGGCACTCCACTCGCCGCTCCAGTATGGCGAGGCGGGAAGCCGGCGCTCGAGCGCCCCGACCACGGCGTACTTGCCCGCGTTGAGCTGTCTATACGAGCGAACCAGCCAGAACCACGCCAGACAGAGCGTGAGCAGGATGACAAGCGGGATGACCAGCCACTCGACGGCAACGTGCGAGTACCCCTTCGACAGGGCGCCGATCAGCGTCAACGCCGCCGTGTTCAGCGTCACGAAGAATGTGTTGGCCAACGCCCGGCGGGCGCTGATCCGGTCGGCCATCTCCACGTACAGCTTGTACTGCTCGAGGATCGCGGCCTGGTATGTCTCACCGACACCTGTGTATTGGTCCGGCCCGACACCGTCGTTCCACAAGGCGGCCTCCAGCTCGCCGGGTTCCGGCGGCTTGCTGCTGCCGAAGTATCGCCTGAACGTCTCTGTCGGCCCCGTCATAGCTCCGACGATCGTTGCGCTGGGTGGATTGCCGCGGCCACATGATCGATTCTGTCAGGCGGTGTCAGGAGACCGCTCGGCCACAGGGCCAGGTTGCAGCCGCCCTCCGCGAGCGCTCGCCGTTCGAGGTGGACGGTCACGGGCGCGAATCGTACGGGATCATTGAATGGGGTGCGCCCTGGCCTCCAACAGGCTGCGACGATCGGCCAGTAGTCAGCACCGTCGGGTGGGACGGGGCGAACCGCAGGTGGTCCTCCTATGGTTAGCTTCGGACCAGGCTATGCCGGGCGTATACGCTGCGGTGGTGAGGTTGGCTCCACGTCATCGCCCTGCATTTCTCGAGGGTCGACGGAGACTCGGAGGGCATCGCGCAAGGAAGATGGGGTGGACCCTGTCTCGTTGCGAATGACGCGGCAGAGGTGGCTGTGGTCTGCGAAGTCGAGGTCGGCAGCCAGGCGTGCGAGGTTGTGCTCGCCGTCGGCGAGCCTCTCGAGCGCGGCTCGGACACGCAGACGCATCCGATGGCGAGATAGCGTATGGCCTGTGACGGCTCGAAAGAGCCGGCTGAGGTGGTGTGGCGAGACCGCCAGGGAGCGGGCAAGCGCGAGCAGTGACTGGCTGGGATCGGCTGCCAGCGACTCGCGTGCGTCGTCGATCAGCGCGCGTCGAGGTGAGCCCGTCACCGGTCTCCCCGACTGCGGGCGAAGCGGGTCGCTGTGTTCCAAGACCCGTGCTATGAACAGGATCGCCCGTTCGCCGACCTCATCTACACTTGCACCCCTCTTGTCCGCTTCGGCGAGCAGCAGCCGGTGCTCGAGGTCGAGCCGGGAGGGGATGTGCAGTGGCTCGGCAGGCAGTGCCGGGTCGCCTCCCCACAGCAAGGCCAAGAGCTCTGGGTCGAGAAAGAACGCGGTGCAGTCGTCGCCGCCGGAATGGGGATGGTCGTAGCGCTGCTCATCGCCAGGGTTGACGAAGAAGACTGCGGACGGATCCAACAGCGCCTCGCCGTTCTCGCCGCTACGGACGAAACATCCTCGGCGCACGAAACCGACGCCGTGCATCGGCGCCTCCTCGGGGACGCCCCTGCCGCGTTGATGGCGGCACGCGATGTCAGCAACCTCCAGGCCCTCCAGCGAGAGGACCCTCCGCGTGTGCAGCATCGGATCAGTCTCCCACATGCGCATGAATGTCCAAGCCGGGCAAGCGCTCGGACATCATCATCTCCCGCGACCACTACACGAAGGAGATTTATATGGCATCCATCAGCAAGGAGCGAACGATCGAGGCCGATCCGGATGAGGTTTGGAGTGCGCTGCGCGATTGGGGCGCCCTGCATGAACGCCTGGTGCCGGGCTTCGTCCTCGACACGCGCCTCGATGGCGGTGACCGGATCGTCACGTTCTTCAACGGCGCGGTCGCGCGCGAGCGTCTCATCGACCTGAGCGATCAGGACCGTCGGCTGGTCTGGTCGATCGTCGACGGTCCCTACACACACCACAACGGCGTCGCCCAGGTGTTCGCCAACGACGATGGCACGACGCGATTCCTTTGGATCGCCGACCTGTTGCCGGACGAGCTAGCCCAGGTCACAAGCGATCTCATGGAGCGCGGCATAGACACCGTCAAGTCAACTCTGGAGACGCACTCTCGCAAATGAGGAGTCAGAATCGGACCTTGATCTTGGCTGACGGGTCTGGGATGGTGCGACGGATGGCGGGTCGTCCTGCACGCCGTGGCCTTATCGCGCTCACCCGGCTTGTGATCGCATGCGCCGCGATGCTGGCCGGGGTCCAGACCGCACCGGCGCGTGCCTCGAATTGCCCGGGCGCACCCGCGGCGAGCTATGGCTCGTACGACCTAGGGCCGGCCTTCGACGGACTGAGCAAGGCCACGACCTCGGAACTGTGCCAGGAAGGAGCGCCCGACGGGTCAGTTGCGCCGGGCGCGGCCGCACACGCGCGCGGGACGACCGCGCCCACCCGCTCGACCGCGTTCCGCTCCACGGTCTACGGGACGTGCGGCTCCGGACCACCCTCGCTCGAAAACTGCTCGATTGCGCTTGACATCCAGAGCTGGCCCGAGTGCAGACGCAACGAGACCTCCTACTCGACCGGGCCCGTCGACAACGTGCTCGACCCGATCACCCCGATCAGATTGCGCGCAGCACCGAAGCTCCCGGCGGCGTCGTTTGAAGACGGCACCCGCATCGAGCTGTACACGGGGTCGAGCACGATCGTCGTGTTCGGCAACGACGCGCACGACGTGCGGCGCGCGGTCGCGCGCTTGCTGCACCGCTATCCGCGCCTGAGGAGCCTCACGAAAAAAGCCGGCCAGGCGCTCCTGAGCGCAGCCGAGAACCCGGCTCTGCGCTGCGACGGGCGGCGGAGCGGCAAACGCACGCTGCTCCCGCGGCCCAGAGCCGCGGTGCTGTTGAGCGGCTTCACGCGAAAGGTCGACGAACACGCGCAGAGCGCAAACAGCTGCACCCGATCCGTCAGCCCCACCATCGACCCGATCAACGTCGTGTGGTCGGGACGGACGGCCAGCGACTCCCTCATCGCCGAATACCTCGAAGAATGGGGAGACTGGGACGACGACCAGGACGAGATCATCCCCGCCTTCGCCGACCGCCAGCGCGTGTTCGTGCGGACCGGGTGTCCCGAGGACGGCGCGCAGCGGTCCGATGGGTTCGTTGCCTTCAATCGCGATCACATCCGGCTGTTTGAATTCGCTGCCGGGACGGAGCGGTTCGTGGTCGGGGATGCGCACCGCGACGTCGCCCACATCGTGCCCGAAGCCGGTTGCGGTGGGCTTAGCCACAGCGCAGGGTCGTTCGACGGGCCACGCGACCTAATTGCCGCGTTCTCACAAACCCACCTCAGGGGTGACCACCTGGCGTTCTGGGGCAATACGCGCCGCATGCGGCAGTGCGATTACACGACGCCGTTCAGCGACGGCTACGTACTCGAGGCGCATGTGTAGGCGCCTGCTGCGCGCGGCATCGTCCTTGACAGCACCCAAACCGCAATGGGGAGCACGTGGCAAGTGGGTGCTCGACATCGCCTCACGCCGAGCCGCGTCATCGATCTCGATGACATCGCACGCTAGCGATGCGAGACGGCGGCCGGCGACAGCTGCTCGTGGACAAACCGCACTACCATCGCGCCTTCCCCGACCGCAGTCGCGCAACGCTTGATCGAGCCCGCGCGTACGTCGCCGGCGGCGTAGATGCCCCGCACGCTGGTCGCGAGCAGGCCCTCCGCCCCAGCGTCACGTCCGGTGAGGATGAATCCGTTGGTATCTCGCGTGACCACTTCGCCGAGCCAATCGGTGCAGGGAGTGGCGCCGAGGAAGAGAAAGAGAAATGAGAGCGACAAGGTGGAGCCGTCGGCGAGCATCACCGACTCGAGCCGCCCCTCCTCGCCGTGTAGAGCGCTGACTTCACTTTGACCGCGGACCGCGACGCCGTAGCGCTCGAGCTCGTCGATCAGGTAGCGCGACATCGTCTCGCTCAGGCTTGCGCGACGGTGCAGGAGGGTGACCAGGGCGCCGCCGCGCGCAAGCCAGACCGCGGCCTGCCCCGCGGAGTTGCCCCCGCCGATGACGCCAACCCGCTGCCCGGCGCAGATCTGGGCCTCCGGCGGGCCGGCCGCGTAGAAGAGGCTGATGCCCTCGTACAGGTCGAGGTCGGCCACCGGCAGGCGCCGGTATTCAGCCCCAGTGCAGAGCAGTACCGCCTGCGCCGTTACCTCATTGCCCTCCTCCAGCCTGACGAGGTGGCGGTCGCCGTCCGGCTCGAGCGAGCGGGCACGGTACCCGCTCGCGGTGCGGGCGCCGAACTTCCGCGCCTGGCTGATCGCGCGGGCGGTCAGCTCGGTGCCGCTGATGCCCGCCGGAAAGCCAAGGTAGTTCTCGATTCTGCGTGAGGCGCCGGCCTGGCCGCCGAGAACCGTACTCTCGATCACAAGCGTGTCGAGACCCTCAGACGCGCCATAGACGGCCGCACCGAGGCCGGCGGGCCCACCGCCGACGACGAGCAGATCGACCTCCTCGCGTTGCCCCAGCTCGAGCCCGATCCCCAGCGCCCTCGAGAGCTCGCCATTGCTCGGTCGTCGCAGCTCGCCGCCACCGGGAAGGCGAACGAGCGGGATATCGGCTGTATCGAGTGACTCGATCAGAGCCGCCGCCTGCGCGTCCTCCTCGGGGACGAGCCAGGAATGGGGTAGCCGCATGCGTCTGGCGAACTCCACCAGCCGCCGCGTCTCGCTCGACTCGCGCGGACCAATGATCTCGACCCCGATTCCCTCGCGCTGCTGGAGCAGCTCACGCCGCTCGACGAACGCTGAGAGGAGCAGGTCGGAGAGCGAACCGTCCTCGAAGAGCAGCCGCCTGAGCACTTCCCGGTCGATCTCGATGTAGCGTATCGGCTCGGTCACAACCGCTGTGAGAAAGACGGTCTGCCCAGAGAGCAGGTTGATCTCCCCCAGAAAGCCCGCAGCGCCATGGCGAACGATCTCCTGACCCGCGGCATCGGTAACCGAGACCTCGCCCTCGACGATCGCCACGAACGGATAGCTCTCGTCGCCGATCTCATACAGCGTCTCGCCGACCTCGGCGGTCCGTTCCTGCCCGTGCTCGGCAAGCATCGCGAGCTGCGAGCTCGAAAGCACTCGGCTTACCGGAGAGGCCACTCGCTCATCCCAGCGGGGAGGGCGGAATGCGTGTTTCGCCCTGGACTCCAGGAACCAGCAGCGCGAAATCGTCCACGAAGCACCACGACCACTCCTCGCCGGGCTCGATTGAGCGGATCAACGGATGACCGCTGCTTCGAGCGTGAGCCCTGGCATGACGGTTGGGCGAATCGTCGCAGCACCCGACCCTTCCACACTCCAAGCAGATGCGCAGGTGCAACCACTGACCACCGATCGCCAGACACTCCTCGCAGCCTTCGACCGACTCGGGCAGACGCGTGACCTGAACACTATCGAGGTGGATGCAGGAGGCCATCTCCCCACCCAGCATAGATGGTCGGCCGAGATCGAGATGAAAGGCCAGCGGCGACGACCGAAGCTATTTCTTCGGCACGATCTTTGGGTGGACCGGCTTGGTACGGGTCAGGATCACGCCCACGGTGTAGGTCCTCGCCTTGGCGCCGGCGACCTTTACCGTCACACGCAACTGGGCCGCCAGTTGCTTGCGGTGCCTGAGCAGAGTCCGGGCGCGTGCGTCGAGGGGGATACGGACGCTCTGGGAGCTACGACCCTTGGCTTTGAAGCGGGTGCTCCCGAGCCGCATGGGCCGCGACCTGCGGGCGACGGCGCGGGCGAGCTTGCCGCAGGCGCCGAGCTTGCGTTCAGCGGTCTTACACTTCACGCCGGTGAGAACGGAGTAGACGAGCGTCGCCGTGCCCCCGCAGGCTGAGGGGCATTCGATCGTCATGCTGACGACGCTGCCTGTGACGACGGCGTAGCTGGAGAAAATGGGCAGGTTGTCGAGTCCGGCGTCGATGCCGCACGTGGCGCTGCAGGCGTGACCGTGGCCCCCGCCTCCGTTTTCGCCTGGAGGCGTCGCTCCGGGCGCCCCGGGGGAGCCGCCGGCGCCGGGGGTGCCCGCCTGGAGCGTGGTGTCTTCCGAGAGGGTCGCCCCTGCGAACAGACCGGCGGTGTAGACGGCATAGCTCGGACCGCCGGCTCCGCCGCCGCCCGGCCCACCACCGCCGCCCGGCCCGCCCGCGCCGCCGTTGCCGCCCGCGCCGACTTCGGGCGTGGCGTGGGTGCCACCGCGCCCGCCCGCGCCGCCCGGGCCACCGCTTCCGCCGAGGCCCCCGTTGCCACCTTCACCGCCGTTGCCGGCGCCTATCAGGCTGCCGAGCTGGACGGTGGCCGTGGAGGCTTCGGCGAGGTAAAGGCCGAAGGACCCGCCGCCTCCGTTGCCGCCGCCACCCCCTGCTGCTGCTCCTCCGCCCGCGCCTCCGCCTCCACCGCCGTTGCCGACGCCGTCGTTGAAGAGCCCGGAATTGCCGCCTCCTCCTCCCCCTCCTCCTCCTCCGCTTCCGTCGATGCCGTACCCCCCGGAACTGCCTGTGCCGGGCGACCACGCGGCGCCTTGTGCGCTTGAGTTGGCGCCCGGTTGACCGGGGTAGCCGGGGTTGCCGGCGCCGCCCGCCGCGCCGTTTTCACCGGGATGGCCGTTGCCGTTGTAGTTGCCCTGGCCCTGTTCCCCGCCACCGCCACCGGGAGGGCTGCCAAGCTCATCGCTGTTACCTTCGTGGCCCCGGAATGAGTGAAGGGCGACGATCCATTCGCCGGACGGCGGGCAGCCGGTCTGAACGGAGGGTTCGCAGATCGCTTGCGCCGCGGCGCCGGGCGCTTCAGGGCCGTTGTAGGAGGATGTACCCGACGTCAGCGTGCTGCCGTCACCGCCGTGACCCCCCGGGCCGCCGGGCACACCGGCGCCGCCTTCGCCGCCGCCGGTATTGAAGGACCCGAACGGCGAGAGGCCGAGCAGCAGGAGCGGGTCCTCGTAGCCGGCCGCTTCGCTGGGCGTCTTGCCGGCTTCGCCCGGCCCTCCGCCGGCTCCGCCGGTTCCCGCTGCCCCGTTGGCGCCCGCTGGGCCGGGTAGCGCGCCTGCGGCGATCGTCTGCACGTCGCTGAACGTCGCCGTGGCGTGGGCGATCAGGCGCGCCCCATAGGCGGAGCGCTGGGCATCGGGCGACCCGAGGAGGTCGAGCTGCTGGAAGCTGATTCCCTTGGTCCCGTTCAACAGCAGCGCCTGAGGCGAGCCGCTGAACGTGGTGGGGTGCTGCGGCGCGGCGACGGGTTCCCAGGTGCTGGGATTGAGGTCGCCGTAGACGGCGAGGCCATTCTCTTCGCCGTTCAGAGAGAGTGCTTCGTAGTTGCCTTCGGCAAAGCGCATCTGTGACACTTCCGAGCCGCGTATTTCGTGGGCGGCGAAGCTTTCGAGCTGGCGCACCGCCTGAGCGCTCGTGCGCAGGGGCTTCGACGGCGAGGTCCCGATGTTGGCGTCGTCGCCGGTGCTCGCTGAGACGTAGATCACGAGGCTCCCTTCCGGCGCAGGAGGCGGCCCGACGGCGAAGGCGGCGATCGCTGTGACGCTGCTCGCCACGTTTTCGATCGTGCACGGGTTGGTGCTCGTGCCCGTGCATGGCCCACTGGTCCAGTGTGTGAACTGGACGTTGGGGTCGGGCTTGACTTCGAGCTTGACGGTGTCCCCTTCGTCGACGGTGCAGCTGGCGCCCGAGCAGCTGGCGCCCGGCGAGGAGTCGCTGGCGACGATCTGCCGACCCGAGGCTTCAGCGATCGCGGATACGGTAAGGCGCTGGGCGAACGTGGCTGAGCCGATCAGGTTTTCGTGTGCGAACACGTCGCAGAAGGAGAGGCTCGTCGGGTTGCCCGCGCACGCGCCGCCCCAGCTCTTGAAGCGATAGCCGGGGCTTGTGAGCTCCGACAGCTTCACCTTCGCTCCCTGCTCGACCGTGCACTGCGCCCCGGCGCAGCTCGCGCCGACCGATTCCGAGCTGGCCGTCAGTGTCCCACCTTGCGAGGATTTGGCTTCGCCGGTGACCGTCTCGAGCGTCGGCGGACCGGGCGATTCGGCCTCATAGGCGCCAGAGCTGCACGACGGTTCGGTCGGATCGATTGGGTGTCCGCGCACGAGCCCGCGCTGGTCGGTCAGCGGGCAGCCGGCGGGGATCCCGTTGAACGCGGCTTCGCTTCCGGGCAGCAGTTCGAGCAGTTCGGTGGCGCCACCGGCCCAGGCGAGCGGGGCGAGCTTGGCGCTGATCACCGCCAGGTCTTTGCTCGCTTGCAGGTTGCAGGTGAGGTCGTCGAAGACGTTGCCGCCCTTGGAGACCGGGGCGGTGCCAGAGCAGTCGTTGCCCGTATTGAGGGTGAGGATCGTGTTCTCGAGCGACTGCGCCCCGCCCGCGAGCGCGCCACCCTGCGCGGGCGCCGTGTTGCGGGCGATCGTCGTGTTGGTGACTTCGAGTACCGAGCCGTTGTTGATGGCGGACCCCAGGTTGTATGTGCCCCCCTTCACTTCGTTACCGGTGAGGGTGCTGTCGAGCACCTTCACCCCGGCGCCCTCGGCGAAGTTGTCCAGGCCGCCGCCGAGACCGAGGCCGCCATTGGCCACGTTGCCCCTGATCGTGCTGCGCAGCACCGTAAGAGCGCCATTGGTGTCGATGCCCCCGCCGCTGGTCTGCGATTCGTTGTTCGCCACTTCGCTGTCTTCGACGGTCAGGCTCGTGGACGGGTAGACATAGATGCCGCCGCCCGGTTTCGCGGAGAGGCCTTCGGTGACCTCGACCTTCGACAGCGAGACAACCCCTTCTCGCTGACCGGCGCCGACTCGCATGACGCCGCTGGCCCTGCCCGCGCTGATTACGACCTTGTCGGCCCGTGCCGCCTGACCGACGATCCGCACGCTCGCCTTTTCGGCCGGGTCGACTTCGAGCGAGCCGTTGGTCAGCTGGTAGGTGCCTTCGGGCAATTCGATCGTGTTCGCAGCTTCGAGCGATTCGTTTGCGTCCTGCACGGCCTGACGCAAAGAGCAGCTGGCTCCCCCCGAGCACGTGCTGGCTTCAGTGGTATCGGAGAACGTCGTGACTTTGAAGGTCGTCGCCTCCGCCGTTGGCACGGCCATGACCATGATCCCCAGCGCGAGCAGAAAACTCGCGCAACTCACCCGTACACCATGTGGATGCGGCCGGCTGATCATGGTTTCCCCCTTGCTCGCTTACACGAAGGCCGCGCCCGGTGACACGCCGCGCGAAGATACCACGGACGCCATTCAGGCTCTGGCCGAGAAGGCCGCCTGTGCGAGCCCGAAGAGAGCCGTTGATCTCTGTGCGCGAGCACCACCTTTCCGATCCGCCGGATGGTGAGGGCGGTCGAACCGCATCCACCTGACGCGTTCGAAGACCGGATCGAACGACCCCTTGATTGACATCCCCCTAGATTCGTGTTACTGTCGGTCAAATGAATCTGCGGGGCCGTCTTCGAAATGACTGGACACGTTGGGTCCAGTGTGCTATAGATCTAGCACTCTAGAACTTTTTGAGGGAGGCGAGCCGGACAGGCTCGGAGAAGTGAAATGGGATTGACACGCAAAGCTCGGGTTCTCGCCGCAGTGGTACTCCTCTGCGCGTGCCTGACGCTCACCACCATCGCCTGGGCGGCGGACACCTTGGTGGTCCATGAGAGCTTCACCCCCGACCGGCTGGGGGTCCCCACGAATCTTTCGATCACGGCAAGCTTTCTCTCCAGCACGGGCACTCCGCCATCGCCGATCACCAAGGTCACGCTGTATGCCCCGGCGGGCCTGGCGATCGAGGCGCGCGGCGCCGGCACGTGCACGCAGAGCCGCCTGACAGAACGTGGCCCGAGCGGCTGTCCGGCCGACTCCCGCGCCGGCTTCGGCGGCGGCGTGGGCGTGCTCGAACTCCCCAAATCCGTCATCCGCGAGCGCTACACAATCGACTTCTTCTTCGCCCCTTCCCAGCACGGGCGGCTGACCCTGCTGGCCTATGCAAGCGCCGTCGCGCCGGTCCCCGTCGAACTCGTCGTCGTGGCCAGGGAGATCCCTGCCTCCAAGCCATACGGGCTTGGCTTCAGCGTTGAAATCCCGCCGGTCTCCACTCTCCCCGGAGCTTCGCTTGCCTCCGTGGAAAGCGCCTTCGCCACGTTCGGTGCGACAAACGTCGCCTACTACAAAACCGTCCACGGCAAGCGCACCCTGGTGCACCTCAGGGGCATGATCGCCCCCAAGCGCTGCCCGCGCGGGGGCTTTCCAAGCGAGGGCATCGTCGACTTTGCCGACGGGAGCACGCTCACGGTCAACCCGACGATCCCATGTCCGCGCGCCTTGGAAGGTCTTTCAAAATGAACGGTGCGGTTGGCGTTCATGGACCAAGCTGGGCGCCGCGGGGCGGCGAAGCGCGTGCTGGTGGCACGTGCGAGACGTCACGTGGCGATCCAGCGCCGTGTCCAGGGACGAAATCCAGACGTGCCGTTCATTTTGAAAGACGTTCTTAGCCATGCGCGCATCGTCACCCACCACCCTCCTCGTCGCTCTCCTCCTCGCCCTTCTCGTCTGCGTCTGCGCCTACCCGGCCGCGCCTGCCCGTGCACAGGAATCCGCGACGATCGTCCCCTCGCTCTCGCCCGATCGCCTGTCGGCCAAGGGGGCGCTCACCATCACTATCGACCTGCCGGATGGCCCCTCCGGCATGCCGGCGCCGCTGCGCCGCTCGATCCTGCACTTCCCATTGGGGCTAGGCGTCGAAATACCCCACCTGCGCAGCTGCTCGATCGCTCGTCTGCGCGCCCGCGGGCCGAGCGCCTGCTCGGCCCAGTCGCTGCTCGGCCACGGGCACGCGCTTGCCGAGGCGCAGGCCGGCTCGCAGCTCATTACCGAGAACATCTCCCTGTGGCTCTTTCTCGGCCCCTTCCACAATCTGCAGCCGAGCTTCGAGATCCTCGGCCAGGGCTATACCCCCTTCGACGAGCGCGTGGTGCTCACCGGCACTGTCATCCCCGACAACCCTCCCTACGGGGAAGACCTCGTGATGTCGATTCCCCCCATACCCACGCTTCCGCTCGAGCCAGACGCGTCGATCCTCACGATGTCACTCACGGTCGGCACCGCCAAACCGCGTGACCCTCGCATCGCGAACACGGTCGTGGTCCCGCCCAGGTGTGCGGCGGGAGGGTTTCCCTTTGCCGCCGACTTCACCTACGCCGACGGATCGACTGGCAGCACGCTTGCCAGCGCCCCCTGTCCGCGATGACTGGAGAAAGAAGGTAATCCGATGCAACGCCGCAACCATTCACAAGTAAGCCTCGGCATGACCCTCGCCGTCGCGGCAGTCTATGTCGGCGTGTTGCTGGCGCTTGGACCGTTCGCCCCCGCAGCGTCGCAGGCGGCGACTCCAATTCCGGCGGCACACGCCACGCGAACCTTCTCGCTGAACGAGACCGGCAGCCTTCACCTGACCAGCAAGCGCGGTTTTACCCTAAATGAGCAGGGAACCGCTTCGGGCTCTGTCCGGGCGCCGATCTACGTTCACCTGCGGATCGTCTCCACAACCCGTGTCACCGCCGAAGTCAGCCTTTATCCAAGCGGCGGCTCGATTTCCGGTAGTGCCACCGCGAGCTATCGCCGCGAAGGCTCCTTCGCCCGCTTCTCCGGTTCGCTGTCGATCGATCGCGGCAGCGGCAGCTACAACCGCGCTCGGGGGTCGGGCCTCGGCTTCAGCGGAACCATTCAGCGATCGAACGACGCCGTCACCGTGCGTGTGAGCGGCACGGCGTCGAACTGACCAGCCTCGACCGAAGGAGCTCTCATGCTCGAGCTGTGCAACCTCGTCAAGCACTATCCGGCCGTGGGCGGAGAGACAGTTCGCGCGGTGGACGACGTGTCGCTGAAGGTCGAAGCCGGTGAAATGGTCGCCCTGTACGGCCCATCCGGCTCGGGCAAGACGACGCTCCTGTTGATGGTGGCCACCCTGCTTTCTCCGACCTCGGGCACGGTGCTGATCGACGGACGCGACGTCTCCTCCCTCTCCGAGCGAGAGGCTTCGCGCTTCAGGCTCTCCCAGCTCGGGTTCATCCGTCAGAACTTCGACCTGCTCCCGGGGGTCACGGCGATCGACAACACCGTGCTCAAGCTCTTGAAGGCGATGCGCTGGCGCGACGCCCAGCGCGAGGTCACGCCTCTGCTCGAGCGCCTCGGCCTGGGGGAGCGGCTGCGCCATCGCTCCGAGACGCTCTCGATGGGCGAGCGCCAGCGCGTGATGATCGCCAGGGCGCTCTCGACCGAGCCGAGCATGCTCCTGGCCGACGAGCCCACGGGTAGCCTCGACACACAGCGCGGGCGTGAAGTGCTCGAACTGCTGCGCGGCCTCTGCCGTGAGCGGGGGGTGGCCGTGATGCTCGTCAGCCACGACCCCATGGCGGCCCACTACGCCGACCGCGTCTTCGCCCTGCGCGACGGACGGCTCTCAGATTACGACGCCGATCCGGGCGCCCTGGGACCCGACCGAGCCGTCGCTGCCGTCGCTGCGAGCCAGGCAGGAGCTGAGCTGTGAGGAGGATGTCTGACTCCACAAGCAACCACCTACGCCTCTCGGATTACGAGCGTAATCTGAGAGGCAAAGGGGCCGCCGACCGGCGCTCCACCATCTACTGCGGCTCCACCATCGACTGCCTGGCACGGCAGTGAAGCCGTCGAACGCGCTGCACCTCTACCGCGTACGCCTGAAGGCGCGCTTCCTGCAGGAGTGCTTCGCGGTCGTGGGCATCGCCGCCGGGGTTGCGCTCCTGTTCGCCTCCCAGGTTTCGAGCTCGAGCCTGCAGAGCTCGGTGGGGCAGCTCTCCAGGGGGATCGTCGGCAGGGCAACCGTGCAGTTGCTCGCGCGCGATCCGCACGGCTTTCCCCAGAGCGTGCTGGCGCGCGTGCGGGCAACCCCCGGAGTACAGGTGGCGGCGCCCCTGCTGGAAGCCGGGGCAAACGCGATCGGCCCCCGTGGGAGTCGCTCGGTCGAGGTCGTCGGCGCCGACGAAAGCCTGCGCTCACTCGGAGGGAGGCTCATGCGCCACATCGACCTCGCTCCGTTTGGGGGCGTCGGGGCGGTCGTGCTGCCGGCGCCGCTTGCAAGGTCGATCGGCGTCACGCGCTTCGGCCAGGAAGCCACCCTACAGCTGGCCGGACGCTCGCTTCAAGTTCCGCTCTACGCCCAACTTCATGCCGGCCAGATCGGCCCGCTGATAGACAGTCCGGTGGCGATCGTCCCCCTCTCCCTCGCCCAGGAAATGACGGGACTCTCCTCGCGAGTGACGCGCATCCTCGTGCAACCACAGCCTGGCGCCGGACGGCGTGTGGAGGCCGCCATGGCCTCACTCGCCGCCGGGCGCCTGAATGTGGAGCCGACGAGCTATGACGAGACCCTCTTCGCAAAGGCGGCCACCGCGAGCAACCAGTCGACGGCTCTGTTCTCGGTGATCAGCGCGCTCGTGGGATTCCTGTTTGCGTTCAACGCGATGCTGCTCACCGTCCCCCAGCGCCGTCGGCTGGTCGCCGACCTGCGCCGCGACGGGTACACGCCGCCCACCGTCATCGCCGTGCTGTTGCTCGATGCGCTCGCACTCGGACTGATCGCGTGCATCCTCGGGCTGGCGCTCGGCGAGGAGCTGTCGATCCACCTCTTTCACTCAAACCCGGCGTTCCTCTCGCTCGCCTTTGCGGTCGGCTCAGAGCGTGTCGTGAGCTGGCAGAGCGTCGCAATCGCCGCGGGTGGCGGAATGCTCGCCGCGACGGTGGCGGTCCTGAGCCCCCTGCGCGACATCCTTTCGCGGGACCCGCTCGCGGCCGTCAACCCGCGCGGCGGGCCGGGGTCGGGCAACACCGGTCGCCGCCGGGCGCTCGCCGGCCTCGTGCTGCTCGCGGCGGCTACAGCGCTCCTGATGGCCGCACCCGACGCGTCGATCCCGGGGATGGTGCTGCTCGTCGGGGCTCTCCTGCTGGAGCTGCCGATCGTGCTCAGCGCGACGCTTGCGCTCGTCAAGCGCGCGGCCTCGCTGATCGTGAGCCCAGTCCCCCACGTGGCCACGATGGAGCTCGGGGCGGCGCGCTCGCGTGCCGTTGCGATCGCCGCCACCGGCGCGGTCGCCGTCTTCGGAAGCGTCGCGATCCAGGGCGCCCACGGCGACCTGCTCGCGGGCCTCGAGAACGCTGCGCGCGACACGAACGCCTTCACAGACGTGTGGGTCAGCCCGGCGGGCTCCTACAACCTGCTGAAGACTGCCCCGTTCGCCCCGCTCCAGGAGGCCAGGCTCGAACGCGTCGCGGGCGTGCGGGCCGTGCGCCTGTACCGCAGCGGGCTGCTCGACTATGGCGAGCGGCGCCTCTTGGTGATCGCCCCACCCACGCAGGCCAACCCCCTGCTGGCGGCCGACCAGCTCGTGCAGGGCGACCTGCGCCAGGCCACCGAACGCGTCAGGGGCGGCGGCTGGCTCGTGCTCTCCCAGGCGGTGGCAGAAGAGCATCACCTGCACATCGGACAGGCGCTCACGCTACCCACCCCCAACCCGACGAGCATGCGCGTCGCGGCGATCTCGACAAACGTCGGCTGGGCGCCGGGGGCGGTCATCATGAATGCCTCCGAGTACGCGCATGCGTGGGGGAGCCAGGACGCGAGCGCCTACAACGTCCTGCTGGACCGGGGCGTCCCGATAGCCAGGGCAACCAGGGAGATCGAACGTGCTCTCGGCGCAGGCTCGGGATTGGCGGTGGAGAGCGCCGCCCACCATGCCGCCGAGCAGAGCGCCCTCAGCCGTGAAGCCCTGGAGCGCCTCACGCAGATCGCCACGCTGATCCCGATTGTCGCGGTGCTTGCGATGGCCGCGGCGATGGGGGCGATGGTGTGGCAGCGTCGCCCGCGCCTTGCCAAGCTCAAGCTGGAGGGGCTGCCGCGCGCGGAACTTTGGCAGACCATCCTGCTGGAGAGTCTGATGCTGCTCGGTGCGGGCTGTCTCACGGGAGCCGTCTTTGGCCTGTATGGGCAAAGGCTCGCCGACCGTGCGCTCTCCCACGTGATCAACTTCCCGGTCGTGTACTCCATAACCGCCACGGCCGCCATGACGAGCGTCGCCGTGGTGGCAGCCGCGGCACTCGCAATCCTCGCGATTCCAGGCTATCTCGCGGCTTCGGTGCCCGCCTCCCTAGCCCTGCAGGACTGAGCGAGCGTAATGGCCAACGCCACGCCGCGTCCCTACAAGCAGGTGGCGCGCGCGCAGGCGCAGGAGCGCACCCGAGACGCGCTGATCGACGCCGCCAAGGACGAGTTCTTCGATGGGAATTGGATGGAGGCGACACTAGAGTCGCTCTCGGCAAAGGCCGGCGTTACGAAGCAGACGCTGTTGCGCTACTTCGGATCGAAGGACAACCTGCTGATCCAGGCGCTCATACGCCTCGGCTCGGAGGCCCGCGATCAACGCTGGAGTGCCCCCGTGGGTGACGTTCCGGGGATCGTCGAGAACCTCATCGACCACTATTCCGAGTGGGGCCCTCGCTCGATGCGCCTCGGCTCGTGGCAGAGCGGCCCGCCGATGCTTGCGATGATCTCCCACGCGGCGCGCCAGTTTCACTACAGCTGGGTGGAGTACGCGTTTGCGCCACAGCTGGAGGGCGTGCGCGGCAAGGCGCGCACACGCCGCCGCGCGGCGCTGATCGCGATTTGCGACCTGCAGACGTGGTGGATCCTCTCCCACGACCTGGGGCTCCCGCGCGCGGAGGTCCGCACAATTCTGATCGACCTTGTCACCCGCCTGGTGGAGGAGGAGCGGTGAGGGTTCTCGCCTACACGTCTCCCGCGCGGGGGCATCTCTACCCGATGGTGCCGATCCTTGCGGAGCTCGCCGCGCGCGGCCATCACACACACGTTTGCGCGCTCGCCGGCGAGCTCGAGCATCTCGCGCCGCTCGGACTCGACGCCTCGGCGATCGACCCCGCTATCGAGGGAATCCCAATCGTGGACTGGCGCGAGCGCTCACCCCAGCGTGCGGCCGCCTCGGTGCTGAGGACCTTCGCCAAGCGCTCTGAGTACGAGGCGCCGGATCTGAAGAGGGCGATCGAGCGGCACGACCCCGACATGCTCGTCATCGACGTGAATGCCTGGGGTGCGGCGACCGTGGCCGAGGCAAGCGGCCTT
>Ga0210409_10003944_pt1 | contig 16243 bp, 13 predicted proteins | sample IncBWH17MmetaG_FD_161649 | JGI IMG/M metagenome (GOLD analysis project Ga0210409, IMG submission 161649) | Forest soil microbial communities from Barre Woods Harvard Forest LTER site, Petersham, Massachusetts, United States - Inc-BW-H-17-M | ecosystem: Environmental > Terrestrial > Soil >...
GCGTGCGACCTCTCGGCTTACCGTCGAAACCGCCCGCTGCAACTCTTTGGCTATCTCACGAATCGACGAACCGGAGGCAATTCCTCGCGAGATGTCCTCTCGCTCCGCCAGTGTGAGCGTCAGCAGCGAGCGCCGACGCGCGGCCGGAGCAATCCCTCCGTGCTGTGCCAACATAAACTGAATGGAAACATGGTCCTTGCCAAAGACTCGCCCAATCTCATGCAACGACTGTCCCGCTTTCCAACGGCTCCACATGGCAGCTCTCTGCGTCGCCGAAAGCCTAACCCGTCTCCGTTGCGTCATAAACACCACCTTTCAGAGAAAAGATTTATACCAGATGGTGTTGCATCGACCAGTTGAGCCGGCAGGACTTCTGAGGACCAATCTTAGAATCAACGGGTGAACTGTACTGCCGAATCAAAGGAGCATCAGGTTACCATTATGTTTAGATATAAGGATGGATAGTGAAGCGTGTACAATTGGGAGAATTTACGCCCAAATTGCATGACCGGAGCCCCCATGACAACAGACCGCGCCTAATCGAATCTTCCCAAGCAGCTAAGTCACCTGCGAACAGTACCTTCACAGGCTATCGAAAAATACGGCTCTTTTCGGGCATTCGGCCTCGCCATTGCACCTTTAATACGTAATTGGAAGCCTGCAGTCCTGCCACTCAGCTCTTGCAGACAACCCAACAAATAGCGGTTCTTCACGCGTGGCCGCTAAGGAGTCAAATGCCACAAAACGTGAAAGTTTTCAGACTTAATCTTTTTGACTGGTGGGCTGGCTATGACCTTGCTTCAGTCAAATCAGCCTATCTAGTCGAATCACAGGTTGCCAAGGAAGAAGCGTTTGATGGAGAAGAACTTCCACAGGATGCTATGAATACGATGCGCATCTACGCAAACCCGTATGCGAAAGAATCGACCACCTTTGAAGAAGAACTTTCCCGTATGGTGGATGAAGGCCAAGAGTTCCCTTGCTACTTCGCTGGCCGGTACACCTTTGGTAGCGCATGCGGCCACTCAGACGCAAAGACGGAGGCTTGAACATGAGCACATTCTATGCGAATTCAACGTTCGAGGTTGGAGAAGATGCGCCTGAGACGCGCCTTTGGCGGGCGGTGATTGCGAGAACTATTCAGGAATGGATTTCGGGACCGCTTCGCCGCCAGCGTGAAGCCGAACAGTATCTATTCAATGATAACATGGATTTCCCCCTGGTTTGCCTGTCTGCCGGGATGGACAGCTCACGATTACGGACGCGGCTGGCCCATTTACGTGGCCACGCGATACCCGAGCATCTGCCGGCTGCGGCGTAAATACTTACCAATCAACAGGACGGATTGCAAGCTTCCGAATGCGGGACAAACAATCAAGGAATTGAATCCACGAATAGATGGCAAAACGTCTAAACTGAGTTTCAGCTCACCAGTGGCAAGTGACTTTGCGAGATTCCTTAGGGTCCGCGCCTCTGCCTGATTGAACTCGTACAGACGGACTAGAGGGCAATCTCGCGAACCCTCGGCCAAGTATTCCAATTTCATTATCGTAGAGTACTACACTGCTGTTCGAATGGTTCAAGCTGGACTCACTTCGTTCCTGCAGGCACGTGACGCTTCAATTCTTCGAACCAGTTCAGCACGACGTTGATTTTGCGTTGGCGCCGCTTGCTCGCTCGGCTTGGGCATCAGGAACCCCTGGCCGTCCGCAGACACATCGCAGTCGGGAAACGTCAATGGAGTCGGCATGTACGGTCCCTCGGGCAAACGAACTGCGAGGCAGGCCTATGTAAGTTTGGCCAAACAATTCAATGTAGCTTTCTCTCCGGCCTTATTTTTCCTTTAGTTCAGCCTTCAATACCAGGACCTCATGCAGTTTCCGAAGCAGAGTGCCCTTGGTAAAGGGTTTGGGAAGAAGGATAAATTCAGAATCGATGAGCCCAGAATGGCTGAAGCCTGTATAGCCTGACATAAAGACTACCTTCATATCGGGTCTGATGGAAACCAACTTGTCGGCTAAGTCTCGTCCATTCATTCCCGGCATCACCATATCCGTGAGTAGCAAGTGAATCGGACCCTTGTACTTTCGAGCAATTTCGACCGCCTGCTCGGGATGTCCCGCTTCAAGCACCATATAGCCGTTGTCGGCCAGTAAGCCGCGCGTCAGTTCGCGAAGGGGGTCGGCGTCTTCCACAAGCAGTATTGTTTCTGTGCCGCGCAAGGATTCAGCCGGGCCGGGGCTTGACTTCTCTACGTGAGTTGCTTGACCGGTCAGAGGCAGGTAAATTTTAAACGTCGTGCCATGTCCCAGCTCGCTATACACCCAGATATGGCCGCCGCTCTGCCTTACAACTCCATAGACTGTCGAGAGTCCCAGCCCCGTTCCTTTGCCAACTTCCTTAGTCGTAAAGAACGGTTCAAATATGTGGGCCTGGGTCTCTGCATCCATTCCTATTCCGGTGTCGGAGACCGTCAAGGACACATACGGACCTGCCTGTTGAGGCGGGTGTCGACGAGCGTAGGCGTCATCCAGTTGAACGTTGGCGGTCTCAATCCGCAGTCTTCCCCCGTGCGGCATCGCGTCCCTTGCGTTCACGACCAGGTTTACGATGACTTGTTCGATTTGTCCTTGATCCGCCTTTATGTTTGCCAATGCCGGCTCTAGTGCGGTGCTGAAATCTATATCCTCCCCAATCAGGCGTCGCAGCATTTTTTCCACATTGCGAACAATCGCGTTGAGATCCACGATTTCAGGTTCGAGCACTTGCTGGCGGCTGAAAGCTAAGAGTTGCCGGGTTAGAGAAGCGGCACTTTGCCCGGCCTTCTTGACTTGCTCACACTTCCTTCGCAGAGGATCATTGGGTGGAAGACTCTCTTCGATCTCTTCGCTGTAGCCAATGATTACGCTCAACATATTATTGAAGTCATGAGCAATTCCACCGGTGAGCTGACCGATGGCTTCCATCTTCTGTGATTGGCGCAGTTGCTTCTCCAAGCCCTTCTGGTCCGTAAAGTCCTTCACAATAGCGAGGACACATGTCTGCCCGTCTATCTCGATAATCTCAGCCAAAATTATTCCTGTGCGCTGTTCACCGGACTTCGTAAGAAAAATAGTTTCCAGATCACGAACCGAGCCTTGTTGCGTGAGTAACTCGATAAATTTGGCACGATCTTCGGGCCGCTTCCAAAACTGTAGATCTAGCGATGTGTGACCAATCACGTCTTCCCGTCGATACCCAGTGATGCGAAGAAAGCTTTTATTTACATCTATGTAGAGCCCATTGGACATAGTGGCGATAGTCATGGGCTCCGGGTTCGCATTAAAGGCCTTGGAGAATCTCTCCTCTGCCTTCTTACGTTCAGTGATGTCCTGGGCAGTCCCAACAAGCCGCACCAGACGATTGGTCTTTTCGTCACGAATCACATGTGTGTTTGAATGAATGAAGCGCACAGCGCCACTCGGCCGGATGATCCGATATTCGAGGCTGATCGAATTTCCTTCGCGAATGCCTCTCGCAAGCTCCTCTTGGATTCGGACCTTATCCTCGGCATGTATAGAGTCCAGGAAGGTTGCACCCGAAACCGCGATTTGCCCGGGCTCATAGCCGAAGATACGAAAGTTTTCGTCCGACCACCGCAGCGAATTCTTTTCAAAACCGTCCAGGTTTGAAAGGTCCATCTCGTAGCTGCCCAGGTGGGCGATTCGTTGTGCGGCTGCCAGATCTGCTTCTTTTCGTCGAAGCGTTTTCTCTGCCTTAAGTCGCTCCGAAATGTCACGAAACATTACCTGAACCGCAGGCTCACCTTTATAAATGACAGATCTCGCCACCGCCTCCGCATAAATTTCCTTTCCATCGATGCGGAGGAATTGGGTCTCGTTCCGTCGCACAGCCTCAAGGTCGTAAGCGAACTTCTGGATCCTCTCCTTTACGCGCTCTCGATCATTTGGGTGGACAGAGTCGAGGTGTTGCCTTCCTAGAAGTTCATTGGCAGAGGAGGCGCCAAACAGGCTGGCGCAAGCGCTGTTTGCAAAGATGATCGTGCCATGCCGATGAACCAACATCGCATCTGGAGATTCCTCAACAAGCTTGCGGTAGGATTCTTCACTTCGGCTGAGTCGTTCTTGCGCTAGCGTTCGCTCGGTAATGTCTGCAGCCAAGACTAGCCTGGCCGGGCGGCCTGACCAGTCCAAGTCGTAAGAAGTGATCTCGACGTCGATGAGGGATCCACCCTTTTTCTTGTGTCTCCACTTGCCCGACTTTTCGACTCCGACACACTGCTGGGCAATGTTGCCCAGCAACGCTGGGATATCCTCAGCCGGGCGAATATCCCGGATGGTCATCCGCAAAAACTCATTCCGCGAATAACCGTACTGGTCGACGGCTGCACGGTTGACCGCCAGGAAGACCAAAGATTCTACATTGTAAACCCACATCGGCTGTGGGTTATTCTCGAAGAGCAGTCGATAGGGCGCGTCCAAAGCTCGCACTGCTTTTCGTGCTCCATTGCTGCCGCCAGGGTCGTTTGTCGATTTTTGTTTTGGCAACTTCTACTCGTTCGTCGAAGGAGACGCTGCGGGACCAGACTACGTGTATCCCATAAAAATAATTATAAGACAATAAGGATGGTATGGCTGTCCCAACTTATCCGTGTGTCTAAGTGGTTCCTATATATTAATTGCCTAGAGTGTGACGGTTTATGCAGCCTCATGGTAAGGTCCTTCCATGAGAAGGCCAGTTAGTGTCAAGTCGGTTTTGTAGTTGCCTTTGGTCGTCGAGTGGTCTTCCTTAGAACCGAGCCGCCTCTGTAGGGAGCCAATCTTCATTAAGCACGATGAATTTTTGGAATAATTGTCGCATCCCAACACATTTTGCCAAGACCCTTGGCTAGGTTCCAGATATCCTAATGGGAGTTGAACTGCCGCAAATCACAGCAGTGTCATAAAAATTCCGTAAGTATTTGTTCAAAATGGATCAAATCTGATTAGGATAGTTTGATTCGCTCGGAGCGGCATCGTCGCACGCTATTGACTATTCGACGAGGATATTTAGCTCATTCTGTTCCTTCGCGGCACGTTTGTTGGCGTACAGTGCCTTGTCAGCGCGTTGCAGGAATTCTTCGGACGATTCACCAGGGATGTAGTTAGTCCATCCGGCCGAGAATTGGACGGGAATCGTTTGCCCTCCAAGATCCAATCTAATCCCACTCAGACGGCCAAGGACGTGCCGTACCTCTTCGGGCTTGCACTCTGGCAAGAGCAACAGAAACTCATCTCCGCCTTGACGGACAGCTAAATCGGACCCGCGAATTGCCTTGTTGATTCGTCCGGCAAAGCATTTAATCAAATCATCGCCAGCGGCGTGACCAAACGTGTCATTAATATATTTCAGCCTGTTCAGGTCGAGTGCAATGACGGTAAGAGGGTGGCCATACCGTTGGGATCGCGAAATTTCTTCCGCGAGACGCTGTTCTCCGCACCGCCGGTTATACAGCCCGGTGAGGGAGTCCAGTATGGCGAGCTTGAACACTTCTTCGGTACGTGCCTCCACTTTGCCCATGGCGCAAACCTGTTCGGCTAGGCTGTCCTGCAGGCGACGAATTTGCAATTGCTGGTAAACCGTGTAAATGTTAAACAGCAAAACGAGGCCTACGAGGCCCCGCAAAGCCTGGTTAAGGTCAATCGGATACGTGGCGCTTTCCTGTCTTAATAGACCAGGGAAGGCAAACGAGGCAATCCCCAGCGTCAACAAGAGTGTCACCATCACCGCGGATGACCAAAGCCACCATTGGCGCTTTCCGAGGTGACGAATGTCGGACTGAATCTGCCGCGCGGTCTCAGCGCGATCCCTTTGAGAAGAGTCGGATTCTGCTCGAATCATAGCACTTTGACCCATATCCTATTGAAATGCGTCATTAGCTTTAGGGCAACAGAATTCCCTCTGCATGTTTCCAGACTTTCTAAAGGTTCGTGCGCCCAGTCACGAACTGGTAAAACAAAAGCTCACAAACCGGTGTGGAGGCGAAAAACGCGATTCTGATCTCCGCGATCTTTGGTTTACCATCCTCTCCATCTAGTCCAGTTCCTTTTCTTATAAACGCTCAACTCTCGACGAGTTAGCCCTACTCAAAGGCCCAATTCTCAGGGGGATTAATTTCAACTGTCTTCCATTCAAATTGAAAACCGTGGCCAAGTCCCGAGAAGTCTTGCCAGCTCAACCGGTCGTTGCAACCCCATATAACGAGTTGGTCTGAAAATACTTCCTATCGAGAATCAATCTGTGCGACAGGGCTCAATCAGAACCTAAACAGGGCTTTTGTTTTGATTGAATTGACGCCCGCGAACGAAATCAGCCTCCGAGACCGCTACGAGAGGACATTGGGCGGGTGTTGCGTCGACCCATTGAGACCACCCCGCTTATCGGAATGTGGCTTTTTGCGGGGATGGCTCGACGCACGAGACGTGGGTCATCGTCTCCCAGCGTCACCGAAAGCAAATTGCGTGCGGCCACGGGGTTTGTAATGGGTCAAGCCTGGCAAGTCCGGCTTTAGGAGCGCGTCGTGTCGGTGTCGGCACTCCGACTTGCCGACACGACGCATCAACGTAGCGCATGCGGTCGTCTACGCTGACAACAACATCATCTCAAACCACCCTCAAAGATCACTGAACAAATTACATTGTGCCAAATTAGGTACCTTTCACTGATGACGCGAAGCTATTCATCACAATGGGTTGCAAAATCAATAGGCGGAGCCAAGTCCTTCCACGAGCCGGCAGGGATTATCGGAATATGGCCCACCGCCAAATGCTGGTACCGCTTTCTACCCTTAGCCAAGAATCTGCAACTTGCCCCCTTCTACTTCATGTCACGCCAATTCGGTCCTGACTTCAAATCCACGACGAGTGGGACGGCGAGTTCGTGCGCGTGTTCCATCGCCTTGCGCACCAGCGGGCGCAAACGTTCCAGTTCGCCGTGTGGAGCTTCAAACAACAGTTCGTCGTGGACCTGCAGGATCATCTTGGCTTGAAACTTTTCTTCCGAGAGTTGGCGGGCAATGGCGATCATAGCGAGCTTGATCAAGTCGGCGGCGGTGCCTTGCAGTGGCGTGTTGAGAGCGGTGCGCTCCGCGAAATTTCGCAGGTTGACTTGCGGAGACGTAATTTCGGGGACGGGGCGAGTGCGTCCGAACATCGTGCGCGTGGCTCCCGACTTGCGCGCCTCGGCCAGCGAACGCTCGAGATATTCCTTCACTCCGCGATAGCGCGCGAAGTAGGCGGCGATGAATTGTGCGGCTTCCTTCTGATCGATGCCCAGCTGCGCCGCGAGGCCGAACGGCGTTTGCCCGTAGATAATGCCGAAATTGATGGCCTTGGCCGCGCGGCGGTGCTCGGCATTTTGCGCCATGGGCCCTACACGAAAAACTTCCTCGGCGGTGCGGGCGTGAATGTCCTGCCCGTTGCGGAAAGCCTCGACCAGCACAGGATCTTTTGAAAAATGCGCCAGGATGCGTAGCTCGATTTGCGAATAATCCGCGGAAAGGAGCGTGTTGCCAGGGCCGGCCACGAACGCCGCGCGAATCTGGCGGCCGAGGTCCGTGCGCACGGGAATATTCTGCAGGTTGGGGTCCGAGGAGCTGAGGCGGCCCGTGGCCGCGGTGGTCTGGCTGAAGCTGGTGTGCAGGCGGCCGGTTTCGGCGTGAATGAGTTTCGGGAGCGCGTCCACGTAGGTTGATTTGAGCTTGCTGAGTTCGCGGTATTCGAGCACTTTGCGCGGCAGTTCGTGCAGCAGCGCGAGCTCTTCAAGTACGTCAGCGGCGGTCGAGCGCGGTTTTCCCCGGCGCCTTCCGCCGAGCGTCAAACCCATTTTGTCGAATAAAATTTCGGCCAGCTGTTGCGGCGAATTGACGTTGAATTCCGTCCCGGCCAGTTTCCAGATGGCTTTTTCGAGCGAGCGGATTTCGCGCTCCATCGTTTTGGACATGGCCGCGAGCGCTTTGGGTTCGACGCGCACGCCGTCGCGCTCCATCGCCGCGAGCACCGGCGCGAGGGGCAGGTCGATCGTCTCGTACAATTCCGCGAGTTCTTGCGCCTCGACTTCCTTGCGCAAGAGCGGCGCGAGGCGCTGCAAATGTTCCGCGTGTTCTCCGGGGGCGCCAGAGAGGGTGACGCTTTCCTGCCGCAACACCGCGTCAGCCAGGCTGTGTTTCGACGTCGTGGGGCGCAACAGGTAGGAATAAAGCATCGTCGCATGGCGGATTCCCGCGACTGGGCCTGCGAGCAGCTCGACGAGCTTCGGGTCATGCACGATTTTCGGGCGCGCTGGGTCGCGGAGAAATTCGGCGAGTGAGGAATGCATCTCTCCCTTGGCGTCGAGCTCTGCCGTACGCGAAACGCCGGACTTGGGGGAAACTTCCACCGCTGCGACCTGCGAGCCGAAGCCTTCTTCTTCGCGCTCACCTTCGGCGAGCGTCAGCCACACGGCGGTTTCGGCGCCGCGCGGAATGCCAGTCAGATATTTTTTAAGCGCCGCGGGAGATTCCAGCGCCGCAGAATCGCTGGCTGCGGCGGGAGCGGCAGTCTTCGCAGCCGGGAGATCGCGAAGGAGCGAAGTAAATCCCAACTCTGCGTAGAGCGCGCGCAACGCTTCCACGTCCGGCGCGCTCGCCTGCAAATCGTCGAGCACGAGCTTCACCGGCGCGGCGGTATCAATGACGGCGAGCTGTTTCGACATCTTCACCGCGTCGGCGCTATTTTCAAGCGCCTCGCGGTAGCGCTTTCCTTCGACTTCCTTCGCGCGTTCGAGCGCCGCTTCCGCCGAGCCGAACCGGCGAATGAGTTCCTTCGCGCCCTTTTCGCCGATGCCTTTCGCGCCCGGAATGTTGTCGATCGAATCGCCCATGAGCGCCATCACGTCGGCGACTTTTTCCGGCGGCACGCCCATGATTTCTTCCACCTTGGCCGCGTCCACAACCAGATCGGTTTTGTCCGGCCCCGCGCCGGGACGCAGCACGCGCACTTTCCCGCCGACGAGCTGCATCATGTCCTTGTCGCTGGTCACGATGGAAACGTCGAGCCCCTTCTTCGCCGCTTGTTTGGAGAGCGCCCCAATCACGTCGTCCGCTTCAAACCCGTCAAATTCCAGGACCGGCAGCCGCATGGCCTCGCACATCCGCCGCACGTAGGGCAATTGCACCGCGAGATCGTCGGGCATCGGCGGCCGCTGCGCCTTGTACTTGTCAAAAAGTTTGTCGCGAAACGTCGGCTCCCTGGTGTCAAACACCACGGCAAGATAATCCGGCGCATGCTCCTTCTGAAGTTTCCTGAGCATGTTCGAGAACAAGTAGGGCACTTTGGTGGGCACGCCCGCCGGGCTATTCAGCCGCGCCATGGGCGCAAAGTAGGCGCGAAAGATAAACCCCATCGCGTCCACAAGGAAGATTTTTTTCGCAGCCGCCGCCTTTACCATCGCCGGGAGTATAGCAAAGCGGCGCGTGCCCCCGGGGTGTGCTATTTTATCGGTTCGCGGTTTATCGAGAAGAATCGCTCGCACCCGCCCTCCAATGCCCAAACGAGCTAGAGAAAACTCGCAGGCCGTTGCCGACGCATCGCCGCTGAACCAGAGGATGCACGCTCATTCGGACACGCCTGACCTGAAGAAGCCGACTATTGCGGAAATTTTCGGGCCGGGGGGCGCGATCGAAAAATACATGCCTGAAGGCTACGAACACCGGCCATCGCAGCTGGAGATGGCGGAACTGGTGGAGGCCGCGTTCGAGGAAAAGCGGCACCTGATTGTTGAGGCCGGAACAGGCACGGGGAAAACGCTGGCGTACCTGATTCCCGCGATCCGCAGCGGGCGGCGGGTGGTGATTTCGACGGCCACGAAATCGCTGCAGGAGCAGCTCTTCGAGAAGGACATTCCGTTTCTGCAGAAATATTTCGCACCCAAATTGAAAGTGGCCGTGATGAAGGGCCGCGGAAATTTCCTGTGCCGCGAAAAAGTCTACCGCATGGCCGGGCAGCCCTCGCTGAAAGGGCTCGACGAACTGGACTGGTTCGCGCAGATCCGCGACTGGGAAAAAGTGACGGCGACGGGCGACCGCGCGGAACTCAATTTTTTGCCCGACGATTCGGACCTGTGGCAGCGCCTGGACGCGCGCCGCGACGCCTGCACCGGTTCCAAATGCCCGGAGTTCAACCGGTGTTTCCTCACGGCCATGCACCAGCGCGCCGCCGAGGCCGACCTGATCATCGTGAATCACCATCTTTTTTTCGCCGACCTCGCTCTGAAGCAGGACGACTTCGGCAGCGTGCTCCCCGAATACGGCGCCGTCATCTTCGACGAGGCGCACGAGATCGAGGATGTCGCCAGCGATTTCTTCGGCCGGCAGATTTCCAATTATCGCTTCGATGAGCTGGCGCGCGACGCCGAGATTGCCGCGCGCGTCACGCGAACGGGCGGCGCGGCGCTGCAAAAACAGATCGCGCGGATGCGCGAAAGATCCCGAAGCTATTTCGAGGCTTTCCCCGCGCGCGAGGGCCGCTTTCCGTTCGACAAGGCGCAGCGCGCGGGATTCCTCGAACAAAACATGGAGGCCTACGACGCCCTGGTGAACGCGCTGAAAAGCCTGGAAGCGGAAATCGCCTCCCTCCCCGCAAAGCCCGAGGAACTGCTGAACATCGCTCGCCGCGCCATGGAGCTGCGCGGCGAATTGAAATTCCTGTTCGAATCGAGCGAAGGGAATTACGTCTACTGGTTCGAACGCCGCAACAAAGGCGTGTTTGTCGCGGCCACGCCCATCGACGTGAGCGCCCTGTTGCGCGAGCGCCTGTTCGAGCCCTTCGAAACGATTATTCTCACCTCGGCGACGCTGGCGGTCGAGGGGCGCTTCAATTTCCTGAAGCAGCGCCTGGGCATCAACCTGGCCGCCGAACGCGTCCTGCCCTCGGAATTCGACTTTGGCGAACAGGCGCTGTTCTACATTCCCGCGACGCTCCCCGATGTGCGCGACGCGGCGTTTCCGGAGCGCGCGGCGCAGGAAATTGTCCGGCTGCTCGAGATCACGCAGGGGCGCGCGTTCTGCCTGTTCACCAGCTACAGCCAGCTGAACGATTTGTACGAGCGCGTGCGCACGCGCGTGCGCTTTCCGCTGCTGCTCCAGGGCTCTGCGCCGCGCACGGCGTTGCTCGAAAAATTCCGCACGACGGAAGGCGCGGTGCTCTTCGCCACTTCCAGTTTCTGGCAGGGCGTGGACGTTCGCGGCGAGCAGCTTTCCTGCGTGATCGTGGACCGGCTGCCGTTCGCCGTGCCCTCCGACCCCATTGTCGCCGCGCGCGTCAAGGCGCTCCAGGAGGACGGCCGCAACGCGTTCGCCGAATATCAGGTGCCCGAGGCGGTGCTGGCGCTCAAGCAGGGTTTCGGACGGCTGATCCGCTCGCGCACCGACCGCGGCGTGCTGGCCATTCTCGACAACCGCATCCAGCGCATGCAGTATGGTAAAATCTTTATGGAATCGCTTCCGGCGTACGCGACCACCAGGGATATCGCCGCAGTCGAACGGTTCATGCAGAAATAGGGCTGGCCCGCAATGATCGCCATTCCGCAAAACAGCGTGGTGCGGATTTTAGTGGCGCATGCTTCAGCTTGCGGGGTTTTAGGGCTTGCAAGGCTTAACCCCCGCAAGCTGAAGCATGCGCCACTGTGTCGATCGAACTGTTTCGCTCATTTTTGATGAGATTTCCAGGGGAAGGTGATGTTTCAAGTCAGCGTTGACGAAACTTTTTCCGCGGGCCATGCCCTGCGCGGTTACAAGGGGAAATGCGAAAATCCGCACGGGCACAATTACAAAGTGCGAATCATTCTTGAAGGGCCCGGCCTCGATTCCATCGGCCTGCTGTATGATTTCACTCATCTGAAGCGCGTGATCCGCGACATCGTTGAGGGAGTGGATCACAAGTTCCTGAACGATCAGGCGCCCTTCGATGTGATCAATCCCTCCGCCGAAAATCTCGCCAAGTTTTTTTATGAACAGACGTCGCGCCAGATGAACGCAATGCCCCAGGGCGCGCGGATCTCCCGGGTCACGGTCTGGGAGACGGACACGACTTCGGCGACTTACTGGCCTTGATCGGATATTTTTTGCCATGAACCGCTCTTTCCTCATCATCATTCTGCCGGCCGTTGCCGTGGGCCTGGGCTACATTTTCATGTTTCACTGGCTCGGTTTCAGGCTGGAACCATTTCGCTTTTTAGGCGCGGCGATCTTGATCGTTGCGGCGGTGTTTCTGGTGCAGAGACGCCAGCGCCGAAAAGCCCCGCGCGGGAGCCGGTAGCGCCATCATGACAATCACGGAAATTTTCCGTTCCATCCAGGGCGAAGGCACCCGAGCAGGCCTGCCCTGCATTTTCGTCCGGCTGACCGGATGCAACTTGCGCTGCACGTGGTGCGACACCGCCTACGCGTTCCACGGCGGCACGAAAATGAGCGTCGAAGAAGTCCTGGCGCGCGTGGAAGAGCTGTCTGCCGTTTCGGCGCAGAAACGTCCGGGAGATTCAGCGACTTTGCCGAAACTTTCGCTCGTCGAATTGACAGGAGGCGAGCCTTTGCTTCAGCCCGAAGTGATCCCGCTTTCGCAAAAACTTTTGGACAACGGCTATCGCGTCATGGTGGAAACCAGCGGCGAACGCCCCGTGGCCGCGCTTCCGCGCGACGTCATCAAGATAGTGGACGTCAAATGCCCTGATTCCGGCGAGCCGGACACATTCCAAATGGAAAATTTAGAGTCGCTCGACGCCAAGGACGAAATCAAATTCGTGATCTCCACCCGCCGCGATTATGAGTTCGCGCGCGAATTTACGGCGCAGCACGGCCTGGCGCGGCGCGTCCATCAAGTGATATTTTCACCGGTGCACGCCGACCCCGAGGGCGCCTGGCCGGGCATGCACGCGCAGGACCTGGCCGAGTGGATTTTGGCGGACGGTCTGCCGGTACGGCTAGGACTGCAGATTCATAAATTCATCTGGCATCCGGCCACTCGCGGCGTATAGACTCCAAGGTTCAGGATTGCATCCAAGAATATAGCGGAAGTGTTTTTCCAGACCATGAGTCGCAGACCCAAGGCGGTAGTCCTGTTGAGCGGAGGGATGGACTCCTGCGTCACGGCCTCGATTGCGCGCGAGACGCATGCCCTGGCCCTAGTGCACGCCAGTTACGGCCAGCGCACCGAGCGACGCGAGCGGCAAGCGTTTAACGAAATCGCCGATTTTTACGACGTGCGCGAGCGCCTGGTGGTCCAGCTGGACCACTTCGCTCAAATCGGCGGCTCAGCCCTGACCGACGCCCGCATCGCCGTGCCGGAGGGGCCAACAGGAGCGCCAATTGGAGGGAACGAAATTCCCCCCACATACGTCCCATTTCGTAACGCTCATTTCCTTGCAGTTGCGGTAAGCTGGGCGGAGGTCATTGGGGCTACGGCGGTTTATATTGGCGCGGTCGCGGAAGACAGCTCCGGGTATCCGGACTGCCGGCCGGAATATTACCGCGTCTTTCAGCAACTGGTGCGGGAAGGAACGCGCCCCGAAACTCATATCGAAATTGTTACACCGGTCATAGGTATGAGAAAATGGGAGATCGTAAAGCGGGGCATGGAATTGGGCGCGCCGCTGGATCGAACCTGGTCCTGCTACCAGTTTGAAGATGCGGCCTGCGGCGCGTGCGATAGTTGCCGCCTGAGGCTCAGTGCTTTTGCCGAAGCAGGGATCGGCGATCCTATCGCCTATCGGGTCCGAGTTGAGAGATAATATCGAACCGTGCGGGTAACTCCCCGCGCGGATCTGCGTTGCTAGGAGGCAGGGAAGATCATGAACCGAATCAAAGCAATCAGGATGGCAGCCTTGTTCGCGCTGCTCGCCGGGCCAGTGGCGGTATGGATGGCACCTGCCGCCTATGCGCAGAATGCCACGTTGTCGGGGACGGTATTGGATTTGACCGGCAAACCCTACCCCGACGTTACCCTTTCTATTAAAAGCATTGAAACTGGTAAAGAAATGGACATTACCACCGATGCCAAGGGCCATTACTCAGCGCCTGGCTTGGCGGGTGGAACCTACAACGTCGACTTGAAGGCCAAGGACAAAGACCAGAAAGACATGCTTCTATACCAGACGGGCTTGAAGCTTACGGCTGGCACTTCTCCTACTTTTGACATCAATTTGAAAGAACTTCAGGAACAGGGCAAACTCGCCGCCGTCGAGGCCGAGAGGAAGCGTCAAGAGGCGGAAGCGCAGTTTCAGTCGCTGAAGACCCACTACGATGCCGGCATTGCGGCGATCGAACAAATGAAAGCCGCCCAGACAAAACTGGCGCAGACTCCGAAAGACCAGCAGGATCCCGTGAAGGCCCAGATTACCCAGGCGGGAGGCACTGCTGTTACGGAACTCACCGCTGCCCTGGATTTGGAGAAGGCGGATGATCCAAACCGCCCCATTGTTTTGTCCCGGCTGGGTGAGGCTTACGAGAGTATGGGCAAGTGGCAAGAGGCTTCGGATACCTACCAAAAAGCCATCGCATTGAAGCCGGACGTTGCCGCCAATTATAACAACCTGGGGAACGACCTGGCGAAACTCGGGAAAGTGGATGATGCCCGAGCCGCTTATCAAAAATATGTCGACCTGAATCCGACAGATGCCGCATTGGCGTGGCGCAATTTCGGAACCGTGCTGTATAACTCAAACCGCATGAAGGAATCCATCGAGCCGCTGCAAAAGGCCACCACACTCGATCCGAAAAACGCGACGGCTTGGCTGCTTCTGGGGATCGCCATGGTCAATACCATGGAATTCAAGACGGTAGGCGACAAAATCACTCCCGTAATGCAGCCCGGCACGGTGGAAGCCTATCAACACGCGATCGACCTCGATCCCAACGGTCCGATCGGCGCGCAGGCCAAGCAAGGTCTGGAATCCTTGCAGGCGATGGGAGTCGGCATCACCACGAAGATCGGCGAGGCGCCTCCCAAGACGAAGAAGAAGTAAAACCTCTCTTGCATTGAATGCGCGATGGGTCCGGCAGAGCTGTACCCATCGCGCCTTTTCATTTTCCCCAAATAAGACTTCCCTACAAACGCCGCCGTGAATCGGATGCCTGCCCTCTCTCAGTGGAACACGCTTAGTTCCTGGCCTGAACTTTTCACCAGGAATCCGTAGTGCTGTAGCTGCATAGCCGAGCGAAGTTGGACCGCAGTATCGCAGACATCCTGCCGGAAATATTTCTGATCTTCCCGCGTTGGAAAAACGCCGGCGAGACTCGGGTGCTACCAAAATCTGCGAGACACTGCACGACTATCCAAGGTTGGAATGAACATGTCTCATAAATGAGATTCGTGTGTCGCGGCTTCAGCCACGACATCATGACACGAAGAAATTCAGGAATTTAGCCCCTGGTAGCCCATCGAATTCGGTTGGCGTTTCATTTAGGAGATGGCTTCATATAATGTGACGCGCTTTACGGGACCACGTGCGGGGCTATCAAGGTGATGAATTCGCGGGAAGTAACTATTTTAGTTTGTTTCCAGAATCTTGGGAAATGGCGCAGGTTGCCCGTCACGAGAAAATCGGCGCGTGCCGCATCCGCGCATTCCAGGAAAACGTTGTCATCAGGATCGCGCGTCACTCGAATTTGGCGTGAAGGAGATACCAAGTGAGAGTTGTCCTTGATCCGCTGGAGAAATTGTTGCCGCAAGCCTTTGCGAATCTTGAGTTCGGGGCGCGATAAGACCATTCGATATTTCGAAAGAATGGGCGACGATACAAAGAGCCGCGCGGGGCGCGTTATTGCCAGTAAAAGCACGGTGCGCTGCAATCCGTCCGGCTTGAGCGCCGCGGAAACGATGATATTCGTGTCCAGGACCAGCCGCAGCGAAAGCATCAGCGCTTTGATTTCTTGGCGCGCGCCACTTCGATGATCCGGTCAATTTGGCGCGAGGAGAGTGCGTCCGTCCCCTTGCGTTTTGATTCCTCGCCAATGGCTTTCAGGATCTCGGGCTCGGGCGCGGCAAGGCGCACGTAGTCGCGAATGCTCAAAAGGATCGCCCTCGGCGTGCCGCGCTTCTCGATCACAAGTGAACGGCGCTCCTCATCAATCTGGCGCAGAAGCCTGCCGAAGTTTGTGCGAGCGTGTAAGGCAGAAACAACGATGGTTGCATTCTTCGCGGCTCTAGGCATCGAGGGAACTCCCCAGTTCAAT
>Ga0210409_10003945_pt1 | contig 16234 bp, 16 predicted proteins | sample IncBWH17MmetaG_FD_161649 | JGI IMG/M metagenome (GOLD analysis project Ga0210409, IMG submission 161649) | Forest soil microbial communities from Barre Woods Harvard Forest LTER site, Petersham, Massachusetts, United States - Inc-BW-H-17-M | ecosystem: Environmental > Terrestrial > Soil >...
TATCGTGGACGGTTCCGGCACAGAACGCGGCACAGGGACCAAGCTTCCAAGCACGCCTTGAACCGCGGGTTACCATGCGCGTTGCGCCCATGCTTGCACTTTTGGCGGCCACAGCGTGCCACTCAACAACACGCACATCGGGGGCACTCGACGGATCCGGCCAATCGATGAACGACGGTGGCGCGACGACCGATAGCGCCGGGATCGAAGGCGGGGGCCGCGGATCAGCCGATGGTGCCTCGGCAACGGATACGGGCGCCGCGGAAGGTGGGCGCAGCGCCGCTTTCCTGGGCCCGGTGGATCTCGCTCGGCTTGCCGCCTACGCGGATCAACTCGACGACGACTTCACGAGCGCCGACGCGGGCCCATGAATAGCGAGCTCGGTGAGCGCCCTCTGACCAACTCTCCACGATCATGTGACCCGAAACGATTGACACCATTACGGGTCATGGCCACAATGGGCGCATGGCCAAGCGCGTCGCGATCTACCTCCGCGTATCAACCGACCAGCAGACCACCGAGCACCAGCGCCCTGAAGTCGAGCAGCTTGCGAGGGCGCGCGGCAACATCGTCGCGACTTACGAGGAGCGCGCCAGCGCGTCGAAGCAGCGTCCCGAGTTCGACCGGATGATGCGTGACGCTCGGCGCGGGAAGCTCGACACGTTGGTCGTATGGGCGTTGGATCGCTTCGGGCGGTCGATGGTGGGCAACCTCCAGGACGTGCTGGAGCTCGACCGCCTTGGCGTCCAGATCGTCTCTGTTCGCGAATCGTGGCTCGACACTGCCGGCCCCACCCGCAGCCTGCTCGTGGGCATCTTCTCGTGGGTTGCGGAACAGGAGCGGGTTCGTCTTATCGAGCGCACCAAGGCCGGAATGGCGACGGCGCGGCGCCGAGGGAAGCGAATTGGACGGCCCCGGCGCCGGTTCGACCTCGACGAGGTGCGACGGCTTGTGCGCCAAGGTGCGTCACTGCGCCAGGCGGCCACTACGGTCGGCGTGCCGTTCTCCACCGTGCAGCGGGCCTGGGCGTCTGACCCAAAAGGGTGTCCAGAACTCGTGGACGGAAGCGCTTGATTTCCAGAGGTCGCGGCAAGCGGAAGAAGTGACCCATAGGGGTCCGGTTCTGGGTCAGCAGCAGCCGGACCACCGGAGGGGCGCCGTCGGTTTCCCATAAAGGTTATGGATACAATGGTCCCAGGGTGCAACTCCCGCTGAACGATTGGGGCCCCTGCGGAGATTTCGAGAGACACGCTGCGCAGACCCCTGCCTGCCCACACGTTGCCGTGCAGCACGGCCCACCCACGAGGGCGTTGGTGAATGCGGAACAGTCTGCATCATTCGTGCAACGTTTCGAGCAGTATCGTTGTCCAGCACACGACGGTCCACCTTCCGCGTGGACATCCTCGAACTGCATGCATCCAAGGCCGTCGATGCAGTCGCTATCACGGTTGCATGCGCAGTAGGCCCCAACGTCGTGACCGACCGAACAGTCAACTACGAGGAAGACGATCACGAGGAGCACGAGTCCTCTCCGTATCAGGTGATCACGGATGCAACTAATTGGCGATGGCACTGAGCGAACGGTCGAGGGCACGAACACGTGAACTAACAGCAACCTCGAGTCCTTGGGAAGAGCCTCGCAACGCCACCTGCTCAACACACGAGCGCCGACGCGGGCCCATGAATATATCGAGCCAGCGAAGCTCTCTGACCGTCTCCATAACCATTGAGTTTTTCGTCGACCTGCAGTGCCGATGGTCAGGCACGTCGAAGGCCGGCGGAGCGGGCGACTTCGTCGAGGTCACCGGGTCGCAACGTCGAGCGAGAGGGAGCCTTCGTCGGTCGCTTTCCGCGTGCGGATAGCCAGGAGCGGCACGCGTCGAGGTCGTAGCGTCTGGCGTCCCCCACGTGCGCCGCGATCGGCATGCCTTCGTGTGTCAGCCGGTCGATCGTCGACACGGACACGCCGATTGTCGAGGCAAGCTTTTTCTTGCTGAGCAGGCTAGGTGGGGCGTTCACAGCGGGCACGGGCTGCATGCGCGCGGCCACCCGCTCGGCGACCATCGGCGCAAGGGCGGTCGCTAGCGCGTCGACGAGCGTGCGAAGCAGATCGGGCGCTGCCAGTGACACGCTAGGGGGTCGCGCTTCGGTTTGCGTCGTCATGCATCCTCGCTGTTGGTGGATCGCCGCCTTGAGCCCGCGGTCGATGTCCGGTTTCCGGGAACCGCGGCGCGAAAGCGCTCCGGTGGTCCGAATCATGAGTGCTTGCCAGTGCTGTATGGTGTTGTTGCCTTCTGCCAACGCCCTCGACACCCGAATTTCGAATCTGGGCCGACTCCTGCGCCCTCCTATAGGGAGGGGCGCAGTCGGGCCAGTTTGGCCGACTCGGAGTCGGGCGAAAAACGGCTTGTTTTACGCCACTTCGTGATCGAGTCGGGCCAGAGTCGGGCCAGAGTCGGACCAACGTCGAGTCGGGCCAAAAGTCGGGCCAGATTCCAGCGTCACTGCTTCCGCAACGCGAACGCCCTTTGCTGCTTACCGCGTACGGTGACGTAAGTGGTAGTGATAGCCGAGTTGGCGAACAGACTGGAGATTGCGTTCTCCATGTCCTTGTCGGAACGCCGCAACACCCTAGCAAGCGCGGTCTTCGTCTTGGCTCCGCTCTGCAGCTGCTCCACGATGCGTTCCTCGAGCGGGCGGCCGTCCTCGTCGTTGAGAGATGCGGAGGTTCGGACATCGTCGCCGTCGATCGAGAACGTTACTGGCAGCGGGTACTCGTCGGGCTCCTCCCGCAACTTTCCGAACGTCACTTTGCTGGCGACTGTCCGACCTTCGATCTTCTCTCCTGTGAGCATGAGCACGGAGTCGGCTTGGCCGACGCGCTGAGTGCTGCCGCTCACGTCGGAGACGTCGCCGCTTCGGTTGTTCTTCCGCGTGTGCGCGCAGGCCCACACGGTTGGCTTGCTGGCTTCGGTTGGCGCAGCCTCGATGGCCTGGGCGACGAGGTCGAAGATGGCCGTCTGCTCTCTCTCGCTGTCCGCCTCGCCGGGCGCAACCCGAGCGACGGTGTCGATCGCAATGTCGCTTACGAGACCGGACCGCACCAAGGTCACGACGTCCAGCCATTCGGGCGACCCCAACCGCACCGCCTTCCGAGCGACCAGGATGAGCCGATCCAGCGAGCTCTCGTCGATCTTGAGCAGGGCAAGGCTGCGGAGGAGCTTTCGACACGCGCTCGACTCCGAGTGCTCGCCTTCGATGACGACCGTGTACGAGTTGGGCGGCGCGGGCTCCACTTGCCGGCCAAGGAGTCGAACGGGCGCCCCGGTGTTGAGCCGCGCCGCAAGCAGCAGGAAAAGCAGGGTCGTCTTACCTTCTCCGGGGCCTGCGGCGAGCAAGATGATCGTGCCCGCTACGGCGATCTGCTCCCATAGGTACCGCACGGGCCTAGCGGCCAGCTCCAGGATCTTGTCGCGACCGAGGACCGCGAGCTTTGACAAGTGTGTGAGTCCGCGTAGCGGCTCCGCCTCGGTCGGCCCGTCCCCGCTGTCGAGTGGCTGCAGTTGCTCCAGCGATCCACCGGCGGCAAGCAGATCGCTGACGTCCTTGTGCGGTGATGGAGGCTCGAGGACACGGAGCGAACGGACGACGCTGCGTAGGCCGGCTTCGGTCTCCGTAGCGTGTTTGCGTCCAGGCTCGTCACGGTCGGCGATGACGACAACGTCACGACCCTGAAGGACGATCCTGGCGAGATCGGCGACGGCGCCCCACTTTCCGGCCCCCATCGGGTTGCACGTGGAAAGAACCCCATCGCGCCGGAGACGGTCGACGTCCTTCTCGCCTTCGGCGATGTAGACGGTCCGGTCCATGTCGTCTGAGACAAGATCGTCCAGGTGATACAGGACGCGCCTGGCGCCGTTCAGTCCCCACACCCATTCGCCGTTCGCATCCTTGGTGCGCTGGCGGAAGTCCTTGCCGACGTAGCGAACAACTTGGAAGAGGAAGTTGCCTTGCTCATCGACGTAGTCGTACGTCGTTTCGATCTCGCGGCGGGGCCGGTTGTCCTCGCGATGCGTTATTCCGCATTTGCACGGTCCGAGCATCTTGTGAGCGAATAGCCCGTCGGAGCCCTGGACGATGCCTCCAGAGAGCTCTTCGCGCGCGCAGTGACACCACATCTCATCCTCGGATGTGAAGCCGTGGCAGCGCTTCTCCTGACCGCGGGGCGCTTCGTCGAACCCCTTGCACACTGGGCAGGGGTGGCGGCGAAGGTGGCGCTGTTCGCGCGCGACGGCCGTTCTCAGAGGGAATGGAAAGGCGTTCGCCATGTTGCGCTCAGGTTGCAGAGGGCGTGTTCTTCGCGGCCTTGCTCAGCGCCTCAGCAACCGCACTGAGCTCACGAGCTCTGACGGTGATCCCCTTTCGCGACGGTCGCCACACGCCGTCGTCGCCTTTCCAAAATTCCCTGATGTCCGTCCACCCCACGTCCTTGCCGTCTGGCGTACGTGCTTTTGTGGCGCGGACTCTCAGACACTCTTGCCCGTCGGTGCGTCGCGGGATATCGACGAGTATCTCTTCTGAGATGATTTGCAGATTGCTATTTTGGGGTTGCATTACACTGCCTCTTTGTATTTAGGAATTGCTATGCGCTCGGCGCGGATCTCGGCGTTCGCCCGCGACCAGCGCGGACATACCGTCCTAATGTGTTGTGCGAGCTATTTCGCTCGGTGCGGTCGCGAATTACGTTTTCTTTCGCTACGCCGCCGCTTCCGTAGCAGTCTCGGCAATCAGGCGTTCCTCCCAACGTCGGAGGATTCCGGCAATCAATCGGCCACCAGCTGCCGGTGTGCCCGCGAACAGGCACGGAAGGTCAGCGCGCGCGAAAAAGCTTGCGACGCTGCCGATGACGCTGTGTGGGTGTACCGCATGATTGCGCCAGACTTCGCCAATCTCGCCCTCGACGACGATCGCGCGCCAGCGGTACGCCATGAGGCGGCGCACCTCGTCGTCGAATCGCTCTCGTCCATGCGTGATGCTCGACGCGAAGTCGCTGATGGATTTGCGCTCGATGACCGCGATGCCCTGAAGCATCTCTGTCGTGTAGTCGCCCTCGGCCATCGTTACGCGCTCGAGAGTAACGCCGTCCGGAAATGGCGGAGGCGTCTGCTCGCGCGTGTCGCAAAGGACGACGAGCGGGCTCGTGGTCCGTCGAACGGTCAGCCTGGAGGCGGCAGTTTCTTGCTTCGCGGTTGACGATGTTCTCACTGGGCGTTTCCGGCCGACTTGTCTACAGGCGGTCGCCGAGTGGCGACTTCCTGAGCAGCGATTCCTTCGTGCCGTAGACCGCAATATGTCCCCGATGGCTCATGAATTGATCGAATGGCCAACGCCGCGGCCGACGCTGCGGCCCCATGGCCAGAGATCCAGCCTCCTTGGTGATCTCGTAAGCAAGCCAATCTGCCACTTGAAACGGTACCGCTCCAGACTTCGAACGTACCGTGATGCTGTCAAGCCGTTCGGCGATTGCGCCAGGATCGCCGTCGAGTCTCATAGCGGGATCGGCCAACGCGATCTTGCAGCGATCGAAAAGGTCAGTCGCCTTCGCCGCGAGTCCAGGCTGGGCCTCGACGAAAATTTCCACCACCTCGTCTGGTCCAAAATCTATGGCGCGATTTCCAGCGATCGAAAAACAATCCTGCAAACACGGCCAGTAGGGATCGTTCCCGTGAACGGCCCGTTCTGCGTCGTCCAAAGAACGAAAAACTCGAACGTCAACGACCGCGCCAACTACGCTATCCACCGTCTCAAGGGCGACCCGCATCAACCGTCCAAGGAAATCTTGACGCTTTTGCTCGTCCCCCAGCCAAGGAGAAAATTCACCCCTCGAATGCGCGAAGTTCCTCATGTGCAGCGCGGATACGCCGAAGTGCTTGAGAATCGCAGTCCAGCGAGACTCAAAGTCCTGCCATGATTTGAGCGAAGCCATCGTGCCAGCAACGGCGACAAAATCGTGCTCCTCCACCTTGCATGACTCGTCGACATACGCGCGCAGCATGAGCATGACCTTCTGTTCGCGGAGGCTTGTGGACCACATTGTGGCCACGCAGCTGGGGCCGCATAGGTTGCTCAGGGAGCATACTCGGTTTGGCGCACGAGTTGCTGTAGGCCCACTCTCTGTGGCAGCCGCCGTCATGCCGCCTCCTGCCGGCGCAGTCCGTCGATCTGGTCGATCAGCGTCTCGAGTTCGATGTCCAGCTCCTCGCGCGCCTCTTCAATCTGACCGAGGCGCTGCCAAAGATCCTTCTCGGTCCCTATCGCCATAAACTTGCACACGCTCGGCTTCGCGCCCATCGCCAGCGCGCCCGTACTCTCGTTCGTCATGTCAATACACGGCGAGATCTCCGCGTCCCGCGCGGCTATCGTCGCCTCCTTTTGTAATTCGTTGGGGCTCTATTCGACGAGTCGGCTGATGACGAAGGGCAGTGCTGTTGCCCCTCTATGTCTGTACGGGGGGACAACTTCGGGAACCGGTCACGCAACCTTGCACGTGCGCGCGTTCTGCAGCCGGTACCACTGGTGTAGGTACCAGCTCGCCAGCAACGCGGCCGTCGGTCGCGAGACCGTTGTCGCGTCGCGCTCGTACTTGCGCACAGTACTCGGCGAGCGCTGAACCTGCCTCGCGGCATCGGCAAGCGAGACACCAGCGATTCGACGAATTTCTCGCGGACGAATCGGTGGGACGGTGAGCGGCAACGTCATAGCGTTCTCCTCGCTTTTTGCTTCAGTGTCTCAATCTCGACGCTCGGGGACAGCTCCTCGAGTTCTTCGCTGCCGTAGAGCATCAATTTGCCTTCTCGCTCGCTCACCGGGCGAGCAAGAATCGCTGCGAAGTCGTCGGCCGCGACCCGCATGGGCGACGGCGATGCCGCCTCACTAAAGTACGGGGGGACAGCCTCGGGAACCGGATCGACCCGTTGGTCGACTGCGCTGTGCTGCTGCACCTGCGCGATACGCACGCGCGATGGCGGTCCCGCACTCTCAACACTGTACGGGGGGACAACTTCGGGAACCACCATAACCCTATGTTTCTGCTCGGCCTTGAGACTTCTCACAATTGCAAGCACGTCCTGCCTGCGATAACCCACCATCTTCTTTGCGATGCTGTTTGCGCTCGTCCACGGGCTGGCCTCTAGCTCGGCTGCGATCTTGTCGCGGAGGCTTGCGCTGATACGGACACGCGGCTGCCTCCGGTCTGCCTCGCGCCATCGGCGCAGTTGGCGCTCCATCGTTTTTTTCTGGTCGATTGTGATCCCAAATTCGAGGAGCGCCCAGGTTCGTCGGCGCAACGTTGCGGTGGCCTCCGGTCGCGCATGATTCTCCACCTCGGATGCCGTCAGTGGACGCTTGATGAAGTGTGCAAGCGTACGCGCCTCTTTTTTGATCTGGTCGCGCAGGAGCCAGTCAGGGAATTCTGGCATTGCCGGCGGCGCATCGGCCCTGACCAGCTCGGTGCCGCCCCAAATCTCGCTCTGCGCGATTCGGTAGCCGCATGCCTCGATGATGGCTCGGATCTGCGCGATCGCGGCTGTGGCGTCTCCCCGGTGTAGGGCGGTCAGGATGTCGCGCTTGTAGCTGTCGAGTACGTCGATAGCCGCCCTCCAGGCCGCCGCATTTTCGGCCGAGCGGTGCAGCGGAAGTACGTGGAACCTCGGATGGTCGCGATGACCGGACTGCTCGACCCACCGACTGTCCCAATCGATTCGGCCGAGGATCTCTCGCTGTAGATCGCGATACGCTTCGACGGAGATCCTATCGGGCAACCGCTCGATCTCCGGCGGCAAGGTGAGCTCGGGGGCGCGGACCGCAGTTTTGGAGAATTGCCACGCACGCCGCTGATGGTCCGGCGTGTTGCCGCTCGAGTTGTGCCCAGCAGCTGCCACCGAAAGATCAATGACGGTCCACGCGTTGGTCGGGACGCGCCCGCCGCCACGCGCGCAATACTCCTCAATCAGAGTCTCGGTAACCTGACGGCGGATCTCCGCGCGCGATTGCGGCGGGATGCCGGTCACAAATCGATCCATCCATTGGCTCAGGTCGCGCTCCTGCGATGGTGTGAGACGCGGCACGAAGCCGGGCTGCGTCCATGTCGCTCCGCTGGCAACCGTCTGCGGTCGCGGTACCGGGGACTTATCGAGCGCACGACGCACTGCCCTTCGCGTTGTGGGATGCACGGGCAATCCCCTGGCAGCGCGTACAATGGCAGCACGCGACAAGGGGATTGCCCGGAGCGCTTCAGCCTCATTCTCTTTGAGCCACCGACTAAGCTCGGCGATCTCCTCGTCTCTGAGTGGCCTGTCGGCCCCGTGGCTCACCGGCCGGACCTCCGCGCAAGCGCAGCGACGATGAACACCAGGTAGACCAACTGCCGCCGGAACCCCTGGGATGCATCGCGTTTGGGATCCGCTTCGCGATCAAAAAGGTGGTCGGTTTTTTCTATGGTGGCGAGGCGGCTTGTCAGCCCACCGCTCATCCAGCACCGATCATCGCGTCCGATCCGCTTAGAATGGGGCGCGTAGCCTGTCGAGGTCTGATCATCACTTTTTGGCTGAGCTCACGGTTGAGCGGCATCGCCGACCCGTTCACGGTGTCTCGGGGGCAAGTCGCTTCGCAGCTGAACTGGCGGCAGTGTTTACCCGGCAGATCGGCGGAATACATTCCGGTCGGAAAGTAGGTCCGTCACCGCTTCGGCCTCACGTCCAACCCAACGCGAAGCGCGGCGCTTGCCCGGCGACTCGGAAGGCTGCCCGGTAATTGCCGGCCAAATGGAACGATAGGCCTATTGGCGTCTACTGTTGGAGTCGGCCAATCAGAAAGGCAACGAAGCCAGCTAGAAACAGTGTGCCGCCCCACACGAGCTTACTTGTGCTGGCGTCGATGAATCCGAACGCGCCGACGATGAACCCTCCGAGACACCCAAGCGTGCCGAGCACCTTGAGTGTGGCGATCTCGTTGGTCGTTCGCGATTGAACTTGTAGCGTCGCTGCCTGCATCGGCCGCCCACACCCTGGGCATGCGGGTGCAGCGCCGGAAACCTGCCGGCCGCAATCGGGGCACGCGATGAGGGGCACCGGCGGATCCTACCCGTTCTGTGGTTAGATGGGTCGGCGAGGCGTCTTCGGGGGACCGGCGCCGCCACCGCCGTCGTCGTTCATCGTTTTCATTTGCATCTCGGCGACCTCGATGATCTCTTCTACTTTCGCCCACGATTCAACGAATGCTTCGAAGGACTTCTGGATCTGTGACTCGGGATATGGGCCCCGGTCGGTAGCTTCCGAAAGCACGCGGAGCCGTTCGAAAGTAGCGATCTGGTCGGTGATGTTGCGCAGTACGGTCTCCGCTGCTGCAATCGCTCCGAACTGCTCCAGGCGTTGGCGCGCGGGGCTGCCCCTCATCTTCTCGACGTCCGCAGCGAACAGCGTTCGACGCTGTCGCAATGCTGCCAGGTAGTCAGGCATCGGATGTTCTCCTTTCTCGGCGCGGTCTGACGCGATCAGGCGATCTCAAGCTCGCCGAGTGCGTCTTCCCAGTACTCACTGACGCCAGCCGTGACCGCATCATCTTCGTCGTACCCATGTTGGGCGAGCCAGTTGGCAGCCTGCTCTTTGGAAACCTCTTCGCACTCCTCTTTGCCCCAACGATCGAGGATCAGCGTGCCGCTGTTCAGGACGTAAAGCCCCTCCTCCCGTTCCTCATCTTCCCACGCGTGCTTTGCCTTGTTGGAGTCGAACCATCGGCCGGACCCGTCAGTCAGGAATCGCCGCTCGGGCTCTTCTTTGGTGTCGTCTGTTTTGATTGCGTGTTCGGTCATGACGTTGTCTCCGTGTTCGTGCGCACGACTCCCCAATCTCGCCGTTGCGGGCGAGCCGATGGAAGCACGTGCGTTGGCTGTTACCGTGGGATGACGAGCCGCACCCCGATGGCCTCGGCCGCCCGCTCGATGCGGTAGGCGGTCGATGGCCGAACTATTTCTCCGGTTAGATAGCGGTCGAGCGTCCGCTCGTCGCAGGCCGCCTCGGCACAGAGGCGACGGCGCTGCTGAGCGTCGAGCCGGATGTTACCGCCAACGTGGTGGTGACTGTTGCCCGGCATCACGCCCGGCAACATGCACCCAGTTCGCTAACGGGTGAAGGTACTCTCCGACAAGGTACCGGAGCTCAATCCCCCAAATGGTCCAGGTACCCGCCTGGCAAGCATTGCATGATCATCCTCTTGGTCTCGTCCTGATTCGCAACAGAATTGAACCGCTTCGTGAGGGCCTTCTTCGTCTTGTATGAGTCGACGGGAAACCGAAACGCGAACCTGTTTCCGTCGCAGCCAGCCTGCTTGGCGATCCGTCGCGCCTCCCACACCAAGGAGCTCGCCACCCGCGTGAGCGATCGGTCCGCGGGCGGCTCCACGAGCCGTTCGACCCACGCGGGGTCCAACGCGCTGAACGAGTAGCCAAACGAGCTGGCAAGGTCGATACACATGTTTTCGAACCACGATGGCGCGGCGCGCCCATTGTCAAACTCGTCTAAATGCAGGCAGACGTGGACGATCCTGAGAACGCGCCGAAACGATGACACCGTCGCGGTCGCAGCGGGTGCGCCGTCATGCCATACGCTGCGCGCGCGATTGAGCCTATCAAGCTCCTTTTCGGAGAGACCCCTCTTGTTCGGTGCGTTGCCACCCCCTGGCATCCGAGTGCGGGCGAACTGAAGTACCAGCTCGCTGATGAACGCGAGCAGCCTCTGCTCGCCATGCGCCACCTCATACAGGTTCCAATGGTCGACGCTGAGCTTTTCGAGCGGCCAGCGCAGATTTGGAGACATCTCGCGATCTAGCGAGCACAAGATCTCCATGGCTTTCGAGCATCGGCTGTAGATGTCCTTCCATGCTTCGCCATGACGTTCGCGCTCGATGCGCTCGTCTTCGGTCTCATCATCATCGGCAAGGCCGTCCGCCGCCTCAATTTCGCTCCCTCGCCGGCGGGCGTATTGCAGCTGCCGTTCGCGTCTACGCCGGAGTTCGTCCGCTACGCGGCGCGCCGCCGCCGCTTCACGCTTAGCCGGCCGGCTCGAAGGCGAAGCGGTCACCGGAAGGAATGTGCTCATGAGCTCGGCACTGTCAACGGTGAGACCTGCTCAACGCCAGCCACGAGAGCGCCCGGAACGCTCTGGCGGACGCGGACGAGTCACCGTCGGTGACTTCTGGCTGATCAGAAATCTCGTAAGTGCAGCGCGCCCGGCAGGATTCGAACCTGCGACCTACGGCTCCGGAGGCCGTCGCTCTATCCAACTGAGCTACGGGCGCGAAATCGGACGGGAAAATGCATCGAAGGGGTGAAGTTCATGAGCTTCGGGCCCTCCGTGCGGAAACATGTACCTCAAGACCCTCCGCCATGCAGCCGTCCTTCTTGAACCACCCAAGTCTCGTAAGCGCCCTCCTGTTCACAGCCTTGCTCGTACCTCCCGCGTTTGCGGCGAGCTGCGCCCACGCAGGGAGCTCCAGCGGCGACGGCACCGGCGGCGAGGCCGGCCCGGCAAGTCTGCTTCCGAACTCTTCTAGTGGGAGTGGCGGCAGCGGGGGAGGCGGAGGCGGCAACGGTGGCGGCATCGTCATGCCTCCACCCGGAGCAAACTGCACCAAACAGAGGCCGTGCAACGACTTTCCGGCCGGCGCCATCATGGACCCAAGCGGCATGCCGTCCTCGGATCCCTCGAACGTCTTCGGCAGCCCCGGCTCCGGCTCGACGCAGGGAGCCCCTTGCTTGGCGGAGCCGGCCGACGGCGCGCTCTATCCCAAGAACTGGCTGCGCCCGCGAGTGCTCTGGTCGGGGTTGGGGCAGGGGTCCGTCTACGAGGTTCGGGTGCACAGCGACGGCGAGCGTAACGACTTGGTCGTGTACACGACCAACACCTATTGGACGATGGATAAGGGCATTTGGCAGACCATCTCCTGGCAGCCCGCAAGCAACGGCGGGGTTCCGAAGGACGGGAACCTGGTGGGAGCCGCGTTTACGGTCACCGTGCGCGGAGTCAAGGCAGGCGGCGGCGCGCCCGTCATAAGCAACTCGGCGACCGTCACGATTGCTCCGGCGCTTGCAGATGGGGCACTCATTTATTGGACGGCAGCCTCGTTCGCCAATGCCTCGAACAACACCACGCTGCAGGGCTTCCACGTAGGCGATGAAGGCACGACGACGGCACTCACGGCGAATCAGGTCCAGCAGCAGGTGCGCGCGCAGTCCGTCGACGGCGGAAACCTGCTCCCGGCAAGCTTCAATCAAGACTTCTGCATCGGATGTCACTCTGCGACGCCCGACGGAGATTACGTGTCCTTCACTTCGCAGTGGCCCTGGGCGACTGCGCTGGCGTCGGTCAGGTCGGGTCAGGCCGGGCAGCAGCCCCCGTGGCTGACCCAAGGCGCTGCCTCGAATCTCAGCCCCAACATCAATGGCTACTACCGCCCGCCGACGGTCAATCAGGTCATGATGGGCATCCAGACGTTTTCGCCAGGACACTACAAGCAGGGCGATCGCCGTCTCGTCGCTTCCCTTGGCGCAGCCTGGAACCAGACGGAGACCGAGATCCAATCCGGCTCGCCCGGAAGCGCAACCGGCGTTGTGTCACAGCTCGTCTGGTTCGACCTCGAGTGGAGCGGGGCACCGCCCGCCGGTATGCCCTATAACCCCTGGGGCCCGGACAACCCCTCGCCCATGAATGCCAGTTCTCTTCCGCTGGCGACTCCCTGCAGCTCGACGAGCGGGGTGGCATGTGCGACGTCCGGCACCCCTGGAGGCGGTTGGGGAGTCATCGCCCGCAACGGCGACAACAATAGCGCGGGCGCGCCCAGCTGGAGCCACAATGCAAATGGAATGACGGACGTCATCGCCTACGCATCGACGAACTTCGGCACCAAAGACGGACGGATGGACTGCGAGCGCAGCGGGCCTTCGTGCACGGCGGACGTTTACCTCGTTCCGTACAACGCGGGAACGGGCGGCACGGCAAGTCCGCTTCCGGGCGCCTCCGACCCGAACCAGAGCGAGTATTACCCAGCGTGGTCACCGGACGACCAGTTCATCGCATTCAATCGCGTCACGAAGGGAACGAGCATGTACAATGAGCCGAGCGCGGACGTGTACGTCGTCCCATATAGCGGCGGCATGGGGGGCACTGCGGTGCGCTTGAAGGCGAACGACCCGGTGGCCTGCACGGGTGCCACCCCCAATACCGTTCAGAACACGTGGCCAAAATGGGCGCCAAACCCGCTCGACCCTTCAACGATGAGGCCGGTCGCGCAAAAGGACACTGCGGGAAACACGTATTACTGGCTTACGTTTTCCTCGATCCGCAATCCGCTCTCGCCGCCGGATCCGGCGAACCACAACAAGCGGAGACAGCAGCTCTATGTGGTCGGCGTCGTCGCCGGCCCCGGCGGCGCGATCAACACTTCGTTCGCGCCAATCTACCTGTGGAACCAGGACTACACGGTGAACAATCTCATCCCGGCATGGGAAGAGTTCTCGATCCCACCCGGCCTCACGCCGCCACCCATGCCGACCGCGCTTTAGGACAACTCACCCGCCCGTCTCTTCGAATTCGGCGTCGATCACGCCGCCATCTTTGCCCTTCTTGTCGCCATCGGCCGGGGGCGCCGGGCCGCCGTTGGCACCGGGTGCGTCGGCACCGGGGGGAGGGCCACCCGGAGGCGCGCTGGCGCCGTACATGACGCCGGCAAGTCGGTGGGCCTCTTTTTCCAGGCGCGCCGTGACGTCCTGGACTTTGGCGTCGTCTTGCTTCTCGACGGCCTCGCGACCCTCTTTGATGAGCGACTCCAGCGACGAAAGGTCCTGGCCCTGGATCTTCTCGCGGTTGTCGTTGAGCGTCTTTTCGATCGTGTAGCAGAGGTTGTCGAGTTTGTTTCTCCGCTCGATCTGCTCACGGCGCTCCTTGTCCTCGCGCTCGTGCTCCTGAGCCTCCTTGACCATGTTCTGGATCTGCTTCTCGTCGAGTCCGGAGTTCGCCGTGATGGTGATCTTCTGATCCTTCCCCGTGGCTGTGTCCTTGGCGTGGACACTCAGGATGCCGTTCGCGTCGATGTCGAACGTCACCTCGACCTTGGGCACGCCACGAGGCGCAGGCATGATGCCCTCCAGATGGAATTTGCCGAGCGTGCGGTTGTACTTCGCTTCCGTGCGCTCCCCTTGCAGGACATGAATCTCCACCGACGGCTGACTGTCGGTCGCGGTCGAGAAAATCTCCTTCTTTTGCGTGGGTATGGTCGTGTTGCGTGAAATCATCGTGGTCATCACGCCGCCGAGCGTCTCGACGCCCAGACTGAGCGGCGTCACGTCGAGCAACACGAGGTCCTTCACGTCGCCTGACAGCACCCCCGCCTGCACGGCCGCGCCGACCGCGACGACCTCATCCGGATTCACGCCGCGATGGGGGTCCTTGCCGAAGAATTTCTTTACCGTCTCTTGCACGAGCGGGATGCGCGTCGACCCTCCCACGAGCACGACCTCGTCGATTTCCTTGGGGCTCTTTTTGGCATCCTGCAGTGCCTTGCGGACGGGCTCCATCGAGCGCTCGACGAGACCGCCCATCATCTGCTCGAGCTTTGCGCGGGACATCCGCATGTCGAGGTGCATGGGCCCGCCCGCCCCGACGGTGATGTACGGCAGATTGATGCCGGTCTCCTGCACGCTCGAGAGTTCGATCTTCGCCTTCTCGGCGGCCTCCTTGAGCCGCTGAAGGGCCATCTTGTCGTTTCTTAGGTCCACGGCGTTCGATTTCTTGAACTCGGCGACCATCCAATCGATGATGAGATTGTCGATGTCGTCGCCGCCGAGGTGCGTGTCGCCGTTCGTCGAAATCACCTGCACGACGTTGTCGCCCACCTCGAGGATGGAGATGTCGAACGTCCCACCCCCGAAGTCGTACACGGCGATGACCTCGTCCTTCTTCTTGTCGAGACCGTAGGCGAGCGCCGCCGCGGTGGGTTCGTTGACGATGCGCTTGACCTCGAGGCCCGCGATGCGCCCCGCGTCCTTGGTGGCCTGGCGCTGCGAGTCGTTGAAGTAGGCCGGGACCGTGATTACCGCATCGGTCACCTTCTCGCCGAGATAGTCTTCCGCCGCCTTCTTCAGCTTCATGAGGACGCGCGCGCACACCTCGGGCGGGCTGACGTTTTTCCCCCGAACGACGAACGCGCAGTCCGAGTTGTTGATCTTGACGACCTTGTACGGCACCCGCTTGACCTCTTCGGAGATTTCTTCGAAGCGGCGGCCGATGAAACGCTTGGCGCTGAAAATCGTGTTTTCGGGGTTCGTGACGGCCTGGCGTTTGGCGATTTGTCCGACCAGGACCTCGCCCTTGTCGTCCCAGGCGACGACGCTCGGCGTCGTGCGCGATCCCTCTTCGTTCACGATCACCTTGGGCTCGCGGCCCTCCATGATTGCAACGACGCTGTTTGTGGTACCGAGGTCGATACCGATAATTTTGCTCATGGTGCGCTCTGTCCTCCGGGCGCTGCGAGGGGAACCTAACCACCGAGACTCCGGCGTCAACCGAGGCAAAGCCTGAGGCGAGGGCCACTTGGGCAAGCGGGCAAAGAGCCCTGCCACCCCTCGGGACTCCGTGTTACAGTCCCGGTAGTAGCTCGCGAGCTCCAGCCCGGCGCGAGTCTTATGCCGCCTCCCGACGATCACCTACCAGCCCCGCCCGACCTCCCATCGTTTACGGTCGAGGAGATTCCCGACGCTACCGCGCAAGCGCGGCGGAATCGCGATGCGCTCGAACGACACGCAGGCACCGGGCTGGCCCGGCATAACGTCGTATTCGACGACGACCGCATCGATCCGGATGCGGCGAAGGTGGTGCGACGCCTCGAGCGCAGCGGCTTTCAAGCCTACCTGGTGGGAGGCTGCGTGCGCGACCTGCTGCTCGGCGGCAAGCCCAAGGATTTCGACGTCGCGACCAATGCGCGGCCCGAGGACGTTCGCGGTCTCTTCCGTAACTGCCGCGTCATCGGGCGGCGATTTCGCCTAGCGCACATATTGTTCGGGGGCAGCAAAGTCGTTGAGGTAGCCACATTCCGGCGTAACCCAGCGATGGAAGCGCCCGAAGAGGAGGCGAGCGAAGTCTTCGACGACCTGCTCATCCGCAGCGACAACGTCTTCGGCGAAGCG
>Ga0210409_10003948_pt1 | contig 16229 bp, 19 predicted proteins | sample IncBWH17MmetaG_FD_161649 | JGI IMG/M metagenome (GOLD analysis project Ga0210409, IMG submission 161649) | Forest soil microbial communities from Barre Woods Harvard Forest LTER site, Petersham, Massachusetts, United States - Inc-BW-H-17-M | ecosystem: Environmental > Terrestrial > Soil >...
CATGACCTGAGGATATTTCTTCATGCAGCAGGCGGTTTCTCTTCTGTTTTCCTGCTCGGCGTTCTGGGATCCCAAGCCCTGCGGAAAACTCTAATGATAGGATGAGTGTCGCATAAAAAGAGTGGCCAGTACGAGGAAGAATTCTCATGGGTTCAATTAGCAGAACAAATGATGAAAGCCAGGAGAAGAAGCCGCTTTCCGGAAGTGTGGCGCTCGTGACCGGCGGCAGCCGCGGCATCGGCCGTGCCATCGCGCAGCGCCTCGCCTCGCTCGGAGCTTCCATCTCCATTTGCGGCCGCGATCTCGAGGCCCTCGCGGAGTCCGCCGCGCTCCTGGAAAAATCCGGAGCGCGAGTCTATTGGCAAGTTGCCGACGTCACCAAAGCTTCGGAAGTTACCGATCTCGCCGCCAAGACGGAAGCCGCCCTCGGCGCCGTCACCATCCTCGTGAATAACGCGGGAATCGGCCTCTTCGGTCCCGCCCACGAAAAGACCGAAGCCGATTGGGATCGCGTTCTCGATACCAATTTGAAGAGCGTTTTTCTCGTCTCCCGCGCCGTCGCTCCCTCCATGATCCGCCGCGCCGCCGGCGACATCATCAATATTAGTTCGCTGGCCGGAAAAAATACCTTCGCCAACGGCGGCATCTACTGCGCCTCCAAGTGGGGAGTCATGGGCCTCTCTGGCTGCATGGCCGAGGATCTTCGGGAACACGGCATCCGCGTCAGCGTCATTTGTCCCGGCAGCGTCGCCACCGAATTCTCCAGCCGCGGCCCCAAAGACACCTCAAAAGTCCTCAGCCCGCAAGACGTGGCCCACGCCGTCGAAACCATCCTCACCCAGCGGCCGCAAAGTTTCCTCAGCGAGATCCACCTCCGGCCCCTGCGCAAGCCCTGAACAGAAACTCCCACATTTCCTCTTGACAATAATCGTTACAACGACTATGCTCTGATTATGAATTCGCGCTCCAAACCCTCTGCCACTCCGCTCGAAGCCCGCGTCTTCGTGGCTCTCCTGAAAACCGCCGACTCCCTGGGCCAGGACGCTGAACAGCTCTTGAAATCCGCCGGTCTTACCGGTGCTCAATACAACGTCCTGCGCATTCTTCGCGGCGCCGGGCATGGCGGTCTGCCCTGCAGCGGCATCGGCGACCGCATGATTTCTCACGACCCGGATATGACCCGCCTGCTCGACCGCATGGAAAAGCGCGGCGTCATCTCCCGCGAGCGCCAGACCGACGACCGACGCGTCATCAAGACCCGCGTCACTTCCCACGGCCTCAATCTCCTAAAAACGCTCGATCAGCCCGTCCGCGAGCTTCACAAGCGCCAGTTCCGTCACATGTCCGCTGCGCGCTTGAAGATTCTCGCCAGACTCCTCGAGGAACTCCACCCCCGTAGACAGGAGTAGCAAACAAGTTTGGGACACGTTTCGAATCCACAGTCAAAAGAAAGAAGGAGAACCAACATGGGCCATCATCTATCTCGCATCGCTATTGCCGCCGCAGCTGCAGCCGTTCTTTCGCTGCCCGCCTCCGCCGGCACATCAACCTGGAAAATCGATCCGCAACATTCCTCCGCGCAGTTCTCGGTCCGACACTTGGCCATCTCGACCGTCCGCGGAGCCTTCAGCAAGGTCACCGGCACCATCATTCTCGACGAAAATGACGTCACCAAATCCGCCGTGGACGTCACCATTGATGTCTCCACCGTGGATACGCGTGAACCGAATCGCGACAATGACCTGCGCAGCGACAAATTCTTTGACGTCGCTCACTATCCCTCGATGACCTTCAAATCCAGGAAAGTGGAGCAAGTTGCGCCCGGAAAACTCAAAGTCACCGGTGACCTCACCATTCGTGGCACCACCAAGGAAGTCGTTCTCGATGTGGACGGCCCCACCGCTCCGGTGAAAGATCCCTGGGGCAATCAGCGCGCTGCCGTCAACGCCACCACCAAAATCAACCGCCAGGACTTCGGCGTGAAATGGAACGCCACCATGGACAACGGCGGTGTCGTCGTGGGCGACGATGTGCCCATCACCATCGACGTGGAAATGATCAAGCAAGTACCGGCGAAATCCGGCAACTGATCTCGTCGCGCTGGCGGCACTCGGGCGGGAGCGCGCACTCCGCGATGAATCGCGTGCTCTGCCCGGATCATCTAAGACTTATGTGCAAGGGAGAGGTTCGGATTCATGCGCAAGCCGGCGCCCAGTGATTTTCCCGTCCATCAGTTGATCATCGATCGTTGGAGTCCCCGCGCGTTCTCGGAGAGGCCTGTCCCCCCGGACGTGCTCCGCAGTCTCTTTGAAGCCGCACGCTGGGCGCCCTCCAGCAACAATGAGCAGCCTTGGGCCTACATCGTCGCCACGCGCGATGATCACGACAATTTCGCGAAAATGTTGAGCGTCCTCGTCGAATTCAACGCAAGCTGGGCAAAAAACGCCCCCATGCTCGCACTCGCTGTGGCCGAACTCAACTTCGCAAAGAACAACGCTCCCAACCGCAACGCGCAATACGACACCGGTGCCGCCACCGCCTTGTTATCCGTGGAAGCGACCGCGCGAGGCTTGGCCGTTCATCAAATGGCCGGCTTCGATCCGGCCAAAGCGCGTGAAGTATTCGCGATTCCCACAGGCTGGGAAGCCATCGCCGCCCTCACCATCGGCTACCCCGGCGATCCCAATTCCCTGCCTCAGGCTTTGAAGGATCGCGAGCTGGCGCCAAGGACACGCAAACCGCTCAGCGAATTTGTCATGGCCGGTCACTGGGGGCATACTGCTTCTTTCATAGCAAAATAACTGGAGAACGCCGCCCGGCCCCTCATGCACCGCACTCTCGAATTCCTCCTCCACCACGGCTACGCGGTCCTGCTTGCATGGGTTTTCGCGGAGCAGCTCGGCCTGCCTTTGCCTTCTATGCCGCTTCTGCTGGCCGCCGGAGCTCTCGCCGGCACTGGGCAGATGAGTTTTTTTGGCTCCCTCTTCTGCGCCATGCTGGCCGCCGTAGCCGCGGACTCCATCTGGTACTGCATGGGCCGGAGCAAAGGCATTCGGGTTCTTCAGCTCATCTGCAAAATCTCGATCGAGCCGGATTCCTGCGTTCGCCGCACTGAAGGTGTTTTCTCCAGGCAGGGCGCGCGCTCACTCCTATTCGCCAAGTTTCTCCCCGGCCTGGGCACCGTCGCGCCGCCCCTCGCCGGCATTTTTCACATGCGCGCCCGGCGGTTTCTTCTCTTCGACGCCCTGGGCTCTCTCCTCTGGGCTGGCACGTTCCTGGGAATCGGCTACATCTTCAGCGGTCAAATCGAGCTTGTGGCCGAGCATCTGGCCGCGCTCGGCGGTTGGCTACTAGTTCTTCTCATCGGTACGTTTGCGGCTTACATTGCATACAAATATATTGCCAGACAGCGCTTTCTGCACGAGCTCCGCATCGCTCGCATCACCGTAGACGAGCTAAAACTAAAAATCGACGCGGGCGAAGAACTCGTCATCGTGGACCTGCGCCATTCCATGGATTTCGAAGCGGATCCCGAAACAATTCCAGGCGCCTTCCGCATGGACGCCAAGGAACTGGAAGAAAAAAACGATAGTCTTCCGCGCGATCGCGAGGTCATTCTCTACTGCACTTGACCAAACGAAGCCACCAGCGCCCGTGTGGCGCTGCTTCTAAGAAAAAACGGCATCAAACGCATCCGCCCCCTGCAAGGTGGCCTCGACGCCTGGCGCAAACGCGGCTTCCCCCTCGCCACCGTGGCCCTCTCCTAATCGCGAAAAAAACAGCCCGCAACCTTGCCCGAGGACTCTGCCCTCAGGGATCATAGTATCTGGCGCGGTAATACGATAAGGCGAAAGATGTGGCCCGCGAGGAATCCGGGGGCGCGACGGGCGTACTCATTGCTTCTGCTGGTGTCCTAGAATCAGGCATGTTTCATGATCTTCCTGAATGAAGCGCGTTATCAGCAGGAACGCCGCCCGCAAGAGACTTTCGATTCTGAGGTCGTACAGTTGCGCGTACGAACCCAAATGAGTTTGGGCGGCGCTCCCGAGAGGACACTGCGCTCCTCAAAGTCAGAGTCCTTCGAAACGATGGTGAAACCGCTCGTCTTGGCGTATTCCCAGATCGCAGCATCGTCTGTGCTGCCCAATCCACATTGATGGACATGGGCCGAACCTGGGTAAAGGTCGGACAAGACATCGATCAGCTGAGGAGAGAGATTTCGTCAAAAAGGAGCTTCACGCGTTCAACATTTCCAGTTTGCGCTCGCGATCAGCCGCGAACGCGAGACACGCACGGATATCTTGCTCCGTTAAATAGGGAAAATCCCGCAGAATGTCCTGGTGCGTCATGCCGCTGGCGAGATAATCCAGGACGTCATAAACGGTGATACGCAGCCCGCGGATGCACGGTTTTCCGCTTCGTTTGCCTGGCTCCATCGTAATAATGTCTGAGTAACCCATAGAACCCACTTTAAGTGAAAAACCGCCCTTGGGCAATTGGAAACCATCATCACATCTGTTCTGCCGCATTACGTCGGCGCCACCCAGCCGGGAGTCCCTCAATGGCCGAGTTTTTTTAGCGAGATTAGCGCCTCGTTCCGGACCTCTTCGAACTCACTCTTTTGCAGCTCTTGAAGCCGATCAATGCCAACCCTACGCAGTGATTCGTCAGGAGTCGTCTTCGCGAGCGCCTCAAGGCCGTGGGGGACAGCCGCCCTCGCGGGAAGACGGGCACTCTCCCCAAGATCGGCAAGCGCTTTGAGTGCATTTTTATCTCTCTTAGGCACATGGCAATCAAGGGTTCTAGCAAGAAGACGGTAAAACCTCCGGAGGTTGTGAGGAGGATTATCCATGGGAAGCTGGCAGGGCAGACCACGGCGGCTCTTGCGCGCGCCGAGGGAGTCCACCGGGACACCGTTCTGCGCATCCTGACGCTTCCAGAAACGATAACCACTGGCTCGAGAAAGGGCTCTCCGGGCCTCACCGTGCATTCCCCAGACTCCCGTACTTCAAATGGCTGTTCGCCAAGATCCTCCAAGAGCCTGTGATTTTCTTCCCAAAGAGCCGCGAGATGATGCTGTCGTGGGCAGTAATGGGATATGCGACCTGGTTGTGCCAGATATTCCCATCGACAATGGTGCTCGTTCAATCCCAAAAGCTAGAAAAGAGTTGCGAACTCGTAAAGGGGAAGGAACCTCCTGGCTATGCCTTCAGTCTTTGGGACCGGCAGAAGCCATGGATGAAGGAACGGTTTCCTCTCGCGATGAGACCTGAAGACTTGCCAGCCAACAAACTCGTCTGGAGAAATAATTCTGTAATTCAAGCTGTCGGCGCCGGCGCAGATCAAATTCGGTTGTACCATCCTACGGTTGTGATTTGGGACGAGATGGCCTTCATGGAGGAAGCTGCGGCGAGCTTTGGGGCAGCTACTCCGGTAGCCAAGCAGATGCTCTGTGTGAGTTCGGCTGGCCCGGGATTTTTCGGGGACATCTGTACGCGGTAACCGAAGTTAGAGGTTTTCTCAAAACACTTACTCCCTTCGATTCGGTACGCTTTCAGCAGCAACGTCAGGGTCGACGTCGCGTCTCCTTCATGGAGTAGGCGATTGGCGCATCGACGTGCGCACCGCGTCCTCGTCCAGCACACTTTGGAATTTCTCCAGCACTTCCTGCCCCATCCACTCTTGGAGCACTGGGGCGGCCTTCTCCATGTCCCAGGCAGAACCGCCTTTAGAGACGCTGCGTTTGATCTGCAGTGTGAAAGTGCGCTCAGCGAGCTGGCCCGCAGGAGAATAGACCGATAACCGGAGTTTGGAATTTGCATAGACATCGCAACTCAACCATCCACATTTGCTGTCCACGTCGCTGTCCTGCAAGTTGATGGTCAGTCTCAAGACGGGATCGCCAGCGTCCGGAGTGTTGATTAGGACGTTCGTGTGGGGAAACCGGGACTGTAGCCGTGCAATCAAATCGTTTTCAATCCTGCTTCTGAGGTTGATCACCACTATGCCGTTTCCCTTCTGGCGGAATAGTCCCCCGTCCGATGCATCGCCGGTGAGGGCTACTGAAATATCTCTCGGCTTGTCCTTTTGCTCCTGCGCTTGTTCCGCTGCTTGCTTGTCGAGCCAGCCTTTGTTTTTCAGTTGCGCTAACAAGCGTTGTAGGTTTGGATCATTGCTGTCCGCTGCGCCTATTGCTAGCAGCTTCTCTCCCGCTTCGAAACCCGCGATTGGCTCATTCAGAGTGATTGCTGTTGCTGCGCGAAGCTGCCAAAGCAGCATCTGCATTGGATGTTTCCGCAAAAAGGTATTGCTTTCGTCCATGAACTGGTGGAGCAATTTTTTCTGTTCGGCCAGATCGGTGGTTTGCTGCGCCTGCCGCGCCAGTTCAACGAGAGCGTTGTAATCTACCCTGTCCATGCCCGCAAGCTGTTCGACAGACGCATTCAACGCAGGTTGAGCGGAAGTTACATTGCCGGTTGGCTGGTTGCTGCCCGGAGTTGCGTTCGCTGAAGTGTTAGCAAGTGATTTTTTCAAAAGCAACTCGGCCTTGATAAGCCGCTTATCGTTGGGATACGCCGCCAATAATCCTGATGTTAGGTGTTGCGCTTCCGCGTATTTGCCGGCGTGAACCAAGTCGGAGAGTTTCTTCATCACCTCCTCCGGCGCCTGTCCCGCCGGCGTTGTACTTTCCGTCGAAGGATTAGGAGCAGTCTGCGGGTTCCTCGCCGTCTGCGCCGGCAGGGGAGCCGAGACCATCAGGGCTAGAAGCCCACTCAGAATCGTAGATTGCGGCAGTTTTCTCATAAACTTTCTCCACACCATTGCGACGGCGCGACCTGGATCGTTATGATCAATCCCTATTGGCTTTGCGCATCGCTAATCTTCTCAAGAACCAAAGTCACTGGGTGTTGTGCAATCCACTCGGCGTCCCGCTTCGGTTTTGGAGTTTGCCTTGGGAACTCCATGGTCATCGTTCTTTTGTCTTCACTTACAAAATAGGAACTCGGTGCTTGCCATCCCGATGGGTATCGTTGTTTTCCGGGAGCATCGTTCACCACAAATGAATGCCCTCCCGGCGCCTCCGGGTCATTATCAGAGGTGGGCATATACTGCTGCCAGCTGATTTCACCTGAATCGCGAATTTTGCCCTTAAAGTCCGGTCTTTTATTTGCCCGACTGTTCTTTGCCTGGAAATGCCCCTCGACCTCCCCTGTTTCGGACCTCATCATTACTTCTTTATCTCCTTCGCCATGTTGGTCCGGCTTGTCACCTATCGACCAAGACACGCTCCAGGTTCCTAAGATCCATCCGTATTTTTTGTAGTTTTCCACTTCCTGTTTATCCAGCCAGCCCTTAATCTTAAGTTTCGCAAGCAACTGCAGGTTCGCGTCATTACTATCCGCTGCGCCGGCTGCCAAGAGTTTTTGTCCGGCTTCATAGCCCCCGGACGCGTCATCCAAGCTTAATGCGGATGCTGCACGAAGCTGCCAGAGCAGCATTTGCCCGGGATATTTCTGCAAAAATACGCTGCTCTCGCTCATAAACTGCTTTAACGACGCCTTTTGTTGTTCCCCATCCGCGTTCTGCTGCGCTTGCCTCGTCATTTCAATCAGGGCGTTGTATTCCACCTTGTCCAACCCAGTAAACTGCCCGGCGCTCATACCCGTAACAGGTGAAGGGGAAACCGCGTCGTTTGCTTGCTGATTGCTGCTCGAAGCTGCATTCGCCGTGCCCGCAGCCGCGCGCGATTTGTCCAAAAGCGCCTTAGCTTTAACCAAGCGCTGGTCGTCGGGATAAGCCAACAACAAACCAGCCGTCAACTGTTGCGCCTCCGCATATTTGCCCGCATGCACCAAGTCTGAGAGTTTCTTCATCACTTCATCCGGTGCCTGGCCGGACGCGGTTGGACTTGCCGCTGATGGCCTAATGTCAGCGGACGTACTGCCCCCGGTCTGCGCATGGAGGGGTGGAAGATACATTAGCGCGAGGATAAAGCCGAGGATCAAAGACTTGGTCAGATTTTTCATGAGTTTTCCTTAACCCTTCGTCTTTAGTTACCGGTCACGTCCCCTAATTTGATTTCTTCCATTCGGCTGGACTCCGACAACGCTTGATCGCTGGGCACTAGGAAGAGCTTCGAGTGCGCCGCCCAGGCTCCAGCCGATATTTCAACCCGAACCCAGTACTCTTTTCCGGCTCTCATATCGAAATTACTGATTGGCACTTCACTTTCGATTCCTCTTTTGGACACAGAGATGGTGTGTTTACCGGACGCGAGGACCATCTGGATTGCTTCCGAATTCGCAATTTTCGTAATTTTATTGCCATCGATATACACATCAGGTTTCTGCAGTGCGGCGGTTAGATGGTGGGGGCGATAGAGATGCAAGATCACTGTTGGTGCCGGCGCAGATTGTGGTGAAACCGGCACAGGGTTGTTCATGGGTGCAGAACTCTTTGCATCCATTTCCGTGCGCGCTGGAGCTACAGAAGCGCTGCCGGCTATGGGAGGAGGGAGAACCTTGTTCTCGGCCGTCACAAGCGCCTTGTCCAGAAGTTCCTTAGCTTTAATGAGCCGCTGGTCGTCGGGGAAAGCCAGCAACAGAGCTGCTGTTAGCTGTTGCGCTTCCGAGTATTTCCCTGCGCGAACTAACTCGGAGAGTTTCTTCATCACGTCGTCCGGTGCGGGAATTGAGGTCGTCGGGTTGGTATCAGTTGGCGCATTACCGGGAGTCTGTGCGTGCAGTGGCGCGACGCAAATCAGGGCAAGTACAACTCCCGGAATGAACGACTGGGACATTTTCTTCATTAGGTTTTCACCATCCGTCGCTATGACAAATGCGCAACTCAAAATGAACAGTCTCAGATGTGCTGGCTGAGCTGATTAGTAACCGTTGTTGATTATTACGGAGCTAACATCTTTGCCGTTTTTGTCAACCACAGCCGCGGTGACCGTACAAGGGACGCTATAGCTGTGCCAATCGGTGAGAGTGGCTGTCCTGGTGGTCGTGTATGTTCCGCTGGCGGCGTCTTCTGGTTTGATCGCAAGCGTTCCCATGGCCCCGCCATCGAGACGACACGTTTTGGGTGAACCATTTTCCAGGCGGATGCCCACTGGTTCTTTCATGCCACCAAGTCCACTGACTGTGAGGGTGAGCTTCGTCTTCATAAGCACATTAAAATGGCCTGTTGACCATCCTCCGTACGCCAGACGCACATTCAAACTCCGAAGCCAAACGTATTCTTGTGCATTCTCCGCTCCCTGCTTGTCCAGCCAGCCCTTGTTTCTGAGTTCGGCCAGCAATTTTTGCAGACTCGGTTCATTGCTGTCCGCCCCACCTGCTGCAAGTAGTTTTTGCCCCGCTTCGTATCCGGCGATCGGATCATTCAGGCTGATGGCTGAAGCAGCGCGAAGTGTCCACAACAGCATCTGGTCCGGGTGCTTCTGCAAGAACGAGATACTCTGATCCATAAACTGTTTCAGCGACGCTTTTTGCGCTTCCAGATCCGTGTTCTGCTGCGCCTGCCTCGCCAGTTCGATCAGGGCGTTGTAATCCACCTTATCCATTCCGGTGAGGTGCGTGGCAGTTGCATCGGTCGCAGGTGAAACAATGCTCTCGGTGGGTTGGGGACGGCTGGTTGCGGTGTCTTCCGGCTTTGAAGACGCGAGGGATTGATCCAACAAAGCCTTCGCCTTGATGAGCCGCTGGTCGTCGGGATAGGCCAGCAGCAATCCTACTGTAAGCTGCCGCGCCTCCGCGTACTTGCCGGCGTGAACCAGGTCGGAGAGCTTTTTCATCACCGCCTCGGGTGCTTGGCTAGACGCGGGTGTGTCTGCCACCTTTCCATTGTTGTCAGCGGGCGCGTTGCTCTGCGCCAACCCTGTGATCGACAGCGCCAGGCTAAGGCAGATTAGCCAGGTCAGCCGGCTGAGTTGATGGCGAAAGGATTGCATGATTAGGAATCTCCACTGTTGCGAATGAGCTTCGGCGTGGTTCCTGAATTTGGACGGTAGGCCACGCCATTTTCTTGAAGCATGGTGTTGAGCTCACTGCTGCTCAAGAACAGCCGCCGCTGGGGGCCTTGGTTGGAATCCATCATCTCGAACCAGGTTTCGCCGCGATGCTGGAACGTCTTAGTGAGCACGACTTCGTGCCCGCTTCGCATGTTTCCATCAGCGGGAATGACATTAATCATCACCGGTCGTCCCGCATGCAAAGTCTTGGCGAAATCGGAACTGGGCACCACCTCAGACTGGCCGAAGGCTTCGGCCAACATGACCACTTCTCCGCCATTGAGGCCGTGCCTCTCGATAACGGCCTGAGGATTCGCGCGCTCATCGGCCCTGCGCCAATCACCCTGATGAATAAGTTCGGTTGCCCGCGCTGCAACTGCGCCGTACGGTAGACCCGCTGCGTTGGCCAAAGCGAAAACAGTGCAATCGTTGTTCACGGTTTGCGTGCCAGCTCCTGGGAAACCCAATCCACCGCCCTGGGACGCTTCCCGCACGAGATCCGCATCCTGGCCGCGGGCGATAATGCCTTGCCAAGTGCTTCTGATCTGAAGACTCGTCGAATTCGGATCGCCATCAGAACTCAGTTTGTGCAAGGCCGTATCGAGGCGGGCCAGCTTGTCCGCGCTCCATCCCAGTTTCTTAGCCAGAGCGTTCATGGCGTTGATGACCCGAACACTCTCCGGGTCCACCTTGGGAGTTGATTCCGAGCACGGCTGCTCAGCGGCGGGCCCGTTTAGAGCGGTAAATTTGTCGACGTCGCTTTTGAAGAGTTTCGCCGCACGCACGTAGTTCTGAGCTTCCTGGGAGAGCCACGCTTGTTCCGCGGCGCCGTCTTTGGCTTCCTGTGAATCGGCGTCAAATTCGCGCCCAGTATATTTCTGATTGAAATTGTCAGCCCGGACCTTCCACTGCTGAAAGCGTTTCAGCAATGCGTCATGTCGCTGATTTAGGTCCGTTTTTGAGGACTGCGAGGCATTGTCGGCTGCTGCCCCGCATCCGGAAGGCACCGCCGCTGGCAGCGATGGAGTTTGCGCCACGGCCATTTGGATGGTTCCTAGAAACCCGGCACACAGGAACAGCAGAAGTTTCTTTCTCATCAATCCTCAGTTGTTCGGCGGTGAAGCCGGGGCGCCATTATCGCCTGTGTTGATCGCTGCGAATTTGATCTTCTTTTGCACTTCGCCAGTTTGAAACGTGACCATCCGGTCCAAACTTCCCGCCTTGTCTTGTGCCTCCCTGGCCTGTTCCTGCAGCACCGGAAGCTGATTCGACTGGGGATTCTTTTTTTGCTCTGCCTCGAATTTTGCTTGGGCCGCTGCTGCCGCTGTATTCGCATCCTGGGTCTGCTGCTTATAGCGATTGAGCAGGCGCACCTCTGGATCATTGGCCATACTCGCCGGAATCTGGATGTTCGCCGGGGCGCGGGGTGTCTGTGCAACGGCTTTGTTCATAGGAACCGGCGCAGGCGGCGCGCAGGCAGATGTGTCGAAAACGCAGTTTGACTCGACTTTTGCCCCATCGCTTCTGCCGTTGCCGATTGCAGCGGCTCCGGAACGCGCGGCACTGCTCGCTTGGTCGGTTGTACTGTGAACTGCGACCGGCGGCGCGGCGGCGGAAGAGTTGAGATCAGGATTCGCTGGATTGCAAGTCATGCCGAAAGCACACTTGCCAGTTCCTCTGCTTGCCGGGGTTGGGTTGTCGTTCGGGCCGTCTTTTAATGAAGAATTGGATGCAGGCGCTGCTGGGCTCGGCCTCGAAGCCGGCGTGAAATTCACTTTGCCCGACGAAGGCGGGGCACCAAGCAGTTCCATGTCTTTGTCTTGCGGCAGAACAACCTTCGATTGAGACGTTCCGGGTTCTGACAATGTGGAAAGCAGTTCCATGTCCTTATCTTGTGGAAGGACAACCTTCGATTGAGACGTCCCGGGTTCCGACAATGTGGAAAGCAGCTCCATGTCCTTGTCTTGCGGCAGAACAACCTGCGAATTAGGTTGCGCGGAAACTGGAGGGTTATTCCCCAAAGCTGCGTCGAGCTGGCCTTTAAGTGATTCCGGATCTACGGATGTCTTCGTCGTGCCGCGCAAGTCCACCACTTTTGCGTCAGAATCGAGGTTCACCAAGCTCAGGGCAGAGCCATTAGGGTTTGCTGCTGTTGAACCTGTCAGTTGAGCGAAACCGAAAAGTCCCGTATTGGCGGGAGCGTTGCCTAATAACTGGCCTAACGCGCCGCTTGTTTGCCCGGTCACGGCAGCGTCTTTAAGTTTCTGCTTTGCCAACGCGAGATTGTGGAGGGTGTTTGAGTCGTTTGGAATAATGGCGAGGGCTTTCTGAAATTCATTAATTGCACCGGCATAATTTTTCTGCCTGAGTAAGTAGAGGCCGCTATTGTTGAGTTGTTGGGCGGCTAGCTCCCGTTGTTGTTGTTCCGGGTCAGGTTGTGACGAGGCTGGCGGCGGCGCGGGCGAGCCGAATAACAACTGTCCAAGAGCCTGACCAATCATGTTCCCAGCCAGCGCTGCACCCTGCATCGCAAGCTGTTGCTGAGGAGTAAGGCTTGCAGGGACCGAGGGAGCGCTCGAGCTGCTTCCAGATTTGCTGCCGCCGCAGGACGAACCTGCGGGGTACGGGCTACCCGCGCTGACCCAATCGTTGTACATCGTCGATTGCGGAATTCCACACTGGCCCTTATACGCCGTCCAGCTGGCACCGGAGTTTACCCCTGCCTGCGCTTTCGCCGCGTGTGGCATCAACAGTAGCAAAAAGGTGAGCAAATATGCTGGACGATGCGACGGTGTGAGACGAACTGAGCGGCCAACTCCAAGCACGCGGTCGAATATACCCGTAGCCTCTCGCACAAAGCCTCCTTTTATGCCAGAACAAAGAGAACGCCACACCAATAGCGTGTCCGGCAACCACCAGCAGGTCACCGACCTAAACCAGCAAGAAGAACCCGTGGGCCCGATTGTAGGGGTGCCTATTGCCTCGGGATATAGTACTTGTGGGCATTTTTCGAAGTTGTTCTTCTTTGATATTAACGATCACATTGGCGCTCGCAGCGCTGGTCAACAGCGACCTCGTGCGGTGACGATTGCCCCTTTCGAACCATCGAATCGAGAGACCGTAACCCGCAATCACTCCCAACAGGAAAACCAGCTCCTCTTGCAGGGATACCGACAAGCCATACTTCGCATTGTTCCCGACACACTCGTAGGACTCTCCTATCTCGTCAACCAACTAGACCGGACAGCAATCATTGAGACGCTCTACGGCGCGAAAGTTCTTATGGATCGCCACGAAGTAGAAACAAAAGGGGTATGCGACATCGACGCTGCGCAGTGTGCGAGCCACGTTTGCCACGGTGCTACGTTCGGCCGGCCAACGCGGGTACCTCGAGAAAAACCATGCTCACGGAATCTGCATTCGCGAAGCAGATTCGAAAAAAGAGCCGCGGTTTTATTCGCCGGAACAAACTCGCAAGCTGCTCGGCGCACTGAGTGAACCGTGTGCGTCGGTGGTGTCGGTCGCGGTTCCAACGGGCCTGAGGAGCGGTGAGATCCTCGCGCTGCGCTGGAAACGCATCGACCTGCTCGGCGGCACTCTGACAGTAGCGGAGAACTATTCCTCGGGTGAATTCGGATCGCCGAAGACCAAGAGCAGCCGGCGGGTGATTCCCATAAGCTCGGCGCTCGCGGGTGTGCTGGAAAGCCAGCGCGCACGAGCGAATCCGGCAACTCCCGAGGACCTGGTCTTTCAGACCGCCAAGGGGACTCCGCTCAACGACAAAAACCTGTACAACCGGGAGCTTGCGCCAGCGTGCGATCGGATCGAACAGCCGCGGATTTCGTGGCACTCGTTTCGTCACACGCATGCGACGCTCCTGCATGCCAGCGGCGAGCCTTTGAAGACTGCACAAGCCTTGCTTGGGCACTCGGATCTGGAGACGACGCTGAACGTGTACACCCACAAGGTGACCGACTCGGAGAAGAGGGCGGTCGAGTGTGTGGGTGCGGAGCTGTTCGGGGTTTTGGACTCAGTTGGACTCAAGACTGGATCAGCGGCGACGCCGGCAGGCGGATAAACTGATGATGATATGGGTGTTATGCGGAAAAGTTGGTGAACCGGGCAGGACTCGAACCTGCAACCCGCTGATTAAGAGTCAGCTGCTCTACCATTGAGCTACCGGTCCACGGGGTAATTTTAAATTTTACACGGCACATTCGATTTTGTCGAACGCGTAGGAACACTGAAAACCGCGCCAACGGCAAGCGGCCTAGTTCGCGCGCAATGTCGCCGTCAAACTTCGAGCAACTTCGCGGGCCCGCTCCAAGTCCCCCGGCTCAAATGAAATCGCGGACACCCTCGGATGCCCTCCGCCGCCGTACTTTTCCGCCAACGACGCCAGATTTTGATTTGCAGTCACCTGATTCCACGGATTTGTCCCCAGCGAAACCTTGGCGCGCGTGGTCGACGCACTCACGCTCACCGAATATACGCACTCCGGATGCAGCAAATACGGAATGAATTTGTTGTAGCCCTCCAGGTCCAGGTCTCCGACGTCGAAAAAGATAACCCCGTCGCGCGCCTCGATCCGTTGCCGCAAGATCTCAATGGACTTGCGATGGCGCTCGAGCAGCGGCTCCAGGTGCTTCGCCACCACCGGCAGCTTCACCATCTCGCTCAGCGGACAGTACGCCAGTTCCGGAATAATTCGGGCCGGAAGTCCGTTCTCCGGCGCCGCCTCAATCACCAGCGCCAATTGCGTGGCAGGCTCGACCATTTCCACGGCCGCCTCCGGCGTCGCGTACTGCGCCCCATCAATGATGTCGCCCCACCGAATCAACTCTTCCAGCGACTTGGTGTCAAATCCAAATTTCTCCCGGCTCACCGTGGCGATCAGCTTGGTGCAAGACTTGTATTCCGGCTCGTAATACATGTGCGGGCCAGGATGCTTGCGGAATTGCTCCGCGTCGGCTGGCGTCAGGAACGCGCTCTGGTGATGGTCAAACCACCATGTCACGTTCGGCGAATTCGAAAACTTGAAGTCCACAATGACGTTTTCATCTCCGTCGAATAGCCCCGGTTCCCAAGGCTGTGCGGCTCGGTGCGTCATTCCCGTAAAGCCGAATTCCGCGCCTGCATCGAATCGTTCACGATAAAAACGGTAAAAGAGAGCAGCCGAAGCGGTTCCATCAAAACAGCGATCGTGGAAACAGAGCCGAACCTTGGTCATAAGTGGACGAGTTCGCTCCGCCGATCCGAGGTCCTTATCGGCAACACGGAGCAAAGCCAATCAACATGGACTTGCGCGCCAGGAAAGTCAAGCAGAAAGGAACCGCGGAAAGGAACCGCGCGGCTGGCCACCTGTGTCGCAATCGTCTGGGGCGCCAGCAAACTCGGCGGCGGAACAAAGCACCGGTTCAGATGCCATCACTTGACACGGACGCGGCTCTGGCCTTACTAATCTGTTACCATCCAGCCCGTAAGACCTTGTTGTGTGCCCGGGAGGCCACATGCCTGATGAAAAGAATTTCTTCGCGGGCCTTTTCGATTTCTCGTTTAATCATCAGCTCGCCCGCCGGATCGTGAAACTGCTCTACGTTATCGCCATCGTCTTCGGCGGCATAACCGTCGTGGCCTGCGTCGTGCTCGGTTATCAGCAATCTCCCGCGCAAGGGCTGATCAACTTCGTTGTGGGCGTCGTGTCTCTCTTCGTCGGGATCCTCGTCACCAGGGTCCTCCTGGAGTTGGCACTCGTTATCTTGCGCATCGCCGAAAGCATCGACCGCGCCACGCATCCTGGAGCTTGATCGAACCCTCATGCATCCGTCGGCGGACCTGCTTTTCGGCTCGATTCTCGTCGGCGTTGCGCTGATTTCGTTACAATCGGGGCGTGGCTAATCCCCCATCGCCCCCGTCACCCATTACGGGCGTCTCTTTTTCCCCCGCTCCCGCCGTCCCTCGTTCCGTCCTGGGCATCGAGTGGCCCCGCGACATAACCCCGGCTGAACGCAAATCCCTCATCGCCGGCAGCCTTGGCTGGATGCTGGACGCCATGGACGTGATGCTCTATTCGCTCGTCCTTTCCTACCTCATCCGCGAACTCACCATGAGCAGCCGCACCGCCGGATTCCTCATTTCCGTGACTTTGGTTGCCTCCGCGATCGGTGGTTTTCTTTTTGGAGTTCTCGCCGACCGCATCGGCAGGACTCGCGCG
>Ga0210409_10003949_pt1 | contig 16226 bp, 17 predicted proteins | sample IncBWH17MmetaG_FD_161649 | JGI IMG/M metagenome (GOLD analysis project Ga0210409, IMG submission 161649) | Forest soil microbial communities from Barre Woods Harvard Forest LTER site, Petersham, Massachusetts, United States - Inc-BW-H-17-M | ecosystem: Environmental > Terrestrial > Soil >...
CGCCATTGACCAACGCGTTCTGTCCACAATGTCTTGCGAGAATCGTCCTGCATCGCCATCTCCACTTAAAAGCTGAAGTATGGCCATGCCAGGCTAGCATTTACAGGTGGCGCGGCTGGATGCTTACGTCCATCTGGCTTTGCAGGTAGTTTTGCAGGCCGACCTTGTCGATCAGGTCAATCTGGGTTTCCAGCCAGTCGATATGTTCTTCGGTATCTTCCAGGATTTCCCGGAACAGTTCGCGCGAGACATAATCCCCCGCCTTTTCGCAGGCGGCGATGCCTTCCTTGACAGTTTTCTGTGCGCCTTGCTCCAGTTTCAAGTCGCATTCCAGCATCTCTGGCGTCGATTCACCGATCATCAGCTTGTGCAGGGCTTGCAGGTTAGGCAGGCCGTTCAGCATCAGGATGCGGTCGATCAGCTTGTCGGCGTGCTTCATTTCGCCGATCGACTCTTCGTATTCTTTCTTGCCGAGCTTTTCCAGGCCCCAGTGCTTGTACATGCGGGCATGCAGGAAGTACTGGTTGATCGCTGTCAGTTCGTTGGTCAGCTGCGCATTGAGCAGCGTGATGATTTGTTTTTCGCCTTGCATGGGAACCTCGCTATGGTGTTGGGGCTGGGTGGAGCGGCGATAAAAGAGGGAAACTCAGTATCTAGGCCGGCTTCTCACGTGATCGGAGCGTCGGTTAACTGAAATTCAACCGAAATCGCAGCCATGATAGCGCAAGCAAAAAGCTTTTTCATCATCAGATAGCGCGAATCATTTTCATTGTGATTTGTGCATCGCTCAGGAGCCGGCGGACATCCACGTAAATAGAGCCTGCACATGAAGCCATGGCAGGCTCTATCGGGTAGCGGCAGCCGGACAGGGCCGGCTTATTTGGCATCAGGTTCGGTCACGAAACCGATCTTGCCGAGGCCGCCGGACTGGGCGGCAGCCATCACCTGCGCTACTTTTTCATATTGCACGGTGCGCGCCGCGCGCAGATGCAGTTCCGGCTGCGGCTGTTTTTGCGCCGCCACGGCAATCCGTGCAGCCAGTTCATTATGGTCAATCGCTTCTTCGTTCCAGAACAGCTTGCCGTCGGCGTCTATCGACAGATTGATGCTTTCCGGCTTGACCTGGTCAGGCTGGTTGGTGGCGCGCGGCAGGTCTATCTTCACCGCGTGGTTCATCACCGGGATGGTCATGATAAAAATGATCAGCAGCACCAGCATGACGTCGACCAGCGGGGTGGTGTTGATCTCCGGATTGAAATCGTCGTCCGAGTCGGACAGGGAGCCCATGCCCATCATGCACCTTTCACGGCAACCAGCTTGGCGCCACCGCTGTGATTGTCCGCTTCGTTATTGCTGGAGCGGGAACCAGTGACAAACAGCGCATGCAGATCGAAGCCGAATTTGTTCAGTTTGGCGATAATGGTCTTGTTGCCGCGCACCAGGGCGTTATAGCCGAAGGTGGCCGGAATCGCCACCGCCAGGCCGAGCGCCGTCATGATCAGCGCTTCGCCGACCGGACCGGCGACCTTGTCGATGCTGGCCTGGCCGGAGGTGCCGATCGAGACCAGCGCGTGATAGATGCCCCAGACGGTGCCGAACAAGCCCACAAACGGCGCGGTCGAGCCAACCGAAGCCAGCACCGCCATGCCCGCCTGCAGCTTGCCGGAGACTTCGTCGATCGCCTGGCGCAGCGACAGCGTGACCCAATCGCTGACCGACAGCTGATCATGCAGATGGCCTTTATGCGCGGCGTGATGGCGCATCGAGGAAACCCCTGCCTGCGCCACTTCGGCAAACGGATTCTCGGTGCCCAGCGTGGCGATCCCTTCCGGCAGGCTGGTGGTATCCCAGAACTGGTGGCCGGCGGCGTGGGCGGCGCGCTGGAAGCGCAGGATCTGCAATGCCTTGGTCAATATCACGTACCAGGAGGCGATCGACATCGCGACCAGCAGCACCGCCACGCTTTTGATGACAAAATCGCCCTGGCTCCAGAGCGCCTCTAATCCGTATGGACTTGCTTCCATGTTGAACTCCCCTTGTATCTGTGACGTAAATGCGGCTGCACCGGCTCTGCGCCGGGCAGCGCTGTTGATTAATTGGACAACTGAAAATTGATCGGCACGATGGCGAATACCGCCAATGCCTTGCCGTCTTCCGTATAGGGCTTAAACAAGGCGCGCAGCACGGCCTCCCTGGCGGCGTCGTCGAGACGGCTGGAGCCGGACGATTTCTGCACTTCGGCCCGCTCGGCGCGGCCTTTGTCATTGATGAGAACGCGGATGATGGCCTTGCCTTCTTCACCCATGCGCTTGGAAATCGCCGGATATTTGACGTCGGGTGGCTGGATGTATTCCACGCCGGAAGTAATGGTGCGCGGCTGTGGCGGCGCTGCTACAGGTGCCGGGGCGGGCGCCGGCGCGGCCGGCGCTTCTTCGTGCTGCGGCGGCTGTGGCGGCGCTACCGGGACTGAAATCGCGCTTTCCGAGGGAGTATTGTTGACTACCGGCGTCGGCCGCGGCGGCGTGATGCTCTTCTTTACCACGGCCACGGTCTTCGGCGGCGCCGGTTGCGGCTTGGGCGGGGCCGGCTCAGGGGCTTTTTCCGGCGTGATGAAACTGGCGAAGATTTCTTTCGGAATGGCTTGCGTGGCCTGATGGATCAAGCCGTTTTCCAGCGCCCAGAAGAAGGCGACATGGAGCAGCAGGATCGTGCCCAGAGGACCGATGCGTTTGATTTTTTTCCATGCAAGCGCAGGATAGCTGAATGCTGCTGACGACATGGCTGCGCTCATTTCAACCGACATTAAGCGGCTTGTACGTTTTGCTGGAACACCATGGCGTGAACGTGACGAAGGGCTGCAGGCGCCTTGTTATCCAGGCACTCGCGCAATACGCTTTTGGCGCAGGAATGACACTTGCCGCAGCAGGTGGCAATTCCCAGGTTTTCACGCAGCTCGGCCATGGAAGACATGCCCGAGTCGACCGCCTGGCGGATCTTTCTATCTGAGACGTTGTTGCATACACAAACAATCATTTTGCGTCCTACTGCCATAATCGAAGGCAGATTAAAAATAAAAGTCGGCCGACCAAGGTGCTATCGCGGCCTTATGGTTTATCGATATTGCTCTAACAGACCCGGCTGCCGGCGACCAACCTGCTGAACAGATTGTATTTTTCCGGCGCCGGCATGGTGCTCTCTACTACCGTGCCCCATTGCTCCGACAGCTGCAGACAAGTGGCGCGCAACACCGGCGCCAGATTCGGCAGATCGGCCAGCGCCTTCAAATGCCGCTCGATCACCGATGCCAGCTTGACGCAGCCGCTGGCTTCCTGGCTGCTCGCCGTATATTGCGACATCAGGTGCAGCACCGCGGAGACCAGCAGTTCCGGCTGCGCCGGCGCACCGTTGGGCTCCACGAAAGCCGGATTGATTTTCTCAGAGACCATCAAGTAACTCCTATAGTGACTCGCTGGCTGGCTTCCGTATGTTGCTCGCGGGCTGTACAAGTTATGGCGAATGAAACGGGGCTGCTCAGGCAGTCAGGATCAACTTGTTCAGCTGGGTTAGCCTGAGTTTATAAATTCTGCCGCCATGATCGATTTCGAGTTCGCGCATTTGCTTGAACAGATCCTGGCTTTTGATTCGCGTGACTGCAGATGCAACTGACTTCGTGATGCTGGACACAGGGGCTTTTTCAAGATGTGCTTCGCGTCGTATCGAGTGGCTCATAATAGTCCTTTCTGTAAATGCGAACAATTCGTATTTGTATTATTCGCTACTTGGGCAGGGAATGCAAGCGCTTTTAGCGCGGCGTGCCATGGCGCTACAGAATGATGATGGACGTGCAATACAGTGTCCGGGCGAGCAATGATGCCCATGAGGAAAGTTGTGTTGAGGAACGAATGAATCGGGCCGGCGGCAACAGGCTTGAGCCGTTTTGGGGACCGCGAAGAGGGAATTTGCCGCCGGGAGGCGGCAAGAGGGGGGCTGGATGTGAAACAAGCGCAAAGATTGCGCTTGTTTGATGACGAACTGTTAAGCAAGCGGACCGCTTGTCATTCGGCCTTGGGCTTGGCGGCTTCACGCCGGTTGAAGCCGGCCACCATGTCGAAGCGGAACAGCCGGCATTCCAGGGCGCCGTTGAAGAATGGCGTCTTGCGCGCTTCTTTCAGGCGCAGCAGCTTGGGCAGGCCGAGGTCGGCCGAGAACAGGAAGATGCTCCAGCCGGCGAAGCGCTGCTTGAGGGTGGTGCTGAAGGCGGTGAAGAAGGCGGTCAGCAGGTCGTCGCTGCTGAGGGTGCTGTCGCCGCGCACGCCGATCCGCTCGCCATACGGCGGGTTGGTCAGCATGATGCCGCCTTCGGCATCGCTTGGCGGTTTGACTTCCTGGGCTTCGATCTGCTTGACCGGCACCTCGAACAGGATGCCAGCGTTGCGCAGGTTGTTGAGCGCGATCTGCACCATGTCGCCCGAGATATCGCTGCCGAAGATGCTTGGCGTGGTCGGCAAGGGATGCGGCTTGAAGCTGCCTTTGATGGCCAGCCATTTATCGCTTTCGAATTCGTTGAATTTTTCGAAGGCGAAGCGGCGCCGGGCGCCGGCCGGAATGCCCGCCAGGATCTGGGCTGCTTCGATCAGGATGGTGCCGGAGCCGCACATCGGGTCGAACAATACCGTGCCAGGCTTCCAGCCGGAAGTACGCAGCAGGCCGGCCGCCAGGTTTTCGCGCAGCGGCGCATCGCCGGTTTCGGCGCGCCAGCCGCGTTTGAACAGTGCTTCGCCGGAAGTGTCGAGGTACAAGGTAAAGTTGTGGGCATCGAGAAAGCCGACGATGCGCATGTCAGGCGTACCGGTATCCACCGATGGCCGTTCATTGCAGAGGTCGCGGAAACGGTCGCAGATGCCGTCCTTGATCTTGAGCGTGGTGAACTGCAGGCTGCGCAGGGGCGACTTGACCGCAGTGACGTCGACCCGGATGGTATGGCTGACAGGGAACCAGCTTTCCCATTCCTGTTCCAGCGTCATGTCGTAGATATCGTTTTCATTCTTGTAAGCGCCATGCGTCAGGCGCAGCAGCACCCGGCTGGCGATGCGCGAATGCAGGTTGATGCGCCAGGCATCGCTCAGCAAGCCTGAGCAATGGACGCCGCCAGGCACCTGGGTATGCACCTTGAGCGTGACCGCAGGGGCGCTGAACTGGGCGATTTCCTCCAGCTCTTCCGCCAGTGCGGCTTCCAGGCCGCGCGGGCAGGGGCAAAAATAGGAGTGCTTATCGGTAGATTTGTGTGACATGGGAGAACCTTTTATCCGTTGATGCTGCAATCATGCGTGGGGTGGCTAGGTAGCGCCCACGCAGCAGCAGGTTATATACATTCATGTGGGCATTGCGTGCCCACCCTACAATTAACTATCTGGCGAACGCGCGTTCGACAAAATCCAGCCGGTCCTGGCCCCAGAATGCTTCGCCGTCGACTACATACCAGGGGGCGCCGAAGATGCTGGCGGAAATGGCGTCGTCGGTAAAACGATCGAATTCGCTCTGGACGCTGGCGGTCTCCGCCGATTTCAGCAAGGTCTTGCCGTCGTGGCCGAGCTCGTTGGCGATCGCCGCCAGAGTGGCGCTGTCGGCGATATTGCGCTGTTCCGCCCAGACTGCCCGCATTATAGCCCCGGTCAGCGCCAGGGCCGCATCTGTTCCGTGCGCCAGCTGGGTGGCGATGATCAGTTTTGCTGCATCGTCGCTCTGCACCGGGAAGAATGTCGGCTGCAGATTCAGCGGTACTTGCAGATATTCGCTCCAGCGCCGCAGCTCCTCCAGGCGGTAAGCCTGGCGCTGAGGCGCCCGCTTGGCCAGCGGCAAGCCGCCGGACGTGTTGAATACCTTGGACAGGTCGCAGGGCTTCAATGCGACTTTGACATCATATTGCTTGGCCAATGCCACCAGGCGGGCATGGCCCAGGTAGGCAAAAGGCGAATGCGGCGCGAAATAATATTCACAAAGCTTGCTCATGACGGGGCCTCGGATGGCGTTAGAACGGTTGAGAACGGCTTAGAACGGTTTGACCACGACCAGGATCACAATCGCCAGCAACAGGAGAACCGGTACTTCGTTGAAATAGCGCAGCCACACATGGCTGCGCGTATTCACGCCTTTTTCAAATTTCTTCAGCAGGCTGCCGCAAGCATGGTGATAACCGATCACCAGGATCACCAGGAATAATTTGGCGTGCAGCCAGCCATTGCCGGGGCCTTTGCCGATACCGTAGCCTAGCCACATCCAGGCGCCGAACAGCACCGCGGGGAAGGCCAGCATTGTTGTGAAGCGATACAGCTTGCGCCCCATCAGCAACAGCCGCTGGGTGGCGGCCGGGTTGCTTTCCTGCGCCAGGTTGACCAGGATGCGCGGCAGGTAAAACAAGCCGGCAAACCAGGAGACGATGAAGACGATATGCAGCGATTTGATCCAGAGCATGGGCGATTTCCTTTTTTTACCGTTGATGGCTGGGCGGTCCGTGAAAACACGAAAGGCACGAAAACAAGAACAAGAATTTTTCGTGCCTTTCGTATTTGCGTGGACCTGTCTTAAAAACTACTGGCGCACTTCACCATGTCCAAACACGACGTATTTTAACGAAGTCAGACCGTCGAGGCCGACCGGTCCGCGCGCATGCAGCTTGTCGTTGGAGATGCCGATTTCGGCGCCGAGGCCGAATTCGAATCCGTCGGCGAAGCGGGTCGAGGCATTGATCATGACCGAGGCGGAGTCAACTTCGCGCAGGAAGCGCATCGCCCGCGAATGATTCTCGGTGACGATAGTGTCGGTATGCTGCGAGGAGTAAGTGTTGATATGCTCTATGGCTTCATCGACATCGGCGACGATCTTTACCGCCAGGATCGCTGCCAGGTATTCGGTGCGCCAGTCTTCTTCCGTGGCCGCGCTCAGCTGCGGATAGCCTTGCAAGATGGCTTGCGCTTCGGCGTCGGCGCGCAATTCGACTTGCTTGCCCTGGTACAGGCTGGCCAGCCGCGGCAGGATCTGCGGCGCGATGCTGCGCGCGACCAGCAAGGTTTCCATGGTGTTGCAGGTGCCGTAGCGATGGCACTTGGCGTTGAAGGCGATGTCCGTCGCCTTCGCCAGGTCCGCCTGGTCGTCGATATAGACGTGGCAGATGCCATCCAGGTGCTTGATCATCGGCACTGTGGCTTCTTCGATCAGGCGCGCGATCAGCCCCTTGCCGCCACGCGGCACGATGACGTCGACATATTGCGGCATGGTGATCAGGGCGCCGACGGCGGCACGGTCGGTGGTGTCGACCACTTGCACCGCATCCGGCGGCAGGCCGGCCCCAGCCAGGCCTTCCTGCACCAGTTTGGCCAGCGCCTGGTTGCAATGATGGGCTTCCGAGCCGCCGCGCAGGATGGTGGCGTTGCCGCTCTTGATGCACAGGCCGGCGGCGTCTACCGTGACGTTCGGACGGGCTTCGTAAATGATGCCGATGACGCCCAGCGGCACCCGCATCTGGCCGACCTGGATGCCGCTCGGACGGTATTTCATGTTGGAGATTTCGCCGATCGGATCGGGCAGGGAGACGATCTGTTCGAGCCCGGCGATCATGGTGGCTATGGCCTGTTCCGACAGCGTCAGCCGGTCCAGCATGGCCGGCGCCAGGCCATTGGCGCGGGCAGTCGCCAGGTCGGCCTGGTTGGCGGCGACCAGCAGCGCGGCATCGCGGCGGATGGCGGCGGCGATCAGGGTCAGCGCGCGGTTTTTCACGGCGGTGTCGGCACGCGCCATCGCGCGCGATGCGGCGCGCGCGCGTTGTCCGACTGCGATCATGTATTGTTGGATATCCATATGCCTATGTTCTTAGCTTCTTGGTAATTCTGCTTCAGCTGCCCTGTGCAACTTTCAAACCGAGCTGCAGCAACGCATCCCAGGCGTCGCCGCTAAATGCTTTTGCGCGCAGCCCCTTGACCATCTTGTCGACCTGAGCCGCATCCTTCAATGCCGCTTCCAGCACCGCCAGGCTCAGGCGCCGCAATGCCGGTTCCATCAAGCGCTCGCGCGGTCCCCAGATCCGATATTCTTTCAGCAGGGCCGGGATAGGGCGTCCCTGGGCGGCGGCCGATTTCAATTTCAGCAAAGTACGGATTTCCTCGGAAACCGCCCACAGCACCAGCGGCAGCGCCTCGCCTTCGCCTTTCAAGCCGTCCATCATGCGCACCAGGCGGGCGGTATCGCCCACCAGCATCGCTTCATTGAGCTTGAAGACATCATAGCGCGCGACATTGAGGACTGCATCGTGACACTGTTCAAAGCTGAGCTTGCCGGGCGGATGCAGCAATGCCAGCTTCTGGATCTCCTGGTGCGCCGCCAGCAGGTTGCCTTCGACCCGGTCGGCGATGAAATCCAGCGACTGGCGGTCCGCGTTTTGCTGCTGGGCCGCCAGGCGGAGGCCGATCCAGTTCGGCAGCTGCGCCCGTTCCACCAGCGGAATGTCGATATATACCGCAGCCTGCTGCAGGCTGGCGACCCAGGCCGCCTTTTGCGTCGCCCAGTCCAGCTTGGGCAGGCTGATGATGGTGACATTGTCCGGATTCAGCGTGGCAGTGTAGCTTTGCAGGGCCTGGCCGCCATCCTTGCCGGGCTTGCCGCCCGGGATGCGCAATTCGATCAGCTTTTTATCGCCGAACAGCGATTGCGACTGGTTGGCGGCCAGTAGCTCGCCCCATTTGAAGCTGCGGTCCACCACCAGCACGTCGCGCTCGCTGCAGCCATGGCTGCGCGCGCTTTTGCGTATCTTGTCGGATGCCTCCAGCGCCAGCAGATGCTCGTCGCTGGTGATCACATACAAGGGGGCCAGGGTTTTCCCCAGATGGCCGTCGAGCGCGTCAAACCGCAATTGCATGCACTTTACCCTTGAACTGGTTATTTGGCCGGCGTAGCGGCCGGTGCTGCTGGCGGCGTCGTGGCTGGCGTTACCGCAGGGGTTGCTGCCGGAGTGGTTTCAGGCTGCGTCGGCTGCGCCATCTTGATCGCGGCCAGGCGGCGCAGGATCTGTTGCACCATGTCGGATTGCATGTCGCGGTAGAGCAGTACTTCTTCCGCATCCTTGGACAATTCCTGCGATGAGTTGTAGCTGATGTCGCGTTTCAGCGTGATCAGTGTCGGCGCCAGCAATTCCTTGTTCTGAGCGTCGGTCACATGGAAAGTCAGGCGATAGTACAACATGTATTCGCTTGGCCGGCCGGAACTGTTGAGCGTCAAGATGACTTTCTCACGGGTCTCGCTGAGTACGCCCAGCGTGACTTCGGCGCCTTCCGGTTTGGCCAGCACCTTGGTGTTGCCGCTGGCGACGATATTGCGCTTGAGCTCGATCCCGAGCGGGGAAGTCGGCGCAAAGGTCATGTAAATCGAACTGAAGGCCAGGTTGGCCGAGCCGCGCAGATGGAAGCCGCAGGCGCACAGCAGAGCGCTGATCAGCAGCACGGCAGGCCAGCGCAGCCAGTTGCGGGAAACAGGCATAGGGAAAGACATTCTGTTCAACATTCAGGGATTCCTTGTTTCAAGATTCAGACCGGATCCGCAGATCCGGCCCCGGTCGTCGCCTAGGCGACGATATTGACAAGCTTTCCAGGCACCACGATGATTTTCTTGGGTGCGCCTTCGAGATACTTCTGCACATTCTCGTTGGCCAGCGCCGCCGCCTCGATGCTGGCCTTGTCGGCATCCTTGGCGACGGTAATGCTGCCGCGCAGCTTGCCGTTGACCTGGATCATCAATTCGATCTCGCTCTGTTCCAGCGCCTTGGCGTCGACTTCCGGCCAGCTGGCGTCGAGCAGGTCGCCATGCACCGCGGCAAAACCGAGTTCCTGCCACAAGGTATGGGTGATGTGCGGCGCCACCGGATTGAGCACGCGCAGGAAAATCGACAAGCCTTCCGTCAGGACCGCATTGCTGGCCGGCGACTGGTCGAGCTTGGCTGCTTCCAGCGTATTCAGCATTTTCATGCAGGCCGAGACCACCGTGTTGTACTGGATACGCTTGAGGTCGTGATCGGCCTGTTGCAGGATCTTGTGGATTTCGCGGCGCAAGGTTTTCTGGACATCGTTCAGGCCAGCGAAATCAGCTGCAACGGCAGGCGTGATGCTGCCGGCACGTGCATAGCTGAAGGCCCAGACCCGGCGCAGGAAACGGTTGGCGCCTTCAACCCCGGTGCCCGACCATTCCAGGGTCTGTTCCGGCGGCGAGGCAAACATGGTGAACAGGCGTGCCGTATCGGCGCCGTACTGGTCGATCTGGGCTTGCGGGTCGATGCCGTTGTTCTTCGATTTCGACATCTTTTCGGTGCCGCCGATTTCTACCGGCTTGCCGTCGGATTTCAGGATGGCCGTCAGCGGCCGTCCCTTGTCGTCGAAGGTCAGGTCGACGTCTTCCGGGTTGTGCCAGGTCTTCTTGCCGCTGGCGTCTTCGCGGAAATAGGTTTCGTTCAGCACCATGCCTTGCGTCAGCAGGTTGGTGAACGGTTCGTCGAACTTGATCAGGCCGAAATCGCGCATGACCTTGGTCCAGAAGCGCGCGTACAGCAGATGCAGCACGGCGTGCTCGATGCCGCCGATGTACTGGTCCATCGGCATCCAGTAATCGTTGCGGGAATCGACCATGGCGTCGTTGCCGTCCTTACGATAGGGCGAGCAATAGCGCATGTAATACCAGGATGAATCGACGAAGGTATCCATGGTGTCGGTTTCACGGCGCGCCGGCTTGCCGCATTGCGGGCAGTCGACATGCAGGAATTTCTCATGCTTGTTGAGCGGATTGCCGCTGCCGTCCGGCACGCAGTCTTCCGGCAGGATCACCGGCAGGTCTTTTTCCGGCACCGGCACATCGCCGCAATCGTCGCAGTGGATGATCGGGATAGGCGTGCCCCAGTAGCGCTGGCGCGAGATGCCCCAGTCGCGCAGGCGGTAGGTGATTTTCTTTTCGCCCAGGCCGTGCGCCGCCAGGTCTGCGGCGACTGCATCGACCGCTTCCTGATAGTGCAGGCCGTCGTATTTGCCGGAATCGACGCAGACGCCGTTTTCCTTGTCGCCATACCATTCGTGCCAGCTTTCCTCGGAGTAGGTCTTGCCTGGCACAGCGATCACCGGACGGATCGGCAATACATATTTCTGGGCGAAGGCGAAGTCGCGCTCGTCGTGCGCAGGCACACCCATCACGGCGCCGTCGCCGTAAGTGATCAAGACATAGTTGCCGACCCATACTTCGATCTGCTGGCCGGTCAGCGGGTGCGACACGTACAAACCGGTCGGCATGCCTTTCTTTTCCATGGTCGCCATGTCGGCTTCGATGACGCTGCCCTTTTTGCATTCGGCGATGAACTCGGCCAGCTCCGGATTGCTCTTGGCGGCGAAGGTCGCCAGCGCATGTTCCGGCGCCACTGCGCAGAAGGTCACGCCCTTGATGGTGTCGGCGCGGGTGGTGAATACCCACAGCTTGCCGTCCTGGATCAGCTTGCCGTCTTCCGCGATCTTGTGCGGAAAGGCGAAACGCACCCCGGTCGACTTGCCGATCCAGTTGGCCTGCATCAGGCGTACCCGTTCCGGCCAGCCCGGCAGCTTGGTTTCGACGTGCTCCAGCAGTTCTTCGGCGTAGTCGGTGATCTTGGCGTAGTACATCGGGATTTCGCGCTTTTCGATCAGCGCGCCGGAACGCCAGCCGCGGCCGTCAACCACCTGCTCGTTGGCCAGCACGGTCTGGTCGATCGGGTCCCAGTTCACGGTGCCGGTCTTCTTGTAGATGATGCCCTTTTCCAGCATCTTGAGGAACATCCACTGGTTCCACTTATAGTATTCCGGCGTGCAGGCGGTCATCTCGCGCGACCAGTCGATCGCCAGCCCCATCGCCTGCAGCTGCTTCTTCATGTGGGCGATGTTGGCATAGGTCCATTGCGCCGGCGGCACGCCGTTGGCCATCGCGGCGTTTTCCGCCGGCATGCCGAAAGCGTCCCAGCCCATCGGCATCAGCACGTTATAGCCGTTCATCCGCAGGTAGCGGTACATGACGTCGTTGATGGTGTAGTTGCGCACATGGCCCATGTGCAGCTTGCCTGATGGGTAAGGCAGCATGGAACAGGCGTAGAACTTCTTTTTGTCCTGGCCGTTCTTGTCCTTGGCGTATTCGACAGCCTTGTAGGCGTCTATGGATTGCCAATAGTCTTGTGCTGCTTTTTCGACGTCGGTTGAACTGTATTTTTCTTGCATGACTGGGCTGAAAAGTGAATGTTATCCGCACGCACTGCAAACGGCGCTGGCAGCCGCCCTGCCGTCGGCGGTAATGCTGGCCGGGACGAGCGGAGCGGAGCTGTTCGTTCTTGATGCGCTTCGGAATGGGAACTTGCTGGGCTGGGACAGAATTTCACGCGCTGCGAAACACTGCCTCATCGACCCCGAACCGATGATTATACTGGTTCGGATGCCGCTTTAGCGCATGGGACGCGTGGCGTCATGCAACGCTTGATGCAGATGGCTGAAACAAGAGGTGCTAGGTATGCTCGAATTTACCGGAAAACCCGCCTAGCGCGGCTTGTACCGCGCGTTCCGTCAGATCGATGCGCTTGCGCGCTTCCGAGCGCTTGCTGGAGGGGATTTCCTGAAGATTGGGCTGCGGAATGTCTTCGCAAGAGAGCTGGTATTCGCCATCGGCGCGGCGCATTGCGCCAATTTCTTGCCAGAAATCATCATAATCGGCTAGAACCTGGCCCGTGCGCACCTGATGGAACATGACGCGATTTCGGTTTCCCACCAGGATCAGCTGTTTGCAGCCGTAAGCGCGGCCGATTTCCCTGACCAGGCGCACCATCAGGCCCTTGGGGCGCATGCCGAACATGTCGCGGGTAGCGTGGCGCACCCGCTCCTGTGCATCGGCGCCGCGCGGACCTTGCAGGCAGCCGATGCCGATGGCGGGACTGGTTGCGCTGCCATGGAAAGTAAAGGCCACCGAGAACAAGCGCTGCTGATCGCTGTACAGGTCGAGCGCCAGTTCGCCTTCGCGGTCCAGGGTGGCAATCGCCGACAGGCGGATTTCATAGATGGCGCCAGACTTGCCGCTGAAGCTGCCCAGCAGCAGCGGCGATGTTGCCGCCTGCAGGATCAAGGCGGCGAGGCCTTGCTGGAAAATGAAATTGTAGTGGCTGACCAGCAAATCCATCCGCTCGGCGCTGCGCAGGCGCAGCGATTGATAGGGGCGGTATATTTTTTGCAACAGTCGCGGCGTCGCCTGGGCCAGGCTGGCGTGCATCGGCGAGGCATTCCAATAGGCCAGCCAGCGCCGGGTTTGCCGGTAGTGCAGCAGCGTACGGGCGCTCAGCTTGATCTGCTTGGCGAAATAGGACAGGCCGCGCGGCGAGTGCTGCAGGCAGCTAAGCAAAGTGACGCGCTGCCGGCTGTGCCGCTGTCCGGGCTTGCGCCAGGCCGCCGGCGCAGGAAATACATGCGACAGCTCCGACAGCAAGCTCAGGTTTTGCAACCGGCTGTTGATGAAGCGGATCGCGCCGTCGCTGACGACCTTGCCGTATTTCGAATTCATGGCCAGCATCATGGCCAGCGAGATCAGGCCGGCGCCAAAGATATCCAGCGGATAGTGCATGCCGAGAAACACCTTGGCCCAGCTGACGGCGAGCGACAGCATCACCAGCAGCACGCCCACCCATTTGATCTTGATCGCGCGCGCCGTCCAGAGCGTCAGGCCGGTGGCCAGGATGATGGCAATCGTGACGCTTGGGGTCAGGAAATGCTCGCCCTGGGGCTGGTAGAGATAGCCGCCGTCTTCCACTGCCGGCTGCGCGGCAGTCCACAGCAGAGCAATCATCTTGCTGGCCAGCACGGCCGCTGCCATGGTCACTACCGCCTTCAGAGAAGTGATGCGGGTTTCCCTGCCGCCGCTGACCCATAGGGCCAGCAGGCTGGTCGGCACCAGATACACGCCCCATTCGGCAATCGCCAGCGCCAGCAGCAAGGGCAGACTGATGAATCCGGAATGAGCGGTAGTCCCTAGCAGGTAATTGTAAGAGGACGGTGTCATATGCTTGGATGAATGAAAAGGTAGCAGGGCAATACAGAAATAATGACCAGATTGAAATTCTTTATTGCTATCGTTTGTTATTGTATTTTGTTGATATATAAAGATACAAATGAAAATATGATGTTACATCCAAAAGCGCTGGCCGGCACTATTCAATGCAAATTATTCGATTGCCAAGGGGAAATTATCCGTATGGGACGACGTGCAAGAGCGCACAGCGCGCGGCTGGCGGCAGCCGGCGCCAGATACAAGCGGATACAGAAGGGGTGGCCGGCCTGAGCGGCCGGATGCCGGGGTGTAAAGCGGAGTGAGGAGTTACTTGCCGTCGTCTTTGGCGGGCACAGTGACAAAACCGATCTTGGCCAGTCCATTGTTTTGCGCCAGCGACATCACCTGCGCCAGGATTTCGTAGCGGGTATCCTTGTCGGCGCGCAATTGCAGTTCCGGCTGCGGCTGCCGTTGTGCCGAAGCGACGATGCGGTCGGCCAGTTCGCTTTCGGTGACCGGGTCGTTATTCCAGAACATCTTGCCGCTGCGGTCGATGGAGAGCGAGATGGTTTCCGGTTTTTCCGGCGCCGGCGCGGATTGCGCGCTAGGCAGGTCGACCTTGATGGCGTGAGTAAACAGCGGCGCCGTGATGATGAAGATCACCAGCAGCACCAGCATGACGTCGACCATAGGCGTGATATTGATATCCGCCATCGGCGCCTGGTTCTGGTTGTCGTTGAAGCCGCCAAAAGCCATGATTTGCCTCTATTCGGTGAAGTGCAGAAAGTGTCGTGATGCCGTTACGGGGCGTATTACTTGCCGACCCGGCTGCCGGTAGTCAAATAAGCGTGCAGGTCATGCGCAAACGCATCGAGTTCCGCCAGTGTAATCCGATTGACGCGGGTGAAGGCGTTATACGCCAGCACTGCCGGAATCGCCACTACCAGACCGAGGGCGGTCATGATCAGCGCTTCGCCCACTGGACCGGCCACCTTGTCGATCTGGATGGTGCCGCTGGAAGAAACCGCCTCCAGCGCATGGTAAATACCCCACACCGTGCCGAACAGGCCGACGAATGGCGCCGTCGAGCCCACCGAAGCCAGCAGGGTCAGGCCGCTTTCCAGGCGCGAAGAGACGCGGTTGATTTCACGGCGCAAGGTGCGGGTGATCAGTTCGCCCGGGTCGGAGGCGGCGTTCAAGGAAGCCGCCGGAGTGCCCGGGGCGGGCGGCTTGATGGCCGCGGCGTCGGCGGCCTGGCTGGCCAGCGGCGAATAGACGTTTTCGGAATCGAAAGGCTTGATGCCGGCAATCGCCACTTCCAGCGTCGGCGCCTGCCAGAAGTCATCTAGCGCCGCGGCGCTGCGGCGGATGCGCCACGAACTCCAGGCTTTCGACAGGATATAAAACCAGCTGACCACCGACATGATTACCAGCACATAGGCAACCGAGTGGGAGATGGCGTCAGTTTGCGCCCAGTAGCGGGCTAGTCCGAGAGATTGATCCATGGCGTCGATCCGAGAGGTGAGTGGCGTGACGGGTCACGCCGTTACAGCAGCCGGTCTGGCAGCCGCCAGCCCGGCATGGAAAATCAGCGCAGGCCCAGCACGTCCTGCATGTCGTACAAGCCAGTGCTCTTGTCGCTCAGGAAGCGGGCGGCGCGCAAGCTGCCGTGCACGTAGGTCACGCGGCTGGACGACTTGTGGGTGATCTCGATGCGCTCGCCGATACCGGCAAACAGCACCGTGTGGTCGCCGACGATATCGCCGCCGCGGATCGCGGCAAAGCCGATCGAGGACGGATCGCGTTCGCCGGTGACGCCTTCGCGCGCATAGACCGCGACATCGTCCAGCTTGCGCCCTTGCGCCGCGGCGATCACTTCACCCATCATCAGTGCGGTGCCGGACGGCGCATCGACCTTGTGCCGGTGGTGCGCTTCGATGATTTCGATGTCGTAGCCGTGGGAAAAGGACTTGGCGGCCAGCTCCAGCAGCTTCATGGTGACGTTGACGCCGACGCTCATGTTGGGAGCGAACACGATGGCGGTCTTTTCGGCCGCGGCCGCGATCGCAGCCTTGCCGGCTTCATCGAAGCCGGTGGTGCCGATGATCATCTTGATGCCGTGGGCGGCGCAATATTCCAGATGCTTCAGAATCGGA
>Ga0210409_10003950_pt1 | contig 16222 bp, 12 predicted proteins | sample IncBWH17MmetaG_FD_161649 | JGI IMG/M metagenome (GOLD analysis project Ga0210409, IMG submission 161649) | Forest soil microbial communities from Barre Woods Harvard Forest LTER site, Petersham, Massachusetts, United States - Inc-BW-H-17-M | ecosystem: Environmental > Terrestrial > Soil >...
CGCACTCCGCCGCCGCAACGTGCCAGCGCCCCGCAGCCGCGGCAATGAGGCGCTCACGGGCGCTGGCGCCCACCTGCTGCATCTTCTTTTGCGACTGACGAACGGACATGCTGCCGTGCGAGAACATGTCACCGTAGACTCTGTTCTCCCGGACGCTGCGGGTTGACGGGGCGTACTCGATCCGCACCTTCGACCAGTCGCATTGCAGCTCTTCCGCAATGATCATCGGCAGCGCTGTCATGCTGCCCTGTCCCATCTCCGATCGCTGATAGCGGATCAAAATCGAGTCGTCCGGATCGATGGCGATCCAGGAGTCGATCTCATGCCGCGCGTAGTCGTTGTCGTTCCAGGGCTGGTTCGAGATGGTCGCGGCGCGAGCATCCTCCGGAGCAGCGCCGATGCCCACGAGCAAGCCGCCGGCGGCGGAAGCGGCCGTGAGAATGAAGTGGCGACGGCTGAAGGGTGCAGCGGTAGCGGTTCCGTGCATTGCGAGCACCTCAGGCCTTCATCAGGTCCGCGGCGCGATGAATGGCGCGGCGCAGGCGTTCATACGTGCCGCAGCGGCAGATATTGGTAATACCCGCGTCGATGTCGGCGTCGGTCGGCTTGGCAAAGGTCTTCAAAAATGCGACCACGGCCATGATCTGCCCGGACTGGCAGTAGCCGCATTGTGGAACGCCTTCTTCGATCCACGCGCGCTGGACCGGATGGTTGTTGTCCGGGGAGAGGCCTTCGATGGTGAGCACCTTCGCGCCATCGAGAGCACCGATCGGCACCGAACAGGACCGCATGGCGGCGCCGTTGATATGCACCGTGCAGGCGCCGCATTGCGCGATACCGCAAGCGAATTTTGTGCCGGTCAAACCGATCACGTCGCGCAACACCCAGAGCAGCGGAGTATCGGGCTCTATGTCGATTTGCCGGGACACTCCGTTGACGTCAATCGTGATCACTGTGGCTCCCCCCGATTTGGGGAACAGACCCGCGTGAAGAGCTTCGCAAAGCGGCTCAGTTTCCGGGCAGGCGGAAGACCGTGACCGTGGTATTGCCGCCACCAATTTCGGGAGCGACCTGGTTGTATACCCCCACGAGGCCCGAGACGACCGCCACGTTCTGCACGCCGCGAGCACCGTAAGTGACGACACCACCGCCGGCCGGGCCACCCAGGGCACTTCGCAGCAGCACCTTGCCGGATCCGGCGTCCAACGCCAGCAGGTCGCCGCTCAATTCACCGGTAAAGACCAGATCGCCAGCGGTCGCGGTGACGCCGGCTACGAGCGGTTTCGCGGCGTCGTAGCGCCATTTCTCTTGACCGGTGGATGCGTCGAACGCGGTCAGTCGTCCCCGGGCGGCTGACCACGGGTCAGGCTTCAACTGGCCGCCGAAGTAGAAGGCGTGGGTATGTTCCTTTTCCGGATCTGGTGCCGTCGCGTCCTTGCTTAACTCCGTACACCAGTCGGTAGCAGGGACAATCAGCAAGTTTTGCTTGGCGTAGTACGCGGAACCGTTCCACTCCTGCCCCCCGAGAGCTCCCGGGCAAACACGCACCGGCGCCGTGGTCATGGGGCCTTCGGCATTCAGCCGGTTGGTGAACGGAACGCTATAGATAGTATCCTTCGAGTCGCGGTCCAGGAGCCGCAGCACTCCGTCCTTACCCGTGCTGGCGATCACATTGCGTGTCGAGCCGCTAATCGTTGTCTTGAACACCGGGGCAACGTGCGTGACATCGTAGTCGTGCACATCGTGGGGTACGAATTGTCGGTACCAGGCGAGACGACCCGTCGTGGCATCCAAGGCAATCAGCGAATTCGTATACAGATTGATGCCGGGGCGGTCGTCATCGTAGAGATCGGGTGCCGCGTTTCCGCCGGGCACGTAGAGCAGATTCCTCGGCACGTCAAAGGACATCGGAGTCCAAAGATTGCCGCCGCCATGTCTGCGGGCGGCTGGGTCCGGGCCCCACGTGTCGGCGCCCGGCTCGCCATCGGCGGGCACGATGTTGAAACGCCACACCTGCTCGCCGTCATTGATTCGGAACGCGCCCACCCATCCGTGCGAGGCTGTCTCGGCGCCCGCCGGCCCGATGTAGATCAGATTTCCGTGAACCAGAGGCGGCATGCTGATGAAGTAGCCTTCCTTCGGATCGGCGATCCGCTTAGCCCAAAGGGGATGTCCGTCCTCGGCGTCGAGCGCCAGCAGAAAGCCATCATCGGTGCCGCGAATGATCTTTCCGTCGGCGAGCGCCGCGCCGCGGTGCGTGTTGGCCGGTTCGTGGTCGCGCGGCGTCCACGTGCTGGACCAGATCACATGGCAATCAGCGCCATCGACAGCGACGGTATAGTGAGCGGTCGTCAGGTACATCCTGCCGGCAGACACGATCGGAGCGGTTTGTGATGGCTCTTTGTCAGGGAATGAGTACGCACAGGCCTTGACGAGCCGCGATACGTTTTTCGTAGTGATCTGTTTCAGCTCAGAATAGCGCGTTCCCCCGAGGTCGTGGTCGACGTACAGCCAGTCGCCACCGTCTAACTTGCCGGCGAGGTCTTGGGAGGATGCATCTACCGCCGACGTGCCAAAGACGAGGACAGATCCGACAAGGATGAGGGTCGTCGCATGTTTCACACGCGCTGAGTCCGACATGACTTTCACCCTGCCTTAGCTTGATCCCTATCCGGTGTTCTTCGAAGTGGTTGTCACTGTGGCCACTTCAAGGACAAGGTAGTTCGAGCGAGGCGGGGCGTCGATTCTACTAAGGTTGCCGCGAGTAGCTCTTGGTTTACGACCGAGGGTATGCAAGACGCTGACAGCGTCGAGCATACAAACGTCCGGCCCCACTCGGGCACGCGCTCGAATGGCATGGCACAGCGTGGTGTACCACGGGGAGGCTCAAGCTGCGCGAGACAGCGATCCGTCGGGCGTAAATTGACCCGCGCGCACGCCAACCGAACGGATAAGGGTCGAAGGACACGATAGCTTGACCCGAGCACGGTCGCGCACCCGCACCGCCCCGACGTACCACGCCGGAACATAACGCGTGCGCGCGATAAACTTTGGTTTAGGCGGTGCGGGGACTGGTGAGGCCTGGACGAAGGCCCGACACCCCTGGGGCCTCGATCGGGCACCTGTGGCGCGCGAAGTCTCCGACCAGACTGTCTCAGGCTAGCTGGTCCACTGGCTTTGACCTACAGTCGTGCTGAATGGGGGTGCAGATGGCGACGTACAGTGGTTCCTTGCGGTGTGCCGGCGCCAGCATCGGCGCGCACCGACACATTTGCGCGTTCTTCAACGGCCTGGACGAGGAGCACCGGGTGCTTGGCTCCTTCTACAAGGATGGCTTCGATCGGGGCGAGAAGGCAACGCACATCGTGGAGGCTGAGCATAGGGACGAGTATCTGAAGCGACTGGCGGAGGCAGGGATAGACGTTCAAGGGATGATGCAAACAGGCCAACTGGAGGTTCTACCCTGGACCGACATGTATGTACGCGACCATCGGTTCGACCAGGATGCCATGCTGGCTTCAGTGGAAAAAATAATCCAATCCGGCGCGGGTGCGGGGTATACCCGTACTAAGTTGGTCGGACATCACATGGATTGGCTGTTCCACGACCAACGCGCCGTGAGGAACCTAGTGGAATACGAGGCGCGCCTGAATGGCCTTCTCTCCAAGTACGACGACCCGGTCGTCTGCAACTACGACGCGTCTAAATTTGGCGCCAGCGTGGCGCTGGACATCATGCGCACACACCCGCTCGTCATTATTGGCGGCATATTGCGGGAAAACCCCTTCTTTATTCCTCCCGAGCAGTTTCTCGAAGAGATGCAGCATGCACGACAGCCAGCACGTACGGCAACCTGACAAATGCCAGTAGACCCGGACCCCAACGGCCCCGACCTTCCCAAGGTCCTGAGGGACCTGGTCGCACTGTCTGCGGTTTCGTCGCTCTGGGTAGGGCGAGAATCGCAGGCCATCGCCACCGATCTGGCCGAGCTGCTGGCTACATTGTTGAATCTGGACTTTGCCTTCGTGTGTTTGTGCGATTCCGACGGCAACGGCGCGGTCGAAGTTTCGCGTGGCACGGCCGCGCCGATACTTGTGGAGCGCCTGCAGCGCTACCGTAACGGGGGCGGTCACCGGTCGAACGCGGAAGTTGGTCCAGGCGCCGGTGATGGCGGGCAGGGAGGTGGCGGCCTTGTCCTTCCCCTCGGCGTCAATGCGGAATTAGGTCTGGTGGCCGCGGCGAGCGATCGGCCGGACTTTCCCAGCGAAATCGACCGGCTGCTACTCTCTGTGGCAGCCGGTCACGGCGCGACGGCATTCAAGATGGCACGCCTCGTCGAAGCGCATCAGCGCGCCGTGACTGCGCTCGCCACTAGCGAGCGAGAACTGCGCCAGGCCCATGATGAACTTGAGACGAAAGTGGCGGAGCGGACCGCAGAATTGCGCCGCAGCGACGCCTATCTCGCGGAAGCTCACAGGCTGAGCCGCACCGGCACCTGGGCGGTGAAGAATCTGAACGGCGAACTAGCGGTTGTCTATTGGTCCGAGGAAAGTTACCGCATCTATGGGCTCGACCCGCGGCAGGGCCTGCCGACGCGTGCTTGGGTGTGGCAACAGGCCCATCCGGACGATCGAGACAGGCTGTACGCAGAGACCGAGGAGGCACAGCGCCAAAAGAAGGACTTCGAGGTCGAGTTCAGGATCTTGTTGCGCGATGGAACGGTCAAGCATGTGGAGGCAATAGGTCATCATGTGTTCTCCGCTCGCGGCGAGCTTCTCGAGATTCTGGGCACGCATGTCGATGTGACGGAACGTAAGCGCGCACAGGAAGCATTGCGGGAGAGTGAAGCCAAATTTCGCGACTACGCCGAAAGTGCGTCCGATTGGTTTTGGGAGATCGATCCGGACGGCAAGTTCACGCTGTTGACCGAGAATGCGTTTGGTTCAGACGCGGCGCAACGAATCGGCACGGTGTTTTGGGATCACGCTCTCGACCTTGAAACGGAATCGGAGAAATGGCGGCTTCTTTGGGAGACTCTCGAATCACGTAAACCGTTCCGTGACTTCGTCTATAGCTCCGTGGGCGGCAACGGCTCGCCAATGTACGTGAAGGCAAGCGGCAAACCGGTGTTTGACGCCAACGGAGAATTCCGTGGCTATCGGGGCACCGGCACCGATGTGACGGCGACCATGCGCGCGCAGGAGGAGCATGAGAGGCTGCACCAGCTGGAGTCAGACCTCGCCCACCTCAATCGCCTGAGCATGATGGGAGTACTGGCGGCCTCGCTCGCTCACGAAGTCAAGCAGCCGATCGCCACCGCGCGCAACAACGCGCGTGCGGCTCTGAATTTCCTAGCCAGAAGACCACCTGATCTGGGCGAAGTCAGAGAAGCGCTGGGGTGTATCGTGGGCGATGCCGATCGAGCCGGCGAGATCATCGATCGTATCCGGGCTCACATCAAGAAAGCGCCGCCGCGAAAGGATCGCTTTGATCTCAATGAGGCGGTCACCGAGGTGGTTGAATTGGCGCGGAGCGCAATCACCAGGCATGGGGTTTCGGTCCAGATGCGACCTGCGGCGGAGTTGCTTGCCGTTCAGGGAGATCGTGTTCAGTTGCAACAAGTCATCCTGAACCTGACTCTGAACGCGATCGAGGCAATGAGCTCGGTCGACGGGCCACGGGAGCTGCTGATCAGCACCGAGCAGCGGGAGACGACTGGCCTCGTCTCCGTGCGCGATTCTGGGCCGGGAATTGATCCCGAAAGACTCGAGCGTGTCTTCGAGGCTTTCTACACCACTAAGTCCAACGGAGTAGGAATTGGGCTGTCGATCTGTCGATCAATCATCGATGCCCATGGGGGCCGTCTGTGGATAGAGGCGAACAAGCCTCGTGGTGCAACATTTCACTTTACGGTCCCCAGCGCGGCGAGCGAAATCAGCAGTCGTCCTCAGGCACTTCACCACACTGGAGGGCCGCACGAAGACAGCGTACCAAATGCTGCTCATCAACCGGCTTCCGTAGGTAGCACACGACCCCCTCACTTAGCGCGCGGGCCTCGACGCCGGCATCGGGGTAGGACGTCATGAGAATGGTCGGAATCCGTCGCCCTGAGTTGATGAGATTTGCGAACAGCTCCAGTCCGGTCATCGCCGGCATGTAGATATCAGCGATCACTACGGCAGTTCTGGCGAGGCACGGGGATTTGAGGAAGGCGGCTGCCGACGGGAATACCTCGACCCTGTAGCCGAGCGACCTCATGAGCCTCCTCATCGACTCGCGAAAGAAGCGGTCATCCTCAACGATCGAAACCAATGATGCTGTCGGCATACTCCTCCGGTGCCCGCAAGAGTGGCTCAGCCTCTTCGCCGCCACAGAATGTCGCTGGAGCAGCATCCGAGGCCATACGCCTTGGTTTAGGCCGGGCGGGCCAGCCGCTGCAGCGTGAAGCTGTTCGCGCGGATGGTTTGGAACTAGACTCGGCCCCAAAACATCGGCAGTGTCAGTTGCCCACCGGAGAGCCTCTTCCGTGGACCTTCGATCATCAGTCGTTACGGTGCCTGGCTCAAACTCGTGCGTCGTGGTCGTCGACGATGATCCCGACTTTCGCGCCTCGCTCGGACGGCTGTTACGATCTGTCGGATTGAACCCCCAACTGTTTGCGTCGATTGCCGACTATCGCGGATTCGAACCGCCCGATTGCCCAACTTGCCTGGTTCTCGATGTGAGACTGCCTGGTCGGAGCGGGCTGGATTTTCAGCGCGATCTCGCGGCGGCAAACACCGAGCTTCCGATCATCTTCATCACTGGGCATGGGGACATTCCGATGACCGTACAGGCGATGAAGGGTGGTGCCATCGAGTTCCTGACGAAGCCGTTCCGTGACCAGGACCTCCTCGATGCTGTCAATCTCGGGCTCGAGCGCGACCGAGTCCGGCGCGAGCAGAACGAAGCTCTGGGTGCGCTCAGGACACGATTCGAAGTGCTGACGCTGCGTGAGCGCAGGATCATGATTCAGGTCGCACAGGGTCGTCGCAATAAGCAGATTGCCGGTGACATGGGCATCGCCGAGGCGACGGTGAAGGTGCATCGCAGCAACATCATGAGGAAGATGCGGATCGCATCGCTCGCAGAGCTCTACCACATTGCGGACAAACTCAAGCTGGTGACGGAGCGCTCGCCGAGCCCGTAACAGCGGAGGGGGCCGCGGAGCCGACCTTGCCAAGTCTTCCCGCGATCTCGACCAATCGGCGCAATGGTGCGGAGTTGTGCGGCTCGCACACGGCGCATCGCAGCGGCAGCTTTTGTCAGTGCACCTTGCAACGCCTTCGCGACTGCTAAACCAAGGCGTAGTGCGGTCAACCATAAACGTACCGTGCCAAGCCGCGCGTCGTATTAGCAAATCACTAAAAAGCGTCGAACATAACCAGCGGGCGATATGTGCCGCGAAGCGACGCGCCTGTCACAGCTACAGGCGCGGCGGCTGACGGATGTGGAGAAGGGCGCTTTCCAGCCATTTGACCAACACTCGTGGAGTTTGCAATGAATACCTCCCCCGCGGCCGCGCCTCATGCGCAGAGTGGGTCCGCTCTCATCAGTAAGCGAAGGGATGCGCTAAGGAATCTCACCGAAGCCTCAGGCCGCGTGCTGTTGGCGGTGCTCTTCCTGTTGTCCGGCGTCGGGAAACTCGGCGCGTACAAAGCGACCGCCGCCTATATGGCTTCCGCTGGCGTTCCCGCTGCACTACTGCCCGCGGTTATCGCCACTGAGTTGCTGGGCTCGCTGGCCATCATTCTGGGTTGGAAGGCCCGAGTGGCCGCCTTCCTGCTCGCGGGGTTCTCGGTCCTCACCGCGCTTATCTTCCACAACAATCTGGCCGATCAGACGCAGTTGATCATGTTCTTCAAGAACCTGTCGATTGCAGGAGGCTTCCTGCTGCTGGTGGTCAACGGTGCGGGCCCGCTCAGCCTGGACCGACGCTTCGCGAGGTAGTCTCGCAAGACTGAAGGCTTGACCGCCGTACTTGGCCGAGCCGCATGACCCCGCACCAGTTGCACATCGAGAGGGCGGACAGTTGACGATTGATACCCATCATCACATGTTGCCGGACTTCTTCTGGCGGGAGACGAATGATTCTCATGCTCCCGTCGGAGGGCTGGCGCCGCTTCAGTGGTCCAAAGGGGCAACGATCTCCTTCATGGACGATGCGGGGATCGACGTTGCCGTGATGTCGGTGAGTACGCCTGGAGTGCACCTCGGGGATAGCGAGAAGGCTCGGGTTTTGGCGCGGCGGTGCAACGAATTTGCGGCCGAACTCGTCCATTCAAGACCGGACCGGTTTGCAAGTTTCGCCTGCATCCCGCTGCCGGACATCGATACCTCGCTGGAAGAGCTGTCGTACGCGCTCGACATCCTCAGACTCGATGGTCTTGTTGTCTTCACCAACTCCAGGGGCGTGTACCTGGGAGACGCTGCCCTGGAGCCGGTCTTCGAAGAACTCGAGCGCCGCAAGAGTGTGGTCTTTGTGCATCCCAATCAATCGCCGGACGCTGCAGCACATTCATTAGGACTACCCGACAATCTGCTCGACTTCCCCACGGATACCAACCGCGCAGTCGCTCAGATGCAATACACGAACAGGTTCGCACGCACACCAAATGTGAAGTACATCATCTCTCACGCCGGAGGGTCGATCCCGTACCTTGCAGCGCGTTTTGCGATCATCGATGAGATGGGGTTCATCAAGGGCGGGGAGCAACGCGGTACCGCGGCTGACATGTTCCGTCGCGTCTATTGGGATACGGCTCTCTCGGCAACCGACCCCGTGTTTCGCATGCTGCGCGATGTAGCGGGGCTTGATCAAGTTCTGTTTGGTACGGATTTTCCGTACCTGCGCCGAGACCTGGCCGTAAACGCGAGACAAGGGATCTTGGAAAGCTCCGAGCTGAACCACTTGGAAAAGCAGGCCATTCTCGCGGGCAATGCGGCACGCCTTTTTCCCCGTTTGCAGTCATTGCGAGGAGAGAAACGATGAACCGGGATCTGGGTGTCTGGACGTATGAGAACAGCGCGCTGGTGCTGATCGATTACCAGAACGAAATGTTCGAGACCATTCGCTCGGAGACGAGCGCCGAGCAAGCGGACCTCAACGTCCGTCTGCTGGCTAGGACCGCCAAGGCGTTTAACATGCCGGTCGTGCTGTCGACGGTCGGCGTCAAATATGGCATCAACGGGCCGACGCATGCATCGATCCTATCCGATCTTCCCGGCGTCGAGCCGATCGATCGCACGTCCATGAACGCGTTCGAGGATCGCGCCTTCAGTGACGCCGTGAAGAAGACCGGACGCAAACGGCTGATCGTCGGTGGACTCCACACGGAGATCTGCCTGACGTTCGCGGTGGTATCGGCGCTCAAAGGTGGATACGAGGGAATGTTCGTCGCGGATGCGGTCGGCGGGCGATCACAATCCGCGCATCGCACGGCAATCGAGCGGCTGGCGCACGCCGGTGCCGTGCCGAACACGGCGCTCGCCGTCGTTACCGAGCTCTTCCGCGACTGGGCGTCGCCCCTGGCCGGCAAAGCGCGCGAGGTCATCTATTGGTATTTCGGCGAAGTTTCGAAGGCGAAAGCGAACGTTGGTGTCAGCGAAGCCGAGAAGCAAGCCGTCAGGGACAGAGAGCATGCCTAGATGTCAGGCAGGCTTGCAGACAAGGTTTGCATCATCACGGGGACCGGCGGGAGCATGGGCCGCGCGGCGGCCCTGGCCTTCGCTCACGAGAATGCCTCGGTCGTCGGCTGTGATGTAAACGTCGCCGCTGCGGAAGCCACGGTTGCGATGGTCCGCGCTCAGGGCGGAACGATGGTCTCCTTGCAGCCATGTCATCTGACCGAACCTGCCGACTGTCGGGCGCTGGTCGATTTCGCCGTGCGCACGTATGGCCGGATCGACGTGCTGTTTAACAATGCCGCCATGGCGTATTTCAACTGGCTCGAAGACATCACGGACGAGGAGTGGAACCGCGATCTGCGGGAAGAAATCGATCTGGTGTTCTTCCTCACGCGTGCGGCCTGGCCGCATCTGAAAGCCAGCCATGGCGTCCTCGTGAACACCGCGTCCCTCAACGGCCTCATGAGCTTCAAGACGCTTGGCTCGCTGGCGCATACGACGGCCAAGGCGGGGATCATCGGGATGACGCGACAGCTCGCCATGGAGGGGAGAGAGCACGGCATTCGTGCGAATTCGATCTCCCCTGGCTTGATCGAAACCAATCAGACACGAGAACAGCTGAAGGACCCGGAATGGGCGAGCGCGATGCTCGGCAAGACGCTGCTCGGCCGTCTCGGCCGGCCCGAGGAAGTGGCTAACGTTGCGCTGTTCCTGGCATCGGCAGAGAGCTCCTACGTGACGGGCGTCGATATCGTGGTCGATGGCGGCATGAAGGTCTGGTAACGGCCTGTGCTCAGTCGGTGATCGCTTCGCTCGGAGCGAATCATCGTTACTTCTCCGCCGCCACTCCCAGATGAGTGAGGAGGTAGCCTCCAATTGGCCTCTCCCAACATAAAGAACATCGGGCTATGTTCCGCTGCTTGGGCTCATGGCTTATGCTGACTCGCGTTCTCGTGCCAACCACGATTGGCGGCGTGGTGGCGTTGCTTCACCAGGTTTAGCACCCAGTCATGCCTCACTCCCTTAAATTTGCGGCGAGCTCGAGAATGATCCTGGCGCTGTGGGTCGGGACTGCAACGCTGACGCTCACGGCCTGCAGCAAGAAGGGTCCTCCCGCGCCGCCGGCAGTCGAGGTATCCACAGTTACCGTGAAGCCACAGGCCGCCACCGTCGGGGCGGGTTACGTCGCGCAGACCGAAGCGGTCAACACGGTCGAAGTACGGCCGCGCGTCGGCGGCGTACTGGAGAAGCAGCTGCCGATCGAAGGCGAGCACCTGAAAGTCGGCGAGGTGCTGTTCGTGATCGATCAGCAGCCCTACATCGCTGCGCTCGCCCAGGCGCAGGCTGCGCTCGCCCAGAGCCAGGCGGCCCTAATCCAATCGCAGCGCGATCTCGCGCGGGCCAAGTCGCTGTCGGAAATCGATGCCGTAAGTCAGCAGGAGCTGGACGCGGCCGTGGCCAGGAACGACGCCAACCGGGCGTCGGTGGACGCCAACCGAGCCGCCGTCCGGACCGCCACGCTGAATCTCGGGTACACGACCATCACCAGCCCGATCGACGGTGTGATGGGGCGCGCGCAGCTGCGCCTCGGCGCGCTGGTGACGGCGAACACCACGCTGCTGACGACGCTCTACCAGACCGACCGCATGTATGTGAATTTCAGCATCAGCGAGCAACGGCTGCTCACTCTGCAGCGCGAGCTGGGCCGGGCGCCGAACCAAAACAGCCCCACACCGCCGCCGTTCCGCTTCTTTCTCGCCGACGGCTCCGAGTACCCTCAGCGCCCCCGGCTAAACTTCATCGATCCGGCCGTGGATCAGCGCACCGGCACCCTGGCGATCCGCCTGGAGGTCGACAATCCACAGCATCTGCTGCACGCGGGGCAGTTTGCGCGCGTGCAGGTCGCGGAGGCGCAGCTGACAGATGCCATCCTGTTGCCGCAACGCGCCATCCAGGAGCTGCAAGGCAAGTACTACGTTTGGATCGTCGACGACAAGGGCAAGGCACAGCAGCGCGACGTCCAGATGGGACCGCGCATCGACAACGGCTGGCAGGTGCAGCAGGGACTCAAGGCCGGGGATGTAGTCGTGGTTGACGGCGTGCAACGCCTCAAGCCCGGGGCGGCGGTGAACGCCACACCAGCGGCGAACGCCCCCGACGCAGCTGGCACAGCGGCCGGGAACCGTAAGTGATCAACTTCTTCATCGATCGTCCGATTTTCTCGACGGTCCTCGCCATCGTCATCACGCTTGCCGGCGGTGTCGCGCTCTCAACGCTCCCGGTTGCCCGCTTCCCGCAGATCACCCCGCCGACCATCGTCGTCTCGACCGTCTTCCCGGGCGCCGACGCCGCCACCATCGAGCAGTCAGTCGCTGCGCCGATCGAGCAGCAAGTCAACGGCGTGCCGCACATGATTTACATGGACTCAAAGAGCGCCAACGACGGCAGCTACGCGCTGACCGTGACCTTCGACGTCGGCACCAGCCAGGACATCGCCGCGGTGGACGTGCAGAACCAGGTCGCCATCGCCCAGCGCCAGCTGCCGCAGCAGGTTTTGCAGCAGGGCGTCACGGTGGCCAAGCGCCAGCCGCAAATTCTGCTGGCCGTGGCGATCGGTTCGGACGATCCGCGCTACGATTATCTGTTCCTGTCCAACTACGCCACGCTGCACGTGTACGACGCCCTGGCGCGGGTGCACGGGGTCGGCCAGGTCGTGGTGTTCGGCGCACGCGACTACGGCATGCGTATCTGGCTCGATCCCGCAAAAATGGCGCACCTCGCCGTCACCACCCAGGACGTGACCGGCGTCCTCACCGAGCAGAACGTGGTGGCTCCCGCCGGCACCGTCGGCGCGGAACCCGCGCTCCCGGGACAGGAGATGCAGTACGTCGCTTCGGTGAAGGGACGTCTGTCGACGACCGAGCAATACGGCAACATCGTCGTGCGCACCGGGGCCGACGGCGCCATCGTCCACCTCAAGGACATCGCCCGCATCGAGCTTGCGGCCACCGACTATTCGCGTTCCAGCAGGCTCAACGGCGTGCCGACCGCCATCATCGGCGTCTACCAGCTGCCCGATGCCAACGCGCTCGAGGTGGCCAAGGGCGTGCGCCAAGTCATGGACGGCCTGGCGCCGACCTTCCCCAAGGGCGTCCACTACTCGATACCCTTCGACACCACGCTGTTCGTGGCGGAATCGGTGCGCGAAGTGGTCAAGACCCTGCTCGAAGCGGGCGTGCTGGTGCTGCTGGTGGTGTTCATCTTCCTGGAGAGTTGGCGCGCCACGCTGATCCCGATGCTGGCGATCCCGGTGTCGCTGATCGGCGCGTTCAGCACCTTCGTCGCGCTCGGCTTCTCGCTCAATACGCTGACCCTGTTCGCGCTGGTGCTCGCGATCGGCCTGGTGGTGGACGATGCCATCGTCGTGGTCGAAGCCGTCACCGAGATCATGGATAGCCGCAAGCTGTCGGCTCCGGAGGCCACCAAGGCCGCGATGAAGGAGGTGTCCGGCCCGGTGATAGCGATTGCCCTGGTGCTGATCTCGGTATTCGTACCGGTGGCCTTCCTCGGCGGCCTCACCGGTCAGTTCTACCGGCAGTTCGCATTGACGCTCGCGGTGTCGGTGGCGATCTCGGCGTTGATCGCCCTCACGTTCACGCCGGCGTTGTGCGCCCTGCTACTGAAGCCGACGGCAGAATCGCATTTCGGTGGGATCCTCGGCCGCTTCTTCGGCGCCTTTGACCGTGGCTTCAAGCGCTTCACCGCGCGCTACGTCGGCGGCGTGGGCACCGCCATTCGCCGCACTGCGCGGTCGATGGCTATCTTTCTGATCCTCACCGCGGCCGCGCTGTGGCTGGTGCACGCCCGGCCAACGGGCTTCATGCCGGACGAGGACCAGGGCTACCTGATCGGCCTGGTGACCCTGCCGGTGGGCGCGTCGCTCCAACGTACTGAAGCGGTCGCCAGCGAATTCAGCGCGATGCTGCGCAAGCAGCCGGAAGTGGAGTCGACGTTCGCGATCACGGGCCTGAATCTCCTGACCGGCACCAACTCGTCCTACGCCGCCACCGTCTTCATCATCCTCAAGCCCTGGAGCCAGCGTGCCGGCGCGGCGCACGGGTCGCTCGCGCTGGCGGCGCGCGTCAACAGGCTGGCGAGCAGGATCAAGGAGGCCAACGTACTGGCGCTGAATCCGCCGCCGGTTCCGGGCATCGGTGCGGCGGGCGGCTTCGAATTTATTCTCGAAGATCGTAGCGGCGGCGAAATCCAGAAATTCGCCGGCGTGCTCCAGGATCTCGTGGGCCAAGCCAACAAGCGCCCGGAACTGATGCGGGTCTTCACACAGTTCAACGTGCGCACGCCGCAGATCGAGTACGTCCTCGACCGCGAGCGCGCCAAGACGCTCGGCGTATCGCTCTCGGATATCTTCTCCACCCTGCAGACCTTCTTTGGCGGCAACTACATCAACGACTTCAACCTCTTCGGACGCACCTATAAAGTGACCGCCCAGGCGGAAGCAGCGGCGCGCTCCTCGCCAGAATCGGTCAACGGACTGTATGTGCGCACCGTCCGGGGCGACATGGTGCCGCTGTCGACCCTGGTGTCGATAAAGGAAATCCAGGGACCGGAGTACATCGAGCGCTACAACGTGTTTCGCGCGGTGACGATCAACGGGTCCGCGGCGCCGGGGTACAGCTCGGGGCAAGCGACGCTGGCGATGGAGGCGCTGGCAGCTGGTCTCCCAGATGGGTACGGCTCCGAGTGGACTGGCACGACTTACCAGGAAAAGCTCTCGGGTGGGCAGACCGGGGCGATCTTTGGCATGGCGATCGTCTTTGTGTTCCTGGTGCTGGCGGCACTGTACGAAAGCTGGGCGGTACCGTTCGCGGTGCTGCTCGGCATCCCGTTCGCTGTGCTCGGCGCCTACATCGGCCTGACGCTGCGTGGCATGGCGAGCGACATCTACGCCCAGATCGGCCTGGTGATGCTGATCGGCCTGGCGGCAAAGAACGCCATCCTCATCGTCGAATTCGCCAAGCTGGCCTACGAGCGCGGCAGGCCGCTCGTGGATGCGGCGGTCGAGGGTGCGCGCCTGCGTCTGCGGCCGATCCTGATGACCTCGTTCGCTTTCATTTTCGGTTCTGTGCCGCTGGCGATCGCTACCGGCGCCGGCTCGGGCGCGCGCCTCGTGCTCGGCACCGCGGTGGTGTTCGGCATGAGCGTTGCCACCATGATCGGCATCTTCATCATCCCGGTGTTCTACGTGTTGGTGCAAAGCCTCCAGGAGCTCATTCGCGGCAAGCCAACGGTTGCATCGGCAGCGCAGTCATGAGACGCCGCTTGCGCAGCATCGTTACTGCCAGTGCGGCCCTGTTGGCGGCAGCGTGCGCGCTCGGACCCAACTACCAGCGGCCGAAGGAGAACATTCCGGCCGCTTACCGCTTCGACACAGCGACCGGTAACGACGCCTTTGCCGATCAGAGCTGGTGGCAGCTTTACCAGGACCCAGCCCTGCAGTCGCTGATCCGCGAGGCGCTCGATAACAACCTCGACGTGCGCATTGCCGCGGCGCGCATCGACCAGGCGCGCGCCCTGCTCGGGTCAACGCGCCTGCAGCAGTTGCCGCAAGTCTCCGCCTCGGCCGAGGCGCAGCGCGCGCGCACTTCCGAGTACCAGCGGCTCCCCGGCGCGCCGGCGATCAGCAATGCGTTTTCCGCAGACGGTAGCCTGTCCTACGAACTCGATTTCTGGGGCAAGTACCGACGTGCTACCGAGGCCGCGCGAGCTGCGCTACTTGCTTCCGAATACTCCAAGCTGGATGTGATGTCGGGTCTGGTTTCCAGCGTCGCCACCGCCTACTTCACCCTGTTGGCGCTGGATGAGCAGCTTGCAATCACTCAGCGCACGGTGGGGACACGCCAGAAATTCGTCGATCTGACGCAGGCGCAACATGAGCGCGGCACGGTGTCGGGCCTGGACGTCGCCAGCGCTCAAGCGCAGTTGGCCGTTGCTCAGGCCAATATCCCCGACCTGCAGCGCCAGATCGGCATCGCCGAAGACCAGCTGAGCGTGCTGCTGGGCCGCTACCCGGACGAGATCCTGCGTACCACAACCGGCGAACTCAAGAGCATGACTGAAGCCACCGTCGCGCCGGTGCCGCCGGCCGGCCTGCCTTCGAGCCTCCTGGAGCGCCGCCCGGATCTGCGTGCGGCAGAGCAGAGTCTCATCGCGGCCAACGCCAACGTCGGCGTAGCCAAGGCCAACCTGTTCCCGAGCATTGCCCTTACCGCAGCTGGGGGAAGTGAGAGCTCGGCCCTGTCGCAGCTGTTCAGCGGACCCGCCAGGACCTGGTCGTTCGGCGCCAGCCTGCTGCAACCGCTGCTGAGCTCGCAGAGCAATCTCTACCAGCTCGATCTAGCCAATGCGCAAAAGCGGCAGGCTCTGCTGCAATACGAGCAGAGCATCCAGACCGCCTTTCGGGAAGTGTCCGATGCGCTCATTGCAAGGCGGAAATACGCCGAACTCCAGGTGGCACAGCAGGCCCAGGTGGATGCGC
>Ga0210409_10003951_pt1 | contig 16220 bp, 15 predicted proteins | sample IncBWH17MmetaG_FD_161649 | JGI IMG/M metagenome (GOLD analysis project Ga0210409, IMG submission 161649) | Forest soil microbial communities from Barre Woods Harvard Forest LTER site, Petersham, Massachusetts, United States - Inc-BW-H-17-M | ecosystem: Environmental > Terrestrial > Soil >...
CAGTGGACAAGGACCACAACGTGTGGGTCAACCTGATGAATTCGGATGAAGTCATCAAATACGATCCGAAGACTTCCCAGTGGACCGAATATCCGTTCCCGACTCTTGGAGCGGAGACGCGCTACATTTCCCTGCTCGAACGCAACGGCAAGATGGAAGTTATTCTGCCGTACTCCAGGGCGCGAAGGGTTGCGCGCATGACCTTCCGCAGCAAGGAAGACATCCAAGCGCTCAAGCAGCAAGTGCAGCAGCAGGAGCAAGCGCGGGCGCAGTAACCGGGCGCAGAAGGGGTAGGTTGCAGGTTTTTATCTGTCCCCTGCCACCTATTACCTTCCTCGACAGGCGCGCTAAACGCCAGATTCAGTCTGAACGTTGACACCGCATGACATGTGGTGTACGGTCCTGCGCAAGGGCAGCTTGTATTCTGAAATCGGGCATTCTTGCGTGAGGTGAACGATGGCCACTCTTTCAGCCGGCGGGCCGGGGTTCGGCAAAACTCCATTTTTTCCTTACATTCAAGGCGGAAATAGCGCCGGCCGAAGCAGGTGTCCGCGCATGCGATGGTTGTTTCTCGCGGGAGTGGTTCTTTTTTCATCGCTGGCCCTTGCTCAGAATGCGCCGCAGGTAACGGGAGTCGATCCTGGATCGGGCAAAGTGAATGACACGGTGACCGTGTCCGGAAGCAATTTGGGGAAGGCGAGCGTTTCTTCCGTGTTTCTTTCCGACGACAAGAATGACTATAAGGCAGTGATCGTCGAGCAGAGCGACGATAAGATCACTCTGAAGATCCCTCAGGTCAAGGCCGGCGATTACAACATCTCCGTTCAGGTGGGCGACAAACTCTTCATCAAGCCCGTTAAATTCAAGGTGGAATAGTAAAAGTGAAGTGGCGCGGGCTTCGGCCTGCGGAGTTTTGGTGTTGCAGAGACAAAACCCCGCAGGCTGAAGCCTACGCCACTAAACCTGGAGAGGAATCGAATGCGCCTTGCGTGCCTTTTCAAATGTGGACTCGTGAATTTGCCCGTTGGTGTCCACTTTCACGTGCTTGGTATGCATGGGCTTGCCGTCAGGCGATGAGAACGGATATGTATCGGCAGGGAAGGCGCGGGTGCGCTTCGCGGCGCATTGGCCGGAATTCATTGCCACCAGATATACCTGTAAGTTGCTGTATTTATTAGACTTACCTAATATCTCCCGTCCTAAATCATTCCACGGCCTCAATACCAGGACCCTGTACTAGAACTACCAAACCCTTTGTCTGCCCCAATTGGCACTGATGCCTCATTGGTGTCGCCGTTTGCTTCTGCGAAAGTTGGCTTGTCGGACGGTACACGTTACTTGAAGCCGAGGAGGCACTCGATGAATTCGAACAAAATAACCCTGGTCGCAATATTCTCCCTCCTAATTCTACTTGGGGGGCGGTACACGGCCGCGCAGGGGACGGAGTGGAGTGCAGCTACATCAGCAGCCGCGGCAGCGAGCCAACGCGGCGAATACGCGCTGGCGCAGACATTCTATAATCAAGCCATTGAGATCCAGGTGAGGACCCTGGGCGCCGACAGCCCGGAGGTCGCCATCAGCCTGAATAACCTGGCTGTCTCTTACCAGGACCAATCCATGTATCCCCAGGCGGAACTGGCTTACCGGCAGGCCCTGGCCATTCTGGAGAAGAACCCGGACCAGCAGGCTTCGACCGGTTTTACGTTGAATAATCTCGCGGCTCTCTATCATGACGAAGGCGTGGATGCCAAAGCCGAGCCGCTGTATACGCGCGCGCTTGGAATATGGGCGAAGTTGGGGACGAGAGAAAGCGCCAATGAAACCATCAGCGCAACCGGCCTGGCCGCCATCTATCACTCACGGAACCAGGATGCCAAGGCGGAACCTCTATACCTGCGGGCACTGGCAATCTGGAATGTGCAAGGCAAGTCGGAGAGCGCGGAAGCGGCCGACGCGTTGTTACACATCGCGGAGATTTATCATGCTCGAAGCAGCAATTCGGACGCAGGACCGATGTACGCCCAGGCGCTGGCAATTTGGGAAAAGGCCGGGCAGTTGGAAAGCCCGGAAGCGATCACAGCTCAAGCCGCTCTTGGAGAAATTTACCGCGCTGCGGGAAAGTATGCGGAAGCCGAGCCTCTGCTCGAACGGGCTTTGAAGGCCACGGAACAAAAGCTTGGGCCGAATCATCTCGATGTGGCCACCAGCCTGAATAATCTGGCGCTGCTCTACTACTGCGAATCCAAGTATGACGCGGCCGAACCTCTTTATAAGAGAGCGCTGGATATCCGCGAAAACAATCTAGGTGCGGATGACCCGGCGGTGCTGCAAACGATGCAATACTACGCAGCGCTGCTCCGCCAGGAAGGCCGAAAGGCGGAAGCGCGGAAGGTGGAATCTCAAGCTGCGGGCAGCGGAGTCGCCCACCTGTAAAAACCGAGGTGCGGCCCGCACCGGTGCGGGCCGCACTCCCTTTCCGCCGCATTCCCTCTCCGAAAAAGAACCTAGCCAGGAATCCTCAAGAGTTCGGGACAATTCATAGCAAATCCTTCGGTCTTAGTGGCACGGGCTTCAGGCTGCGGGGGTTCATCTTTATTGGGACTAAAACCCACAGGCTGAAGCCTGCGCTACTAAAACCGGCGGTGGGGCCATAGATTTTGCGATTGTGGGAATTCCCAGGCAGCACGTCGGATTCCGGCGGCCAAAGTTTGACACAAGATAGAGCCCGGCATATAGTTTCGCGCGAAGACAAAGTTGAAAATGGAAATCCGGCTGAACAAGCTCGTCGCATGTCCGGCCACCGGATGAGCTTGGACGTTCAGGAGGCGTGAAAAAGGGATGAACGATTCCGTCAAAGCTGTGGAAGTTAAATCGCCCGAAATGCTCAAACTGATTGATAGGGATGCGGCCGTCGAGAAGTTGTGCACGGGCTTTTGGTTTACGGAAGGGCCTATCTGGAATGCGAAGGAACAATGCCTGTACTTCAGCGACATGCCGGGAGACGTGCGGCGCCGCTGGAGTGCCGCGGATGGGGTCAAGGAAGTCCGCAAGCCCAGCAATAAGTGCAATGGGATGACGTATGATGCCGCGGGAAATTTGTATGTCTGCGAGCATGTCACCAGCTCGCTGGTGATGGAGACTTCATCGGGCGAACGCAAGGTTCTCGCCTCCCACTGGCAGGGAAAAGAACTGAACAGCCCCAACGATGTAGTTCTTCGCTCCGACAAGTCCATTTATTTTAGCGATCCTACGTATGGCCGGATGCCGGTCTTCGGGCTGGAACGCAAGCAGGAGCTGACGTTTCAGGGCCTCTTCCGAATTTCGCCCGATGGAAAGCTGTATCTGGAGGCGGATGATTTTGGCCAGACCAACGGCGTGTGTTTTTCGCCGGATGAAAAAATTCTGTACGTGAACGATTCCCCGCGAGCCCACATTCGCGCGTTTGATGTGGCCCGCGACGGCTCGCTCAGCAAGAGCCGCATCTTCGCGGAGAAAATAGGCGACGGCGTTCTGGAAAACGGCATCGTCGACGGCATGAAAGTCGATGAGCGAGGCAACGTGTACGTCACCGGCCCGCGCGGGATTTGGGTATTAAGCCCCTCCGCGGAACATTTGGGTGTGATCCGCATGCCTGAGCATGCCGGAAATCTCAATTGGGGCGGGCGGAACTGGGATGAGCTGTATTGCGCCTGTTCGACTTCGATTTATCGCGTGAAGACGAAAGTTCGAGGAAATCCTGTCGCATACATGAGTATGCGCTGAGAGGAACTATGGCTGACCGGAAACTCAATGCTCGAAAAACGGCGCTGATCATTCAGGATTTGCAAAATGACGTCATTACCGAGGGCGGCGCGTTCGCCTCTTCCGGCGCGCCGGCGCATGCGAAAAAGCAGAATGTAGTTGAGAATGTGAAAAAATTGGCTGCCGCGATGCGCAAATCCGGCGGGATCGTGATTCATGTCCATTACATCGTCGAGCCGGGTGCGCCGGGGCTCAAGTTGAACGCTCCCCTCTTTCGCGGATTGGCGGAGAGCAAGGCGGTGGTGCGGGGAACGTGGGGGGCGGCGCCTGTTGAAGGGCTCGAGCCTCAAAAGGGCGACGTGGTCGTCGAGAAGATGCGCATGAACGGTTTTCATGGCACAAAACTCGACACGATCCTGCAAGGACACGGGATCGATTCCCTGGTGATTACCGGAGCCTGGACCAACTTTTCCATCGAACACACGGCGCGGCACGGGGCCGATTCTGGCTATGAGGTTGTCGTGGCGACCGACGGAACATCCACCATCAACGACGAGTGGCAAAACGCGGGAATTAATTTTGCGCTTCAAAACATCGCCGACCGTTTGAGCTGCGAAGAAATCATTCGGGCGTTGAGCTAGACCTTCTCCACAATGTCGCGGGGTGACAATAAAGCCCAACTTCAGCGGTTAAGTAGTTCACAGATGTGGTTGCGTCAAAGAGATTTTAGTAGCACGGGCACTCTTGCCTGTGCGGTTTTCACAGCTGTAGCCAGTTGGCATCCTGCGCATGCGGCTTATAAAAGCGCACAGGCAAGAGTGCCTGTGCTACTCGGAAGCCCAGCCCTCCCGGGTAAACCAACAATTCTGACGCGGCGCAAAGAGATCACGGATTGGTATCCTAGAAAGTTCATGACCCCTCGGATGGAAAACTCAATCGCCGTATCTGCGGAAAACGAACGCGCCCTAATCGTTCACGTTCTTACCAGGCTGGGAGCAAACGAACGGGAATCCTCGATTCAGGCGGACGTTCTGACGGAAGCGGATCTGCGCGGGCATCATTCCCACGGGTTACAACGCTTGCCCGTCTTGGCGGCTCGCATCAAGAATCGCCTGATCCGCGTCAATGTCGATCCCGATTACATGTGGACGGCAGACTCCGTGCTGAGCGTGGACGGGAAGGACGGCCTGGGTCCGTTTGTTGCCGAGTCCTCGCTGGAGCGGGCAAGATCCGTGGTGGAACAAAGGGGAATCGTCGCGGTGGCGATTCGGAACAGCAGTCATTTAGGGATGATCGGATACTACTGCGAGAAGCGGGCGCGCGAGGGACTCATCTGTCTTGCAATGACGGAAAGCGAAGCGCTCGTTCATCCGCATGGCGGCAGAAAAGCGCTCGTTGGGACGAACCCGATCGCCATCGGCATTCCGAGCGAGCACGCTCCGTTCGTATTCGATATGGCCACCTCCACTAGCGCGATCGGCAAAATCTATGCCAGCAAGCATCGTGGCGAGCCGATCCCTCCTGGATGGGCGATCGACGCCGAAGGCAACCCGACTACCGACCCCGATGCCGCCTTGAAAGGCTCGCTCACTCCCGCGGCCGGAGCGAAAGGGTACGGGCTCGGCATTTCCATCGGAATACTCGCGGGACTTTTGCCGGGAGGCGAGATCGGACGGCTTGTGCTCGGCACATTGGACACGGAATTTCGCTGCACCAAGGGAGATTTTTTCCTTTTGTTGAACCCAGCGGCCTTTGCGGGCGGACCCGCGCTCGCGAGCCGGGTTGCAAGCTACCTCGATGAACTTCGCCATTCGCCGCCGCAGAAAGATTGCGAGAGTGTTATCGTACCCGGTGATCGCGCGCGAGAGCTTCGAGAAGAACGCGCGCGCTCCGGAATACCACTTCCAAAGGAAGTTTGGCTCGCGGCAGAAAGGCTCAAAAATGAGTTCTGAGAGCGGCAATCCTGTCTGGGGATTTTCGACCGCGGGCAGAATATTTTTTGGATGGGGCGCGGCGAGTGTATTGCGGGATGTTGCGCGCGAATTCGGGCCTCGGGTTTTTGTTTGTACCGACCGGAACATGGTCAAAGCCGGCGTCAGTGAGAAGGTGGTGGCGCACCTCGCGGAGGGAAAAGCCGAGGTCAAGGTGTTTGAGGAAGGGCAGCCTGAAGTCGATCGCCAGACGATCGAGCGTGCCGCCGAGGTGGGCCAGGCGTATACGCCGGACGTAGTGATTGGTTTAGGCGGCGGCAGCAACCTCGATCTGTCCAAGGCCGTAGCGCTTCTATTAAAATATCCCGGCTCGCTGTCTACTTATTACGGCGAAAATAATGTTCCCGGGCCGATTGTCCCGGTCGTCGCGGTCCCCACGACCGCAGGGACTGGATCAGAAGTAAGCCCCGTCGCGGTTGTAGCCGACCCTGAACGCGCGATGAAAGTTGGCATAGCATCTCGCGCGCTGATTCCGAAGTGGGCCATTGTGGATCCTGCACTGACGGTTTCCTGTCCAGCGAGTGTGACGGCACACTCCGGCATGGATGCGCTCGCGCACGCGATCGAATCCTTCTGCGCAAAGGTGCGAACCGATTGCTCTCCGCACGCGATCTTCGTCGGCAAGAATCCGATGTCGGACGTTCTCGCCACGAAAGCGATTTCCGCAATCGCAAAATTTCTTCCGACGGCCGTAGCACAACCGAACGACCGCGCAGCACGGGAAGAAATGGCTTTGGCAAGCCTCCTTGCCGGGATGGCATTCTCAGCCGCGGGAACGGCTGCCGTGCATGCGCTGCAATATCCCGTTGGAGAAGCCACGCACACGCCGCATGGATTAGGAAATGCTGTGCTGTTGCCCACGGTGATGAGAAGCATCACGCCGTCGCGCATCGCGGAAATGGCTTTTATCGCCCGCAGTTTGGATCCCAGCCTTAAATCGAAGCCCGATGCAGAAGCTGCCAGCCAGGCCGCTGGACTCGTCGAGCAGCTCGCCGCGAAGGTTGGAATACCGAAAGGCCTGCGGGCACTGGGCGTAAAAAAAGAGCAGCTCCCGCAACTTTCGCAGATGGCGTCCACGGTTCGGAGGCTTCTGGACAATAGTCCCGTTCCTTTCGACGAAAGCGATTTGTTGCGTCTTCTCCAAGAGGCTTTCTAAGAGTCTGGAATCGTCGATAACTGCCGCCGACGCTGGCTTCCCAATTGTTTCGGGTGTATAAGGGTGCCCACCGGGTTGGTCATCACAGAATTTCCAATAGATTTTGAAGGGGAGACCGCATGAGTAAGGACAGGAAGATAATGTTATTTGGTTTTGCGCTAGGGCTGTGCTTGGTGTTGTTTGGCGCGCGAGGCGGGCAGACGCAGAACGCGCCGAAATACAAAGTCGATGCGGAGTGGCCGAAACCCTTGCCGAACAAATGGAAGATGGGCGGCGTCACAGGGCTGGCCGTGGACAAGGATGACAATGTTTGGGTACACGATCGCCCGAACGATCTGACCGACATTGAGCTCGAGGCTGAACTTACGCCTCCGATCGCCGATTGCTGCGTCCGGCCGCCCTCCATGATTCACATCGACAAGGAAGGCAACGTCATCGGCTCCATTGACCCGCCGCAAGGGCATGGGATGACAGTGGACAGCAAAGGGTTCATCTATCTGGGTAACGTGGTCAATGGAATGGGCAACGTCCGCAAATACGATCCGAAAACCGGCGCATTCCTTGCCGAATTGCCCCGCACACCCGAGATGCCGCCGGGGGGAGGCGGAGGCGATGCAGCTCCGGACAATCCACGCGTTCCAGGCCACGGCAGCAGGGGGCCGGTTGCGGGATTTTTGCCGTTCGGACGCACTCCTCCCGATCCTGCAGCTCGGGCGGCCCGGGAAGCGGCGACTGCCGCTTTCCGCACAAAATATCCGCCAACGACGCCGATGATCGTGGGAGGGATCGAAGAGGTTCGGCTGGACGAGCCGGCTCATGAGCTTTACGCGGCCGACAATTACTTGGGCGGGCGTGTGATGGTGTTTGATATGGACACTTTCCAGTTCAAGCGCGGCTGGGGCGCCTACGGGCACAAACTGTCCGAGATCACAACCGATGACAAAGACCGGGCGTACACGCCGGGCGGCCCAGAGCCAAAAGAATTCAGAGGCCACCTTACGCTGAATGTCTCCCGCGATGGATTTGTCTATGCAGCCGACCGTATGGCGAACCGCATCGACGTCACCACGAGAGATGGGAAATTTGTGAAAGAATTCGTCATGGCCCCATGGACAGGCGTAGGCGGCTCGACCGGGGGCGTGATGTTCTCGCCCGACAAGCAGCAGCTGTTCTTATTTATTTCCGATCTGACCAACAACCACATCTGGTTCCTGAACCGCGAGGATGGCAAGGTCGTGGGCCAGTTGGGCAGCATGGGCCAAAATGCAGGCCAGTTCTACGGGCTGCATATGATTGCCACTGACTCCAAAGGCGTCATCTATACGGGGGAAGTGTTTGGCGGCGAGCGAGTGCAGAAATTCGTCCCGGTTAAATAGACGGATAAGGGACAGCTGAGCGCAACTCAGCCACCCGATTACTAAATCTCGAAATTAGCGCGCACGGCGAATAGAAATCCACTCGCCGTGCAGTGCTACCCCGCCATTCTTTGCTGAGCCTCAAGCTTCCGTACAATCAAATCCAAAACCCTTCGTGCGGTTTAGCGGCCTCATCTTCCAAGAGGGGCCCGACAACTTCCACTCGCCGTTGGCCGTGGGCGAACACCTCTCTGCAGGGCAAGGAGAGAGTCGGGTTTTCCTCGTTGGCGCCGGTCAACAAGAGCAGCCTGTGCTCGGAAAGGCCATAGACGACTCGCCCGATGCTCGCCCAGTAGATCGCGCCTGCGCACATGCAACAAGGCTCCGTGCTGGTGTAAAGAGTCGCCTTGGCCAACCGCATCGGAGGAAAGATTTTGGCCCCCCTGCTGGCGGCAAGCATTTCGGCATGCTGCGTGGGATCGCCCTCGGGTGGCCGCGATTGATTTTGCGCTTCCACCAGGACTTCCCCGTTCTCGTCCACCACCAGCGCGGCGAATGGATGCTGCCCAGCATCGCGGGCTTGCATAGCAAGTGCGATGCATCGGCGCAAATAACGCAAATCGGCTTCGGTTGGCGCGGCCGTAGCAACTCTCATAGAGGAGAGCAATTTAGCATGCGCGAAGGCTAATCAACCATTTCTTACCTCTGTGGGCCGAAAGCGGGGAGAAGTCGTTGATGCGTAACACATAGCCCGACGGCTGGTATTTTGGTTTGAGACTTCCAGGTTCACTCCGACTGATGTTCGCCTATGAATTCAAGACGTCACTGTGGGGAATGGAAACTCCCACAATTTGGTCTTACGGGTTGCACAACCCTGAACAACTGCGCAGACTCAAACATTATGGTTAGAAAGTGGACAGGCTGGAGAAGTCTGTGTGGCAGACTTGATCCGTCAGGTTGTAGCGCCAACCTTTAGGGCATTTATGAAGCAAGGAGATGGCCGCCTGAAGGCGGGCGCTACAGTTACCAAAAGCGATTTCTGCACAGGCATTACAAGGTGTTAAGCGTGAGTTCTGCGAAAACTAGTTCCTGCATGAAAACCGTAGCCCGAGACCTGGGGAGTTCGACCTTTAGCGGCGGAAGCTTTCTCTGGTTTTGCCTGATTGTCATGCTTTGGGGTTCTCCGGCGCTGGCTCAGTCTCAGCAGGCGCCGCCAGTGACAGGAGCGGTAAGCAGCCAGCAACCTCCCGTTCAGCAATTTCCGGGAGGCATCAATGGGACAGTGGTTGATCCAAGTGGAGCCGCCATTGCCGGAGCCCGTGTGGGGCTTAAACGGGAAAATCAGTCCTCAACTCAAGAGGCGGTAACTGGCGACGATGGGCAGTTCTCTTTTGGCAACGCCGCTCCCGGGCCTTTTCAGCTCACCATTGAGGCGAAGGGCTTCGCGCCGCAAGGCTTGTCCGGAATCCTGCATCCGGGGGAAACTTATAATGCCTCGCGGATCGCGTTGGCGCTTGCCGCTGAAAAGACTGAGGTGCGAGTCGAAGCCCCGCGCGTGGAAGTGGCGGAAGAGCAGATCAAGGAGGAAGAGAAGCAACGCGTGCTCGGTATCATTCCAAATTTCTATGTCAGCTACGTCCCCAATGCGGCGCCGCTTTCCTCGAAGCAAAAATTCCAGCTTGCCTTGAGAAGCACGGTGGACCCGGTCACATTCCTCCTGACCGGGGCGATTGCGGGAGTCCAGCAGGCGAATAATTCCTTCAGTGGATATGGGCAAGGCGCGCAAGGATACGGGAAGCGCTATGGTGCGGATTACGCTGACGCTGTTACTAGCTCGTTCATCGGGAACGCCATCCTGCCGTCGCTGCTGAAACAGGATCCTCGCTATTTCTACAAGGGAAGCGGAAGCACGCGGTCGCGGATTCTGTATGCGATCGCCAATTCCGTCATTTGCAAGGGTGACAACGGACGCTGGCAGCCGAATTATTCCGATATTCTCGGAAGGCTCGCCGCCGGTGGAATTTCAAATCTCTATTATCCGGCGCAAGATCGCAGTGGCGCCGCACTTACATTTGAAAACGCAGCGATCGGAATCGGCGCCAGCGCCGCCGCCAATCTTCTTCAGGAATTTGTCATTCGGAAATTGACGCCGAATTCCCGCAATCACAATCCGGCCACACCCTGATACACGATCGGGAAGGTATCGACGACTCTGCCTCCCAATGCCGGCGGAGATATTTTTATTTCTAGCAACCGAAAAAATGAATTGTGAGGCGGAAGTCGAAGAATCTGAGATTATGAATATTCCATGACTCACGGCAATACCCCCGGCGGTGACGCGAGTTGCGCGGGAATGCGGTGAAGGCGCTGCGCCAGGAGTAAAATCTCGAATCCATCGATGCCAGAGGCGAGCTAGGACTATGCCCCAAAAAGACAGGCGGGCGACTCCGCGATTTCAGGCCAAGCCGGAGAATCAAATCACTTATGGCGACAGGTCCGCGCCGATACGGGACTTGAGCCTCGAAGGCGTTTTTGTCCTCGACCCGGACCCTCTGCCGGCTGGATCAGAAATTTCGTTCACGCTCCGCGCCGGGCAAACAGACATCTCTTTGGAGGGGATTGTGCGGCACTCCTTAGTGGATGTGGGCATGGGAATTCAATTCACAAACCTCTCTGCAGTATCAAAAAGACGATTGATCATACATATCGCCAGCTTGGTTTCGGCTCCGAGTCAGATCGAGCTGGCCTGACTTTTTACGGCAACTATGCCCGTTCCGTCCCGGAAGGCGTGGAATTGTCAGTACAAAACCGTTCTGCGGCGCTCGAATCAGGTTTTGTAGGGGCCACCCATATTTCGGGCAGGCAGCAGTCGGTTCAATCTAGAACTAAACTGACCTGCGGCCCACCTCGCGATCTCTTTACAAAAATGAGCGGGACACGTAAAGTTTGACCATCAACGAGACGTGTGGAGGCTGCGGATGAAGCATAAAACATTGGCCATTCTCTTGCTAGCGTTCGGCTGTGGCTTCCTTTCCCCTGGCGTCTTTGCGCATCACGGCGCTTCGCGGTGGGACGTCGACGCGTGGGGAACCATCACCGGAACGGTGAAGGAATTCGATTGGCAGAATCCGCACCCATTGTTACTGGTCGACGTGAAAAATGACAAGGGCGAAGTGGAAACCTGGGCGGTGGAATTTCATCCGCCGAATGTCATGAGCCGCGGCGTTGGATGGAACCACAGCACGTTTAAACCGGGGGACCAGGTCACGATTAACGGGCATCCTGAAAAAAAGAGCGTTCCCATCGTCAACGGGATGAAAAGCTTGAGGCCCGTGAAGGTCACCATGCCCGGCGGTCAGGTCGTCACCGTGGATCCTCCCGGGTACTGAGCGCCTCCTGAATTTGGTTCATCCGCCTGCGGCGCCCCCGAGATCGACAGGACTTGCGGCTTGGCATGATTCAATGCTCCTGTGCGCAAAACTTGAAGAACAGGTTCTTTCGAATGAAAAAGCATGCCCTGGGTTTGGTTCTGAGTACTTCGGCGGCGCTGGTCTTGTCGCTCGGACTGCTGCCACGGATCGCGACTGAGCTTCGCGCAGCGCACCCGCAAGCGGCAGGCGCAACGCCCGACCTGACCGGAATCTGGTCCCCGCCGAGAACGGCCAAAGGCTTTTTACCGTACAACTTTTCTCCCGAAGCGCCTCCCCCGATGCAACCGTGGGCTGCCAAACGATGCGAACTTGTTGGTTGCGGAACAGGGCCGCTCGGCCGCGCCAATGACGACAATATGGATCCGTATCTGACAAGCTGCGCCCCGTACGGGATTCCCCGCCTGATGAACCATGTTGGACCGTTCGAAATCTTGCAGAGCAAGAATCGCGTGCTCATGCTCTTCGAAACAGGCAACTCGATCCGACAGATCTGGATGGATGGGCGTGGCCATCCGGAGGACCTGGATCCTTCCTGGATGGGGCATGCGATCGGCCACTGGGAAGGCGCCACACTGGTAGTGGACACCGTGGGCTTGACGGACAAGAGTTGGCTGGACACGGCGGGCCATTCTCACAGCGACGCGCTGCACGTCGTCGAGCGCATTCGCCGCGTGGATCACGACACGCTTGAGAATACGCTCACCTTCGACGACCCGAAAACTTATACGCGGAGCTGGACTTCGACGATCATCTACAAGCTGCGCCCGGATTGGTCGCTGAAGGAAGACGTCGCCTGCGAAGACAAAATCCTGATGGATCTGAAAGCCAGGAAGGACAAAGTCTATCCGTACCAGCCATATCCCATGAATTTCCCGCTGGAAGCGATTCCGCTTCCCGATGTTGCCAATGCAAAATAGTCCAGCTGTTGCAGGGCTCCGGTGGCGCCGGCATCTTGCCGGCGGTTTTGCGCCGCGCCTGCGCGAGAGGAAACCTCCGGTGGGACGCCGGCGCCACGAAACCATCTTCGCGGCGGTGCGGTGAGAAGTTCGCGCCACGATCATGCCGCCATCCCTTCAAAAATCCAAGGCGATCTCGATCCTGGTTGCCACGGCCTTTTTTATGGAAAACCTGGACGGCACCGTCATCGCCACGGCGCTGCCGCAAATGGGCGTGTCATTCCACGCCAACCCGGTCGACCTCAACATCGGCATGACGGCTTATTTGCTGATGCTCGCAGTATTTATTCCGATCAGCGGATGGGTGGCGGACCGGGTCGGAGCGCGAACGGTTTTTGTATCCGCCATCGCCGTTTTTACAGCGTCTTCCGTCCTCTGCGGGCTCAGCAACGGCATCTTGACGTTTACGGGGGCGCGCGTGATTCAGGGGATCGGCGGCGCAATGATGATGCCCGTCGGGCGGCTGGTCGTGTTGCGCACGACGGAAAAGCACAATCTGATTGACGCGATCACGTTCATTACCTGGCCGGGACTCATCGCGCCCGTGGTGGGTCCGCCGCTGGGCGGCTTCATCACGACGTATGCGTCGTGGCATTGGATTTTTTTCCTGAATGTGCCGCTCGGCATCATTGGCATGGCGCTCTCTTCCCGCATCATTCCGAATCTAAAGGAAGATCGCGTAAAACCCTTCGATTGGATTGGATTTGTGCTCTGCGCCTCGGCTTGCGTCAGCTTCGTTTACGGCATGGAACTGGTGGGCCGCGAATCAGCACTCTGGAAACCAACGGTAGCCTACCTGATTGCCGGGTGCGTCCTGGGCGCGCTCTCCGTGCTTCATTTACTGCGCGCGCCCGCGCCTCTCCTAAATCTCGATCTCCTGAAAATCAAGACGTTTGCAATCTCTTTGCAGGGCGGATCGCTCTTTCGCCTGGCGATCAGCGTGTCCCCGTTCCTTCTGCCGCTCATGTTTCAAGTCGGCTTCGGGCTGAACGCTTTCCAGTCGGGGCTCCTGATGCTCGGCCTCTTCCTGGGCAATTTGCTCATGAAAAGCGTGGTGACGCCCATTCTCCGACGGTTCGGATTCCGCACGGTGCTGACGACCAACGGTATCCTGAACGCGATCTTGACGGCGAGCATCGCCCTGCTGTTTCCTCAGACCGCAAAGAGTATTGTGCTCCTGGTGTTGTTTGTGAACGGCTTGTCCCGCTCGATGCAGTTTACGGCGGTGGGCACTCTCGCCTTTGCGGACATTGCCAAACCGGACATGAGCACCGCCACCAGCTTCTTCAGCATGATCACACAAATGTCGATGGGCATGGGCGTGGCTGTGGGCGCGATCGCGCTGCGTATCGGTGGATTCCTGGATAGCAATTCAGTAGGCGCTCCGGCCACGAAGGAGTTTCATATTGCGTTCCTGCTGGTCGCGGTTTTGAGCGTCGTGGCGACGCTCGACTGTTTCCTCCTCGCCCCGGACGCGGGGGCCACGGTCAGCGGCCATCGCCTGAGCGCCGTGCCGGAGAAAACGTCCGCCGCCACGTAATCGCGGGCTGAAGGGTATCTGGCGGGTTAATTGGGCAGGCCAATTTCCGATAAGAGGCTTATCGGGATGTGGGAGGGTGGCTCGACCAGTCCACGTTATCGGGGGCCTGCGGCTTTTAATTCAACACTCACATACAGCTTTTTTACCAGAGTCTGAATCTCACTACCGGGAGTCCAGCCAATGCGCAGCGGACGATTGTCTCTCTGGTTTGCCCTGTCGCTTGTGATTTTCCTCCTCCCGGCTACGGCCCCCGCCATGATCTTGTGGCATTACACCCTCGATTCTCTGGTCTACCTCAGCACCGACATCGTCATCGCCAACGTATCCAAGGACGCCCAGGGAAACATCACCGCGAAGGTGACCGAGACTCTTTATGGCGCGCTCCAGGCGGGCGACAAGATAGACGCACTGACACCCTTTCTGACGTTTTTCTATCCCCTAGTTGATGGACAGAAAGTCGTCTTGTTCCTCGACAGCCGCCCCCGTCAATATGATTTCTTCCATCAGGACGCCGCCAAGTCTCCCTTCGCCGTGCTACCGTCCGGCGTCTATCTGATCGACCAGTATCAGCATGTCCACGAGTATTTTCAGCAGAACAATCCTGGTCCCTATGTTGCGCAAGGATATATGCTTTTCCCGGAACGCACCGAGCCAGCCGTAAAAGACGATCTCGCTCTTCCATCGCTTGATGAAGTGAAGGCGCGGATCGCCGCCACCATCAAATCCATTCAGCCTATTCGCGTCTATCTGGAGAAACCGGTCACACGCGGGGACGTCCCCGGTTTGATGAAGTTGCTGGCCTCAAGACCCCGCGATATCGAGACTTGCCAGGTGCAAATGACGGATGCAATCAATGCGCGCGTCGTCGAAAAACTTCAGTCCTTGAACGACCCTGAACTCAGGCTACAACTTTTGTCCCTTGGCGGCGGACTTGGGGATTCCCTAGCTTTCACCGCGAATTCAGGCGGCAACTCCGCAAACGATTCTTCCAGCCCAGTCGTTAAATACCTGATCGCGACTCTTTCCGACCGTAAAAAGGATGATTCGCTGCGTATCGCATCGTTGCAACACCTGTTGTATCTCAGCGCTTTTCACAGCGGACCCCACTCCGGGCATTCCAGATTCCTTCCGATAGACAATCCAGAGCTAGCTTCTTCTGCGAGTGAAGTTATTGCCACGGCCAAGGCCATCTTTAATGACCCTGCCGAAAATGCCGAATTGCGAAGCCTTAGCCTGTCATTCCTTGATCTCGACAACCCTCAAAACGTCAAAGACATCCAGCAGGTTTATGCGCATACGAGATCGTCGGAACTCCAGTTCGCTATCGAACAGGCTTTCGTCGATGTTAGCGATACGTTGTACAACAGCCTGAATCCTTCCAGCGGCCCCGTCGCCAGCATCGTCCAGCTCGCGCCGCAAAATGGATGCGTGCAACCGCCCGACAATCAAATTACGTTCATCATTCGTTTTTACTCCACGAGGGCTTTCAACGAGCGGGGCGCTGTGGTCATTACGGGGCGCATTGTGTTGAAAAACATAAAGTCAGGGCAGAGCTTCGAGCTCAAAAACGTTAGGTCAATGGGATACCACTATGGCTCCTTAGACGGGGTCTTGCTGTTCAGGTTGGATCAATTGTCGGACTTTTCCGCAGGCGTCTATACGTTAGGAATGGAATACGCACACCAGTTCAATCATCTGCCGAGCGTTGGAGACGTGGATGAGGTGCCGAGCGTCGGTCACACAATAACCATCGCCATAACCGATTCGCCCGATGGCAAACGCCTCTCCATACCTCTTGCCCGCAAGGAATACAAATGATGCCATCTTGATCCTTCCTGGATCACGGCGTGCCCGGAAGTAATCCCCGACCTAAACCGGATAGGGCCTTCCATGAGAAGGCCGGTTAGTGTCAAGTCGGTTTTGTAGTTGCCTTTGTTCGTCGAGTGGTCTTCCTTAGAACCGAGCCGCCTCTGTCGCCATCCTTCCATCCGCACTCTTTGTTGAGCGATTTTTCGCTCGGTGCAAGTTGGGTGTTCTCGTTTCAGTAGGT
>Ga0210409_10003953_pt1 | contig 16216 bp, 11 predicted proteins | sample IncBWH17MmetaG_FD_161649 | JGI IMG/M metagenome (GOLD analysis project Ga0210409, IMG submission 161649) | Forest soil microbial communities from Barre Woods Harvard Forest LTER site, Petersham, Massachusetts, United States - Inc-BW-H-17-M | ecosystem: Environmental > Terrestrial > Soil >...
GCTGAGCAAGCGCATTCCAGCGGGAGCCTGAAAAACATTTGATGAAAACGGGCAGCGGTTGGCGTCGAATTCCACACGCAAATTCCCAGCGTCGGAGATCCAGGAAATCTGATCGCCTTCGTCAATCACGACTACTTGCGGGATGAGTCCAACGAGTACGGGTCGTTCCGCCATTTTTCCGTGTGCTCCGATTCCGCATCGGAGCTGATGCTCCTGACGTTTTGAGTGCCAATCGACGATAGCATATTCCAACAAAACCGTCTCCGATCGGCCCTGCGCACACTAGGCCAGCTGCTTCGTTGCGAAAATAGTTGGGAATCCCTAATACCCGCCCGTCCTTTCGGGCATCTAACTGTATGGAACCTGTACTTCGCTGCGCTTGACCGTTCCTCAACGCCTCCGTACACTGAAAATGTAAATCGTGGCGCGAAGTTCCGGCCGGATCTCTTGCGCTCGCGTAAACCGCACGAATAAGCGTCCGTGACTGGGCGCGGAGGATTTTGCCGGATGGCTTCTGCTTCTCGCTATTTATCGATACCGCTTCCGAATGGCTCGCGAATCTCGCTTCTGCTTTCTTTGCCCTTCGCTCTCATTCACATTGCATCGCTGCTGATTTTCTTCACGCCGTTTCACTGGTATTACCTGGTCACCTGCCTGGCGTTGCTGGTAGTGCGCATGTTTTTCGTCACCGCGGGCTATCACCGCTATTTCTCGCACCGCTCGTTCAAGACCAGCCGCGTCTTTCAGTTCGTGATGGCTTTCATCGCCATGACTTCTTCGCAGAAGGGCGTGCTGTGGTGGGCCGCGCATCACCGCCACCATCACCGTCATTCAGACCAGGAACTGGATTTGCATTCGCCGACGCTCTTTGGATTCTTCTGGTCGCATGTCGGCTGGATTATTTCCGACAAATACAACGACACCCGGCTCGAATACATCGGCGACTTTGCGAAGTTCCCGGAATTGCGTTGGCTGAACAAGTACCACCTGGTGCCGCCGGTCACACTCGGGGCCGCCCTATGGCTGATCGGCGGGTGGCCTCTATTTGTCTGGGGCTTCTGCCTGAGCACCGTGCTGTTGTGGCACGACACCTTCACCATCAATTCGCTCTCGCATCTTTTCGGCTCACGCCGCTATGAAACAACAGACACCAGCCGCAATAACTGGCTGCTCGCTCTGCTCACCCTCGGGGAAGGCTGGCACAACAATCACCATCACTTCATGGCTTCCGCGCGCCAGGGCTTCTTCTGGTGGGAGATTGACATCACCTACTACACGCTGAAAGTGCTCTCCTGGTTCGGCATCGTTTGGGATCTGCGCAAAGTCCCTGTCCATCTGCTCACCGAAGACCGCCTCGCCGCATAACACAAGGTCTACCGACAGTATCTGGGACAGACTGGGATGTCTGTCTCACTTTCTTGGGTAGAAGCAATGGGTAGTTCTCGAAACGCAGCCGGAGAATCGATTCCCAAAGAAAAACAAAAGGCCCATCTTTTCGGAGAAACCCGGGAAAGATGGGCCTTTGAATCAGCTACTGCTTGGACTTCTTCTTGGGTACCGGCCTTGCTTGCGGCTTTTTCTCTCCGCCTTTGATGCTGATCAGCGCCAAGAAATCTTTGGCGTTAAACGGATACAGCCGAGTGGATTGCTGTCCGGTGGTACTCAAGGTGATGTCGACCCGTCGATTGTTGGCCAGGACCATCACTTGTAGGTTGTTCAGCATCTTTTGCCTGTCGGCCGGACTCATGTCTGGATCTTGAGCTATCAGTTCCTTGATCTGGTCGGCAGTAAGTTGATCTTCTTTGCCAAAAGACCGCGTTTCAAAATGGCCCCCGGGAACGCCATGTTCCACGAGATAGTTCTTGGCGCGATCCACACGCCGCTGCGTCAATCCCTTGTTGTATTCTGCCGAACCTCGCGGATCTGCGTGGCCGCCGAGGATCAAATGGGCATCTGGCTTGTATTTCAGGTAACTCTTGAAATCCTCGGCCAGGGCTTTGAGGATCTCTGCCTGACTGTCGACCAGGCCGCCGTCAGGATTCTCGGTAGTGGGCCGGGCGGTTGGAAAGTAAATGCTGTGGAGGGCAAGCTTGGCTTCCAGTTGCTTGATCTCCGGGGCGGGGGCTGGAGGCGGTGGCGGCGGTTCCACGAGCACCGAGGTGGTGGACGAGGCTGTGAGCGGCGGGTTGCGGTCATCGCCTACATTGCAAGTGACCGTGATACGGCCTGGCTGTGCGCTCCCGGTATTCAACGTGGCGGTGTCACCATTGCCGGAGATGTCTCCCGCGTTTGCCGTATAGCTGTAGATCAACCTTCGGCCATCCGGGCTGCTGGCGGTTGAATGAATGGTTGAGTTTCCGCCCGTTCGCACCCTCTCCGGATCTGCCGAGCATGAAATCGTGGGAGGACGGGGCTCTTTCACAGTGAACCTGGCGCTGCAGGATGCGGAGCCATTTTTTCTGCCATCACTCAAGTTGGCTGTAACCACGTACGCGCCGGGCTGCAAGCCTGCCGTATCAATCTGCGTAGAGGCTTCGCTCCCCGCGACCTTCACACCCGTGCCGTTCCAGTTGTAGGTCACCGTGCGCTTGGGATTGAAATTGGATCCACTGGCGGTCGCGGTCACAGGCTCGCCGGCGAAGACTTCACTGGGCTGCACGGAGCAAGCCGCTGTGGGCGGCAGTGGAGACTCACCGCCACCGAACATGAAATTGAGGCCAGCCTGTAGTCTTACACCGCGGATTTCCGTGCGGGGTGTCACAGCTGGGTCTCCATATCGGTAATTCGAGTAGACATAGTCTGCCCTGATCAGCCGTAGAGCCACGTGCCTTGACAGGTTGACATCCAGACCGCCGCCAAACATGAACCCCAATTTGTCGACATCGTGAAAGGCATCCGGCATAAGACGATGGTCGCCCACTAACCCCTCAAGAAACGGGGAAAAATGTTCATGGCGGAACGTAACCTTTGGACCGAATGAGAGAGTCGAGAAGGCGGCGTCGTCAATCCTTCTCGGGAGCCCGGCTTCACCGCTGCCCCAATGAGTGCTGGTGTCGAGTGTTAACCCAAACCAACGATTGAAATTATAGGTGACGCTGGCGCCCGCGCCGCGGGGATTGACTTCCAAGCGGCTGCTCAGTGGGAGTAGTGCGCCGGGAAGTTGGCCATGGATATCCGCGCCTGGATGAAAGAAGGAGTATCCGCCGTAGAGTTCCCACTTGGGAGCAGGCGGCTCCTGGGCCACGGCGGCGGTGGCAAACGGAAACAGGACAACAATCGTTGCCGACAGCACTGTTAAGACCCGGGCAAGGCGTCCCTTTAAATGAGATGACATGCGAATATTCCTCCGAACTTCAATAACGTGAAATCTTGCTGCTCTGTCCTGACCGTCAGCGGACCAGCCTGAAGCTGGTTTCCCTAGCGCATGCCTCATGGTCCGGGACAGGGAGGCACATTCACCGTGTCACTGATCAAGGTGACTGCCCCAATCGACGCTAGCGCTCTGCCATTCAACGTTACGCCGGTGTTTAGCGTGATGGATGCCTGGGCCATAATGTTTCCGGCCATTGTCGTGCCTGTCCCAAGAGTTGCGGAACTGCCAACCGCCCAGAACACGTTCTGAGGCAGTGCGCCATTCTGCAGCTTGACCTGCCCGGCTGCGGTCGTCAGTGTGGAAGAGATCTGGAAAATCCAGACGGCCGTCGAATCGCCTTGCGCGTCCAGGGTGAGATTCCCGGTTATCTGGAGTGTTGGCTGTGCAACGGTCGTATAAACGCCAGGAAAGAGAGTCGACCCTCCTATGTCTGGGGGAAGGTGGGTTCCTACGGGTTTCCCCGCGGCCAGGTTATATGCCGTGGTTAACTGTCCCTGGGCCGCTTGGGCAACCGCATCTCCCGAGTGAAGCGTGCCAGTTAGATTCCCCGGGGGAAATCCAACGATTGCACTTCCGGCCCACACGCCGACATCCCCACTCACATTGGTAGGAGCAGCGACTGTTGAAGTGTTAGTGACTGTAGAGCCGGCTAGAATCCCGAAACCGCAACCCGGTTTTCCAAAGGCAATGGGCCCAGCGCAAGCCGTTGCAGCTGTTGTGAACATCCACACGAAATCCTGAGCTAGTCCAATACCGAACTGGTCTTGCGCACCGGTGGTGATCGTGGCGGTATAAGCGGTGTTCAGTGCTAGAGGGCTCGTGGGCGTAAAAGTGGCAATCAGGTCCGTTGAATCCAAGGAAACTGCTCCAGCCACGGCGGTTGAGCCGGCTGCCAACTTAAAGGTTCCTGTCGTGATGGTTGCACGGTTCATCGCCTTGCTGAATGTTGCGGTGACCACCGCGCCCTGGCAAACGCCGGTGGCGCCTCCCAACGGAACTACGGAGATCACTGTTGGTGGGGTGAGGGAGGGTGGCGGGCCGCTTTTACTCGCGTCCGGGTCGCCGCACCCCGTTATTCCAACGGCCAAGAGGAACGCTGTGATCCAGATGTTGGCAATCTTCAATTTGCGCATTAGCTTCTCCTCTTTACCTACTGACAGGACATCGACACCGCCAGCCGAAGCCCGAAAAGTACAAAATCCCAGCTCTCTCTGGCTAACTGGAAAATTAATTGGTGACGCCGCATATTTAACAACCCTTGAGGATTTCCTGTCTGTCCAAAACGGAACAGGTTCAAGGTTCAATCTGAGAAGCGAACTGTTCCTTTTTGGACAGAGGGTGAATGGTCTCATCGGTGAGGACAATCGACTGAGAGGCGATCATGCAAGATGGCAGCTCCGCTTTGGCGGAACACAAGGACACCCATGCCTGTGGCTCCAGAAAAAAGAAGCGGGAATACAGCTTGTCTGTTCCGATCGTCTCCGTAAGTCTTGTCTTAAGAGCTTACGCACCGGAGGTATTGTGCTGCTGCAGGGATTCTTCTGCAGGACTGTCCAAAAGAGGACTGCAATTGGTCTTCACAGGCGAATAGGATGCAGTGATAGATGGCGAGTAGGAGTGGCATTAGCTTGGATGCAAGGCTGGGACAGGCGGTGTCCCTCCTCTCGCCGGTTTTCACATCTTCGCCCTTTCAAGAGATCTTCCACTGCAGGTTCAGCCGAATAGAGGAATCCTTGAGTCTGTTACGAGAATACCCTTGCCTATCGCTTTTCTCCGCGATGCTTCTCGGACTCAGCATGTATTCGTATCGCGTACGGGAACTTCTGATCTGCTGGCTCTTCTTTTGCCTCCTGTTTGCCTTGCTGGTTTTGCTGACTGTAGCGGGCGTAGTAGTTTCCTACGCGGGCAAATACGTTCTGGATTGGACGAACGAAGGAGCACGAGTAACGCCGGCAGATGCGCTCCTTTCTCGCAATATTCAGCAAATACTGCCTCGACAGCTGGAAGGTTCTGCGGCGCTGCTCCACCCCGAAATTCGAGCTTCCCATAGGGTTTGATTCCCGGCTTCCGAAATGAAGGTAGCATTCAAAGGAGAATGTCGCCTGGGGTCAAGCGCTGCGGAATCGCGCCTCTGCACAAAAGTGGAAGACAACAGGACAACTAAATCTTTCTCTGCAAACTGCCATGCGAACCAGGGGATGCACCTAGCGCATCCCCTTATTCGACAGAAATGTTGCGCCGCTACTGAGCTACCGGTTGGGTTTCTTCCGAGGCGGCTTTGCCGGGGCTTTGGAGTCTCCGCCCTTGGAGCTGCTGAGCGCCAGGAAATCCCTGGCGTTGAACGGGTACCGGCGCGTTGACTTTTCTCCCGTCGTACTCAAGGTGACGTCCACGCGTCGATTGTTGGCCAGCACCATCACCTGCAGATTATTCAGCATTTGTTGCCGGTCATCCGGTGTCAAGTCGGGATTGTCCGCGATCTGTTCCTTGATTTGTTCGGCCGTCAGTTGGTTCTCCTCGCCAAAAGAGCGTGTATCAATATGGTCGGCGGGGACGCCATGCTGCACTAGGTAGCTCTTGGTGCGTTCCACGCGCCGCTCGGTAAGACCCTTGTTGTATACCGCCCCACCGCGGGGATCTGCATGTCCGCCGAGGATCAAGTGCGCCTCCGGCCTGAACGTCAAGTATCTTTGGAAATCTGTTGCAAGCCTTGCCAGAATCTGCTCCTGGCTTCCTACCAAACCGCCTGTAGGATTCCCAGTAGTCGGCCGGGCCGTCGCAAAGTAGATGCTGTGAAGAGAAAGTCTCGTTTCGAGCTCCACCATTTCCGGCGGAGGCGGCGGTTCGAGCGCTTCGATTGCCACCGTGCAGTCTGCGGTGCCGCCGCGGCCATCGTCGACGTGCCCGCTCACGGAATAGCGACCCGCCTTCAGACCGGCCGTCTCGAACTTCACGGACGCGTCCCTCCCACGGACTCGGCCGCCGCTGGACTTCCAGGAATAGGTCAGAGGATCGTTATCAGGGTCGCTCGCTGAAGCGCTGATCTGCACCACTTCACCGATCTGCACCGAATTGCGGTCCGCCGAGCAACTCATCGAGGGCGCGCGATTGGGCTGCGGCTCCACGCGTACTTCCGCCGAACAATCGGCCGTGCCCCCGCGACCGTCATCGACGCGCACTTTGATTGTATAGGTTCCGGGCGTTACTCCAGACGAGTTCCATCGCGCATCGGGACCGTTGCCCTCGATGGATCCACCATTCGCGGTCCAGGAAAAAGTCAGAGGATCGTTGTCCGGATCGCTGGCGTCTGCGCGCGCCGCGGCCGCGTCTCCCGATCCCGCATAGACCATTCTCTTGTCAACCGAGCAGGAAACGATCGGCGAACGGTTGGGAGGTGGTGGAGGCGGAGCATTTCCGCCGAAGCGGAACACGATTCCTGCGGAGAGCCGCACGTTGCTCTGCCAGCCCGTATCTCCAGTCAGGGACGTGGGATCGCGGAACCGCGTGAGTAAATACTCGGCTTGAAAAAGACGCAGCGCGATTCTGTGGTTCACACGGTAATCCAGCCCGCCTCCGGCTGTCATGGTGAATACCGTTTGTCGGAGGATCGGCGTGCAGGCGTAAATGGGCGCAGTGCAGTTCACCAGCGTAACGTCGTCGGCGCGGGCCACTCCACCCAGAATCTGGAGAAACGGAGTGAGCCGGTCGTGGTCGCGGAAGGAGACACGCGGGCCAAACATGACGGTGAATACGTTGCTTTTCACATCCACGTTGCGCGAAGGGCTGAATGCGGCGCCGGTGTTGCTGAATTCCAGTGAATCCACTTTGAAGCCGCCAAAATCAGCAACCAAGCCAAGATGCCTGTTGAAATTGTAGGCAAGCGATGTGCTCCCGCCATGCATCTTGTCGATCCGGTTCTTGGTGCTGTCAGGTACTGCCCTCCAAAAGGAATAGCCCATGAAAAGTTCAACCTTTGGAGTCGACTCGTCCTGTCTTCTCTCTCGGCGCTCCTGCCTCCTCGAATGCTTTCCCATCCCGCCCCCTGCGGCCTCTTGTCGCGCGGACGCGGTTCGCGACGGTAACAGCGTCTTTCCAGCCGGCGCAGGCGCCGCCACGTCTCTGGGAGCCGCGGCAGAACTCGCGGACTCGTCCTTCTTCCGGGTGTCCCCGGGCTTTGCCGTGTCGTCGGCAAAGAGTGTAGGCACTAGAAAAATCCCCATTGCCATTGCGGGAATAATGCGCGCTCCCAATTTCATTGTTGCCTCCTGAATCGTGCCTACTCGCCGCGAAGCCGAGCAAAGAACCCTGCTTCGCGGCCTTGAAAACTACCTACTGCTCCTGCGTGTCGAATCGCGCGGGCGTCACGGCGCCGGCACGGTGACCGTGCTGGCGTTTACCGTGGCCGAGGCTGATCCGCCGGCAGAACCGGCAAACATTCTTCCTTCCACCGCTGCTCCGGTATTGAGCGTGATGCTTACTGCGGCGAGCACATTCCCTTTGAAAATGCTGGTGGTGTCGATCGTCGCGGAAGTGCCCACTTGCCAGAAAACATTTCCGGCTTTGGCGCCGCCGGCCAGGATGACTTGTGAAGCGGGTGCCGTGGTGAGCGTGGATCCCATCTTGAAGATGAACACCGCATTGGGATCGCCCTGCGCGTCCAAGGTGACATTGTTGCCGGGCCCTGCACCCGATATCAAAACGGATGTCGAGTTCACATACAGCCCAGGCGTGAAGGTCAGTCCTCCCATATTTCCCGGCAAGGTCAATGCATTGGTCGATCGGCTTACCGCGTCGTTGTACGCCGCCAGCAAATCGGCTTGCGCCTTCATGACCACCGGATCGTTGACGTGGATCGTTCCGTTCACCTGTGCGGGCGGAATTCCCTGCGACGTGCCTGGTGCCAGCCCAACGTCGCCATTGATCACCACGGGCCCGGTGCTGCTGATCGAGGACGTGGCCATCACCGCGAAGTTGCCCGCTGTTCCCAGGTTGATCGTCGCTGGCCCCGCGGCACCGGTCAGCGTGCCCGTCGTGAAACTCCACGGATTCGGTGCCACGCCAGCTCCCAATGCCTTGCCGGTGAGATCCTTGACGGCGCTTGAAACCGTCGCTGTATATTGCGTGTTGGAGGCGAGATTCGCCGATGGGGTAAACGTTGCAATCTGGCCTGCGGCGTCGTATGCCACGGTGCCGCTCACAGGAGCTCCGCCGGCCGTCACTGCCAGACTAAATGTCGCGTTGCTGATCGTCGTCGGATCCATGGCGGTGCTGAACGTTGCGCTGACGCTTGTGTCGATAAACACACTCGAGGCCCCGCTGGCTGGATTGGTGGAGGTGATCGTTGGGGCCACGAGGTTTGAGGCCACACCTGTTGTGAAGGTCCAGACGAAATTGGCGGCCATCGGGATGCTTGTGAGGTCCTTGGCCGCGGTCGTAATCGTGGCTGTGTAGTTCGTGCTCGCCGCCAGATTGGCAGTGGGCGTAAAGACCGCGGTTTTGCCCGCGTAGCTTACGGATCCGGGCACTGCCGCTCCCCCGGCTGTTACAGCCAAAGTGAAAGTTCCGGCGGCGGAGATCGTCGCTGGATCCATCGCCGTGCTGAACGTCGCGGCGACTTTTTGATTCAACGGGACATTTGGCGCTGCATTGGCAGGATCGGTCGAAACCACGGTTGGCGCGCTGGCGTTTGCCGCTATGCCAGTTGTGAAATTCCAGACGTAATTGGCGGCCAGAGCGTTGCCTAACGCGCTCTGCGCGGCGGTGGTAACGGTAGCGGTAAATTGCGTGCTGGCCGCAAGGGCCGCTGTGGGAGCAAAAGTAGCGGTGTTGCTGGCCGCATCGTAGGTGACCGCACCAGCCACTGCAGCTCCGCCGGTTGTCACTGCCAATGTAAAGGTCCCAGCTGCAGTGATCGTGCCTGCGTTCATCGGGGTATTGAACGTGGCGCTGATTTTCTGATTCAGCGGCACATTGGTGGCCCCGTTGGCGGGAATCGTGGAGGTCACCGCGGGCGTCGGTGCAGTGGTGAAAGTCCAAACAAAATTGGCTGCCAGCGGAGCGCCTGTGGGATCTTTTGCTCCCGTGGTGATCGTGGCGGTATACAAGGTCGAGCCCGCCAGGAGCGCTCCCGGTGTGAATGTCGCCGTGCTCCCGGCGAAATTGACGGATCCAGCTACGGCGGTTGCGCCGGGTCCAGCCAGCTTGAAGGTAGTTGCATTAATTGTTGTGGCGTCCATCGGAACACTGAAGGTGGCAGTGACGAGAGTGCTCTCGGCTACACCCACGGCGCCGTTCAGCGGAACGGTAGAAACTACGGTGGGCGGCGGAGCCGTCGTAAAGGTCCACACAAAGTTGGCTGCCAGTGGTGCGCCCGTGGGATCTTTTGCTCCGGTGGTAATCGTCGCCGTAAACAAAGTGCTGTTCGCGAGAATGGCCGACGGTGTAAACGTTGCGGTGGTGCCCGAATAGGTGACGGCTCCGGCCACGGGAGTGGCTCCGGGCCCGGTCACTTTAAACGTTGCCCCCGTGATGGTAGCGGGGTCCATGGCCTCGCTGAACGTTGCCGAGATAATCGTGTTCACGGCCACAGCGGGGGCCGCATTTGCCGGAATTGTGGAAACTACCGTTGGTGGAGGAGCCGTTGTAAAGGTCCACACAAAATTGGCCGCCAGACCTACTCCGGCATTGTCTTTCGCTCCGGTGGTAATCGTGGCCGTAAACAAAGTGCTGTTGGCAAGAACGCTTGTTGGGGTAAACGTTGCCGTGGAACCCGCGAAGGTGACGGTTCCCACAACAGGTGTTGCGCCCGGTCCCTTCAAAGTAAACGTAGCATTCGTAAAAGTGAGCCCGTTCATCGGCTCTGAGAACGTAGCGCTGACGAGAGTATTAGCGGCCACGGCTGTGGCGCCATTTGCTGGGACGGTGGAAACTACGACCGGTAGACCCGTCGTGAAACTCCACCCAAAATTGGCCGCCAACGGGTTTCCGCCCGGGTCTTTGGCTCCCGTTGTAATCGTGGCGGTGTAGACGCTACTCGCGGCGAGCGAGGCCGTCGGCGTAAAGGTGGCCGTACTACCCGAGTAGGTCACCGCCCCGGGAATCGCCGTCGCTCCAGGTCCTGTCAGCGTAAATGTGCTCGTGTTGATCGTCGCAGGGTTCATCACCGAGCTGAAAGTCGCACTCACAGCCGCATTGAGAGGTACGGCGATTGCGAGATTCGCGGGGGACGTGGCGATCACCGTGGGGAACGCCGGACTGGTTGTTTGTTCCCGGCCACATCCGGCGGCAAGAGCGACTAATACCAATGCCATCAAAGATGTTTTCCCAATTCTGAATTTGCGCATTAGCTTCTCCTGTTCGAAACCCTTGACACGTCGTTCCTTTTTCGATTCCGTGGCCGCCCTACGTTCAAATCTTTGAAACTTTTAAGTCGTGTTTCGACACCAATTCCCTCAACTGTTCGAATCCCCCGCGAGGCGGGTGGGAGCAGTTGGTCGCCGCAGGTTTAAACTACGGCTCGCGTTGAGTTGCTGACCGCTGTTCTTGTCCGTGCTTCAAGAGAGTTGCTGCTTACTTGAAGATCCGATGCCAAGGGTTGGCTGGGAAAACTGGACATCGGATTGAGGCTCTTTCCTATCTCGCTGTTTTTCTGGCAATACTCGCCGGTCTCTAGCTCGGAGCCCTCTTCTCCCGGTCAGTGACCATGCAAAACTTGGGCCAGTACAGATTCTTGATCGTCGCTATTTACTTTCGAGCTCAACACGCCCCTAAAGCGTTGATTCTAGGTGCGGCGGCCATTTCTGCTTGTGATTTCTGCCAGGAGTGACATCGGTTTATGAACTGCTTCCGCACCAATTCGGAACGGAACCTGTGACGCTTGCGGAAATGGGAACCGTTGAAGCGCAGGCTAGCCGGTGAGGAGTTGCTACAAGTTGTTGCGGTCGTCCTTGCGGTTGAACAGATTCGCGACCGTTCAGGCGCTCTTAACAAAATACCTTACGCAGTGACGGCCAGGGGCACAGACGCGCCCTCGTTTTCGAAAATGACGCGGAAACCAGTTGTCCGCACAAAATGATTGCGATCTTCCCTGTACAGGCGCCAGGTTCCATCGCCTAGGCTCCGCATCTGTCTACTGACGCGGAGGTCGCGCTTTTCCGTTGCCGACGGCTGGGCCGCTCCCCGAGCCGGTTCGCTGGAAAGCGCCGGCATCTGCAGCTGCGGGGCGCAGAACGCCCATGAAATCGTCGAACGGCCGCGAAGGCCCAGTTGCTCCGGCAGCGGCTCCGATAAGTGGCCCTCCATTGAGCGGCCACAAGTCGAAAGGTTCCGCGGTGGGTTGATCGAAACAAACCGTGGCAGGGCTACATGTCACATTGCCTATGACCGTCCCCGACCCTCCCGAAAAGGCCGACGTTCCGGATAGGGGCGTGATGGCATTGTAGGCCAGGATATTCCCGCGCCCTGACTGCCAATTCTGCACGCTGATGCCTCCACCCTGATTATTCAATACCGTGTTCTCCACGAACCACACGTTCGTCTGAAGATTCCGGCCATTGTAATCCTGTGCCCAAATCCCGAAGTTGGCGTTTCCGACGACAATATTGTTGCGCACGATGACAGGCCCCCCGGACGTGTTGATCCCCGCGTCCTGCTGGGCCCCTTCCACGTAATTACCCTCGACCACACTGGCCGGGTCACCCTCGCTCGACCCGTAAATGATGATGCCGGCTCCGGTCGTGTTGTAAATGGTGTTGTCCCGCACCGTTGCGTAAGAGTTCAGCTTGATTTGAACTCCTGAACCCACGCCGTCGCCGGGCTGGGCGCCATTGATCAGGTTGCCCTCCACGAGTGCATCTGGAGAATGGCAGGTTGCGCCGTCGTGGCATCCCAGATAGATAACCGTGGATTGACCGTTATTGAAAACGTTGTTCCGAATGGTGATCCGAGGCGTACTGCCTCCGTCGTTGTTGGGGACTCCGACGCCGCCAATGCTCTGAAAGAGATTCTCCTCGATCACGTCGTCGTGGGTACCTCGGATGCGGATTCCGTCCACACCGTCCTGCGAGGGGCCCAAGGTAAGCCAGCGCATGGCGATGTACGATCCGCCAAGATCGACCAGATTAGAGTTTGTCCCGTTGTACACCAGGTTTGCGCGAGATGCCGTAACCGAGCCTTGGGAACGGACGGTGATCGGCGCGGTGGCTGTGCCGGAAGCCGTAATGTGACAGGAATCCGTATACGAGCCCGGGGCCAGAACAAAAGTTGTTCCGGGGGCGGCCCCATTGATCATGCCGCACCAGTTAGCTGGAGTCAGATTCTTGACCGTAGAGGAATCGTTCAAGATGGTCAGAGCGATGGGGCTGCTCGTAGCGCTGACCGCGGCGACATCCTTGGCTACCGCGGTGAGTGCGTGCGAGCCGTTAGCTGCCAGACTGGTGTCCCAGAAGAGAGTATAGGGCGCTTCGCGGAACAAGGGACCGATGTTCGCTCCGTCGAGTTGGTACTGTACTCCAATAATGGTCACGTTATCGGAGGCTGAGGCCGTGACGGCCACGGTGCCCCCGACGGTCGCACCTTGCGTGGGCGCAGTGACGCTCACCGTGAGCGAGCCTGAAGTCGAACCCGGCATAGTGGTGAAGGTGAAATCACCGCTGGTGGCCTGATTATTGGAAGAGTCGGTGGATTTGACGCGATAGTGATACAGCGTTGAAGCCGTCAGACCTGATAGCGTCACCGAGTGGCTGGTCACCGCAGAAGAATTCAACGGTGTGCTTTGGCCGTAGCTGGCGGTCGTGCCGTAATCCGCTTGCGAGCTGGCCGCGACATTGGTCGTCCAGGTGATCGTGGCGGAGCTCGATGTAATGCCGCTCGTTACCACCGCAGTGATCACCGGAGGTGTCGCAACGGCCGACGTGGTGAACGTGAAATCACCGCTGGTTGCTAGATTATTGGAAGAGTCGGTGGATTTGACACGATAGTGATACAGCGTTGAGGCTGCCAAACCGGATAGTGCCACACTGTGGCTGGTGACCATGGAAGAGCTTAAGGGCGTGCTTTGGCCATAGCTTGCCGTTGTACCGTACTCCACCTGCGAGCTGGTGGCTACGTTCGTGGTCCACACGATGGTAGCTGCACTCGATGTAATGCCGCTCGCGGCAACGGCGCTGATGGTTGGCGGTGTTGCCGCAGCCGTTGTCGTGAACGTGAAATCAGCACTGGCCACTTGATTATTTGAGCCGTCTGCGGATTTCGCACGATAGTGGTAGGTGGTGGCCGCAGAGAGTCCTGAGAGGGTCACGGAGTGGCTCGTCGCCATGGAGGAGTTTACCGGTGAGCTTTGGCCGTAGTTGGCTGTCGTACCGTAATCTACCTGCGAGCTGGACGCCAGATTCGTCGTCCAGGTGATCGTCGCGGAATCGCTGGCGACGGCGCTGCTGGCCACCGCCGAAATCGATAGTGCTGGAGGAGGGGGGTTGTGGTTTCCGCCGCCGGATTGCGTCACTCCTACGCAACCGATTGTCCAGGATACTGTACCCAATAGCAGCACAGTCAGAGCGTACGGAAACTTTTTCAACCACGGGGAAAGCACCGGCATGGTGTTCATAGGGTTCTTCTCTATCATTAAGAATTGCGCGCAGCGATAATCCCCGGCTCATGCGCTAGTCTCCACTATCCCAGCCGAACAGGGGTCCGTGACACTGTCCACTAGGGCAGATTTAGTTCAGGTCTTTACTCGTTGGAACCAACGGTAGATACGGAATGTGTTTTGGGTGGAAGCCCTAATCAGGAAGCCCGTAAGCTCCTTCGGCTAAGAGCGTTGCGGCCAATTTGTCGGTTGCGCCGCCTTGGGGATTGCGCGAAAATCGAAGTTCCTTCCGTGGCAAGAACGCCCCCGATCTCGCGCCCGCGGATGGCCCGCTGCTTATGAGCACGAATTAAGTGCAAGAAGAAGGCAAAACTTCATGACGCAACAGATTGGCGAACTTAATCCTCCCGTCCGGTTGATGCTCACCCCCGGACCTTCCTCCATCGATCCGCGCGTCTACCGCGCAATGGCCACGCCCCTGGTAGGACACATGGACCCGTGGTTCAAAGGGTGTATGGAAGAGACCCAAATCCTGATGAGGCAGATTTTCCAGACGGAAAACCGCATTACCATGCCGCTGTCGGCGTCCGGTTCCGGTGGCATCGAGGCGTCGGTGCTGAACACCCTGGAAGAGGGCGATGAAGCGATCGTCGCCGTAAATGGGGTGTTTTCCGAGCGCATGTATGAGATTGCGATGCGTGCTTCCTCAAAAGTTATCAAAGTCGAAGCGCCTTATGGGAAGCCGGTTGACCCCGAAGATGTTCGTCGCGCGGGCAAAGGCAAAAAGATCAAGGTCGTGGGATTTGCCCACGGAGAAACGTCCACCGGCGTGATCACCGGCATCGATGCCTATCGCAAAGTTGCCGACGAATTGGGCGCCCTGCTGATTGTGGATACCGTGGCTTCGCTTGCTGCGGTCCCCCTGCATGTGGATCGCGAGCGCATCGACATTTGCTTCAGCGGTTCGCAGAAGGCCATCAGCGCGCCGCCGGGAATGTCGCCGATTACTGTCAGCCCGGCCGCCGAAGAAGTCTTTCGCAAGCGCAAAACGAAAGTGCAAAGCTGGTATTTCGATTTGACAACGGCAATGAATTACTGGGGCAAGGACCGGCTGTATCATCACACGCCGCCGATCTCTCTGATTTTCGCGCTGCGCGAAGCCATGCGCCTGGTAGTCGAAGAAGGACTGGAAGCGCGCTGGGAGCGCCATCGTGTGAATCAACTAGCCCTAATCGCTGGCCTTGAGGCTATGGGGTTGGATCTTCTGGTAAAAAATCCGGCGGACCGTTTGCCGACGGTCACAGCCGTCATGATTCCAGGCGGCATTGACGACGCCAAAGTACGCAACCAACTGCTTGACGAATTCAATATCGAAATCGCCGGCGGATTCGGCGTCGTGAAAGGCAAAATCTGGCGCGTCGGCTTGATGGGCTACTGCAGCCAAAAATCCAACGTTCTTTTGTTCCTCGCGGCATTTGAAAAGGTGCTGCTGGATCAGGGCTTCCGCGTACCAAGCGGCGCCGGCGTTGGAGCCGCGGTACGCAGCTACACCCAGGTGGAAACCGCCGCCGCTGTCAGCCGATGAGAAGAGGAAATAGGGGAGCATGCTAGAAATCTCCCCTCAGAATCCTCTTTGTTGCTGAAAACTGTACGCTGACAGGTGAGAACTCTGCCTAAGGAGATTTCGTGACCACACGCCCATCACTGGCGAATACCGGCGCCATGAGCCAATTTATCGGCGCCTTCGAAGTGACTTCTAAGTTGACCGGGCAAACCTTTCAATGTCGCTTCTCGCACATGTGGAACGGCATTGCCACCCGCCATGCGGACACCATTGACACGAAGTTTTTTGTTGATGGCCAGGCCCACGTCGTCGGACTGGCCCACACCGCCTTCGTGAAATTCCGCGACAAAGCCGCGCGCGACTTGACCGATCGCGAAGCTAGCTTTGTAGCCGCCGAATACTTGCGCGAGCGCCTTGAGGAAGAAGATGTCCGCCCGCTCTACGACGTGGCGCAGAATGATGTATCACGCCTGATCGCGCAGGTCGGCATAAGGTAGCAAGCTTCGATAATCGGAATGAAAGAGGCAGGGTCCGGCTCACTCTTTTCTTGCAACTTCAGTCGCCGGGCTCAGCGTGGAAAGCATCCAGCGTCGGATGCCGCATCCCGTCCCTGCGGATGAAGTGGATCACCAGCAACATGAGCAGCGCTCCGCAAACCAGAACGGCAACAGCGATTTGCATTCCGACCTGGAGG
>Ga0210409_10003954_pt1 | contig 16213 bp, 15 predicted proteins | sample IncBWH17MmetaG_FD_161649 | JGI IMG/M metagenome (GOLD analysis project Ga0210409, IMG submission 161649) | Forest soil microbial communities from Barre Woods Harvard Forest LTER site, Petersham, Massachusetts, United States - Inc-BW-H-17-M | ecosystem: Environmental > Terrestrial > Soil >...
GAGTGCCCGGCGATATACCGGACTGCCGAATAAGGGTCTATGAGAAGTTGCCCCAGGAACGGGGCAAGCCAGCGCTCACCGGAAGCTTTGCGGGCAGGTTCCCAACCCATGTGCCAGGCCGCCAGCGCCCGCTGGCCGGCGTCACCACGCAAGGCCCACGTGATCGCCGCTGAAATCGTCTGTTGCTCCGGTGTCAACGAAGCCGGCTTGGTTCCGTACCACGCCACGAGGTGCTGGTCGACCCATCCGAGACTCCGGTCCAGGTGGCACAGGCTGCACCCATCCGGTCGGCCCGTGCGCGCAGCCCGGGCTGTACTGGGGCTTTCGATGTAGTGGCTGCGTATTGCCTTGAGCAGTCCATATGTCGTGCGGGGCATGTGGCAATTGTAGCACAAGCTGCCGCTCGAACCCGCCTCATGATGCGTATGGGCCGCGACGTTGCCTTGCATTTTCGTGTGGCACTGCAGACAGGCCTGGTTTCCCTCCATTCCATTGCGCAATTGGTTCGTCGGCGAGCTATGGTGCATGGAATGGCATGAAAGGCACGACAACTCGCCCCGTTGATAACAGGGCGCGTCGATCAGCCCGTTGTAGTCCCGTCCCGAGATCCGCACCATGCCGTCGGGCCAGAATCTTTCGGCCAGGTACCCTGGTCGCCGTCGCAGCGGCTCTGTCAGCCAGGGTTGGCTCGCCAGGCGAGTCGGTTGAACAATCGGCGTGTCGCGCGCCAACTCCTCCCCTGGCTGATAACGAAATCCGTTCCTCAAAAAATCCTGCCGGTTCCGGATCCATTTGATGCCATGGCATTGACCGCACACTTCCGAGCCCACCTTGGCGGGAAGGCGTGCCGGGTTGATGATCGTTTGATCTCCGGACCCCCTCAGATGCAGCACGTAGCGACGCACGGGATTTGCATTGGCCCGCACGTGCTCCTTTGCCGGGCCGTGGCAGGACTCGCACGCAATGCCCATCTCGCCGAGTCGTGTCTCTACTCGGCCAACCTCGGCCTCGGCCCGCGGCTGGCCGGCCGTGGTATGACACTGGATGCAGTCGACGTTCCAGAGATTGTCATCCTGCAAGAGGTTCGGATCACGCAGGAAAGTATCCTTTACGGGAACCCATCGATGGTCGTCCAGCAGGTAGGCGAATGGGAAAATGCGCTGCAAGTTGCCCGGCTGGCGTGGAATCCAGAACATCTCCATGTGATGAGAGCCGGTCAACATCCCAACCCGCCGCGAGGTCCCCGCCGCCGTGACGCCTGTCCCGGCGGGAAGGGCTGCGCTTGGGCTCGAGACGTTTTCTTCTTCCCAGAACTCGTTACCTCTTTGGGTCAGCCGGAAACTCTGGCCAGGCGTCGAGAGGCTGACTTGGTCGAAGGCGGCACGGACTGTATCGGGCTGCGCCAATTGTGTCATGGTACGGTGGAAAGTCTGGTGCCAGCTATGGTATTCATCCGGGTGGCACGCCTGGCAGCGATCGGAGGAAACGTAACCATCTGGACGACCAGAGCGAGGTAACGCCGTTTCAAGAAACGCCTGGTTTGAAACCAAGCGAGTTCTGCTCCGCTGCCAGCTCCATGCTCCCCCACCGGCGACCAAAGCACTCGTCAAGGCCATCCACCATGACCAGCGGGGGAACCTTCTGCGCTCGGCCAAAGCGAAGACCACAACAGCACAAGCCGCGACCATGCCCAGTACCCAGTCCATAAGTGATGATTGCCTGATTTTAACGTTGGCGCTCCACCACCATCAAGGCCATTGTCAACAGCTCTGCTGAGGGTACCATCGCCTCGCACGTTTTGCTCCTTTACTAATGTCCGCGCTCAGCTTAGCCTATCTAAGCATGGTTTGCTCAAGTATGAATATAATGTTTGGCCTGTTTAACCTCGGCGGAGGGGAGATTATCCTCATCTTGGCTTTGGTTTTGATCTTGTTTGGCGCAAAGAAACTGCCGGAGCTCGCCAAGGGTTTGGGCACGGGCATTAAGGAATTCAAGAAAGCAACGCGCGAGGTGACGGACGAAGTCTCCAATGCGATGGATGAGACGCCACCCCCACCCAAGCGCCTGCCCGCCACACCCACACCGGCCCCGACCGCAGAAGCCACTCCGGTTCAGACAGCCCAGACGGTTCCTCAATCCTCTCCCGGGACGAAAGCGTAATTCGCTGAGGGGTTCCAGCTATGGCCGATGAACCCGAAGCGGAGCGCCTAGAATCACAGGAGGAGGAGGAAGAGGGCGGGCCGGTTAAATCATTTCTCGAACACCTCGAGGATCTTCGTTGGGTATTAATCAAGAGCCTGGCAGCCGGTGGCGTGGCCATGGTGGTTTGTTTCTTTGCCGGCAACTACGTATTCCAGATTCTCGAATGGCCTCTAAAGCGGGCACCGCTCGCAGTCGGGGCGCGTGACGCGCAAGTGGTCCGATTCACGCTCGGGACAAATCAGCTCTGGGTTTTTCACCTCGGCACCAATGACGCGCTTTCCAGCCTCGCGGGGACAAATCACTATGTCCGGTTTGACATCACGCCGATCACCGAAGGAACCAATACTCTGCTTGGCCTGAAGGTGCAGCCCGAAAGCGAAGCCCCAAATTCCCGGGAGAGCCCAATCGACATTGTCAGCCTGGGGCCGGCGGCTGCCTTTATCGTCGCTACAAAAATCGCATTCTACGGCGGCTTGGTCATCGCCTCCCCATTCATTTTCTATTTTGTGGGGAATTTTGTGTTTCCGGCCCTTAAGATCCACGAGAAGAAGTACATTTACCGCGGGTTGGGCTTCGGGATCGGTTTATTCCTACTCGGGGTCTGCTTTTGTTACTTTATTATGATGCCGATGGCCCTGGCGGTTTCGGCTAAGTACGCCGAGTGGTTCGGGCTCAAAGCCAATCAATGGCGGGCGGAAGAGTATATCGCGTTCGTGTGCAAGTTTATGCTCGGCATGGGCCTGGGATTCGAAATGCCTGTCGTCATTTTGACCCTGGTTAAGATTGGCCTCCTAAACTATCACATCCTCAAAAGTGCGCGGCGCTATGTAATTGTGATCGCCTTTGTTTTGGGAGCGGTTCTCACCACGCCGGAAGTAATCACGCAGATACTGATGGCCTTCCCCCTGTTGTTGCTGTATGAGATTAGCGTCTGGGTGGCCTGGTACTGGGAACGTCAGGAAAAAAAGCGCGAGGCCGAAGCCGCTCAGGCCGATACTAATGCGGCATAAAATCTCTTTACAACCCACCGAGAGCGAGATTACTTTGCAGAAGACGAACGAACATTTGCGTTTAACCAACCAAAGATTTATGCGTAAGACACTCCCCTTTTTGGCTGCAGTCGCCATCGCCGGTGCCCTGGCAACGGGCTGCGCCAATACCGAGAAGAAATTCGGCCGCGGCATGACCAACTTCGTCGAGCCTTTGCGGATGGGCGAGATGCGCAGGTCCCTGGAGCAGACCGGACTCTTTGACGGACCCGATGCGGGGTATGGTGCGGGATTCATTCGCGGGCTCAATCGCACATTGGCCAGAACGGGAGTCGGCCTCTATGAAATGGTAACGGCGCCCCTGCCCCCGTACGACCCCGTTTGGACCTCTTATCTTTCGCCCAGCCCCGTTTATCCGGATAATTACATGCCGAACCTGGTGGAAGACTCTACTTTCGCAACGGATATTAACCTGGGATTCAGTGGCGGCGACGTAATGCCGCTCGCACCCGGCAGCCGTTTCCGTATTTTCGATACTCACTGAGCCGGTATCAATTCTTTATCGAAGCGCCAACACCTTGTGGTTGGCGCTTTTTTTCAGCGGGTTTCCGAGGGGCTGAAAGCCCCAAATGTTATAGCCCGGGCTGGAACGAGCAGCGCGAGCGCAGGCCCGGGTGAACAGTTCTCTAGTAAATCCCGAGCCCTGTTAAGGGCGTCACGGCCTCGTCACTCTGCGGGTTGCGGCCTTACAGGCCTCAGGGATCATTCGGCTCCTTTTCCAAGGCCTCCGCTTCGCTTCAGCCCAGGCTTTCACGTTCCAGGCTTTCAGCCCTAGACAGGAACTTTAGGCGGGCTATGAACTGAGCCAGTTTTAGCGTTTTAACCCCCCGGTTCCTCCCATACCATTGGCCCATGACTTTAGTCAAACGCTCACCCTGCAAGGTGAACCTGCTCCTGAATATTCTCGGACGGCGCGCGGACGGGTTTCATGAACTGGAAACGGTGATGTACCCAATTCGGATTCACGACGAAATCTCGTTCTCTCGGGGCGGGCAAGGAATCGAACTGACGTGTAGCAATGCCGGTTTGCCGACGGACAAACGCAATCTTGTCTATCGCGCGGCGGCCTCGTTTTTAGATGCTTCAAAAATCAAAGAAGGCGTGCGCCTGCACTTGGAGAAAAGTATCCCGCTGGCCGCGGGTTTGGGTGGCGGCAGTGGCAACGCTGCTATCGCCCTTCAGGGATTGAACGAGTTGTTCGGTCAGCCTCTCGACAAAGAAAAGATGACTGCCCTGGCCGCGTCGCTTGGATCCGATGTTCCTTTTTTTCTGCAGGAAAAACCGGCGCTGGCAACTGGACGAGGCGAGAAAATCCAAGCCCTCGAATTCTTTCCTGCGCTAAGCCACAGAGCATTCCTGTTAGTCCATCCAGGTTTTGGAATTGCTTCAGCTTGGGCTTATCAGCAACTCCCACGCTTTCCCGAGGCCATCAATGGCCGCCCGGGACGGGCTCAGGAACTGATTACGCTCTTGCAAGCCAATGACCTCAAAAGAGCGGGCTCAAAGTTTTACAATGCGTTGGAAGCTCCGGCGCTGGAAAAATTCCCGCTCTTGGCGGTCCTTCAGGAGTTCTTTCACGAGCAGGGAACTCGAGCGACGCTGATGTCCGGCAGCGGGTCAACCACATTCGGGATTTTCGACAGCCTGTCGGAGGCTGAACGCGTGCTCGAACAGTTAAACGCCAAGTTCGGGACCACAAACTGGACGAGGATAGTGGAGGCTTGAGTACTGGGAGCGCCGGCGTATCGCCGGCGAGTTAAAGTTTGGGCGCGCAAAAGGAACTGGCCGGCGCGACGCCGGCGCTCCCGGGGACGACTATCGTTTGACTTCCAGTTGCGCGAAGGGATTGTTGCTGAAGCCGGCAACCGGTTGGGGCTCCTCCGATTTTGCGGGGCGCTCGATCTTCACAGGAGCCGGCCGGTGGTTGACCTCAGGACGGGGCGCGGCCGCCGGCGGGGGCCCACCGCCCTCAAGATGGCCTGGATGCTTGGCGCGTTTGTTCCGGGGCAACGGGCTAATCATGACGTTGATGGCGCGGCCGGCCAGCTTCGCCTCAAAGTCAGGATGCCCGAAAGGGGCGATTTCTGTCAGAAACCGTTCAATCACCTGAAAACCGAATTCAGTATGTGCGTTTTCCCGTCCGCGGAATTTGAGAGTAACTTTGACCTTCATATCCTCGCACAGGAAATCAACGGCATGGCCAATCTTGACGCCTAGATCATGGGGGTCGATCTTCGGGCTGAGCTGAACTTCTTTGACTTTATTGGCGTGCTGGTGCTTTTTGGACTCCTTATCACGCTTGGCCTGTTCATAACGGAACTTGCCGAAATCGACCAAACGACAGACCGGTGGGGCCGCGTTAGGCGCGATCTCGACCAAATCTACCCCGCTGGTGCGGGCCATGGTCAGGGCATCCCCCAGGGAGAGAACCCCTAACTGTTTGCCGTCCGTTCCGATAACGCGTACTTCACGGGCACGGATTTTTCCGTTTACCCTGACGAACGGACCGGAAGGAGAAGAAGAACGTGGAGCAAAAGGGCGACTCAAGACACCCTCGACGGTTGAAGCTTATTCATGCACTCTTTTACCAAGCATCCCGACTAAACGCTGTTGCATCTAATATAACGAGAGTATCTAGCGGAACCCTGCCAGAAGCAAGCAAATAATTGTGAAAATGCGGTCGGGAAATGGTAGGGAAATGAGGGCCCAGCTAAAGGCTGTTGCAAAAGTCACCAACTCCACAAACCCGAAATCCGAAGCCCGACCCGCTGCGCTCGCGGGACAGCGCGGCGAGAGGCCGAAAGAAGGCCGAAATCCGAAGCCCGAAGAGCGAAAGCAAACAAAGAATAACCGCGGAATACGCGGAACACACGGAAAGCAAAAAGTCTTCCTGAATCTTTCCGTGTATTCCGCGTATTCCGCGGTTTAAACGTAACTTTCGGATTTCGGCCTTTCGGGTTTCCGGTTTCTTCACTCAAACCGCTGGAGCGGACGTGAGCGACGTCCGCTTGGCCATGATCGCCTCGATGATTTTGGCGCCAATCTCCGGCCGTTCAGCCAGTGCCTTTTGGGCCGCTTCCTTGCCTTGGCCAATCAATTCCCCGTTAAACTGGAGCCACGCGCCCTTTTTATCCACAACGCCGCTCTCAATCCCGACATCGAGGACGCTCCCTTCCTTGTTGATCCCCTGGTTGTAGAGGATATCGAATTCCGCTTCGGCAAAGGGCGGGGCCACCTTGTTCTTGACGATCTTCACCTTCACGTGATTGCCGATGGCATTGCCGGCCGAATCTTTAATGGTGTCTTTGCGGCGAATATCGATGCGAACGCTCGCGTAAAACTTGAGGGCCTTGCCGCCCGGGGTGGTTTCCGGGTTTCCGAACATCACACCCACCTTCTCGCGCATTTGGTTGGTGAAAACGCACGTGGTTTTGGCTCGTGAGAGCACGGCCGTAAGCTTGCGAAGGGCCTGGCTCATCAGCCGGGCCTGCATACCCATGGTGGCCATGCCCATTTCGCCTTCCAGTTCAGCTTTGGGCACCAGCGCGGCCACAGAATCAATGACGATCACATCCAGGGCGTTGGAGCGAGCCAGCGTTTCGCAAATCGACAGCGCTTCCTCGCCGCTATCCGGCTGCGACACCAGCAGATCGGCCAGGTTCACACCCAGCCGCTTGGCATATCCGGGATCCAGCGCATGCTCGGCATCGATGAAAGCGGCGAGGCCCCCGGCCTTCTGCGCGTTGGCGATCACGTGGAGCATCAACGTCGTCTTGCCCGACGATTCGGGCCCGAAGATTTCCACCACCCGTCCGCGCGGCAAACCTCCCACACCCAAAGCTAAATCCACCGCCAGCGCGCCGGTGGGGATAACCTCGATTTGTTTGAGCGCCTGGGCATTGCCCAAGCGCATGATACTGCCTTCGCCGTAGGCTTTGGTGATACTAGAGATGGCTGCATCCAGGTCGCGCAACCGCCCCGCAGAGATCTTGGCGGCTTCGGCGGCTTTGGCGTCCCCATTTCGTTCGGGGGGCTTTTCGGATGGTTTCTCGGACGGCTTCTCGGCAACTTTAGGTGGCATACGATTCGAGCTATTGATTCGGAATTTTAATTAAATACGGGGCACCACATTAAGGAATCCGCAAGGGATGTCAAACCGGTCGAGCGGTTACTATTCTCGCTTGGCATCGTTGGCGCCCTCCCCGACTGACCAGGTGAGGTGATCGGGTTTACCCTGCGTGGCGGCCGGGAATTCAATCTGGACGTCGGTTGTCTTCGCAAAAAACCGGGTTGGAGATTCGGCAAACAAAACGAACTTAACTCCGCTAAGCCGGGCCGCCAGTTGGTTGCCCTCGCGTGTGATCTCGATACGGTTTCGATCCGTGGCAAGATAACGGCCAGTGTAGGTTTCGAGCAAGGCTTGCGGCAAGGTGAACTCCTTCTTGCCCGGCCGCCCGAGCTCGCGCACCCAGATGTTACGGAAACGGACCGGATTGCCGTGATCCTGCAAGGAAATGGGCTGCTTCTCGGGATGCGGTTCATACGGGGCTCGCTCCAGCCAGCTGGTGGGCCCGGTCAATTGCACATGGTTTTGCACGAGCACACCGTTATGAAAAACGGTCAGGTAAACCGGGGAAAACAGCTTGCCTTGCGGGTCGAAGCGCGGGGCAGTGTAGATGATGTCGTAGATCTGCCATTCACCGGGTGGCCGGCTGGCATTGACGAGCGGCGGATATTGGCCATACACAGCCGCGGCAGTGCCGTCCGGATAGGTCTGGCTGCCAAAGGAGTCCAACACCTGCACCTCGTAACGGTCGAGGCCGAAGAAAACGCCGCTGTTGCCTCTGCCCTGCCCCTCCCCGTGCGGCGGCACCGGGGTGGCCCATTCGACATGGAGCTGGCAATCTCCGAAATTCTGCAACGTGCGGACATAACCGCTGCCGCGGACGCATTCCATGTATGCGTCGCGGGTGATCCATTTAGTGGGGCTGCCATCCATCGCCACCCATTGCGAGATGTCGCCGCCTCCAAACAAAACAATGGCGTCGGATGGAGGCTTTCCAGGTTGCTCCTGGGTGCTGGCGGTGGCTCCCGTGACTACGAGTGGTTGCGGGCGAGTGCGATCGTGATCCAGATAATTGGGATCCGGCTGGGCCTGGGAAGTCCGTACGATAAGCAGCACTGCAACAGAAAGCAGGCTGATCGACGCGCGTGCTGCGGGTAAAGCGAAAATCTTCATGCTCTCGAATGTATTGATCAAAGTTGAATCTCTTTAGCTGGCACGACTCTAAGGGCTGGCTGCCAGGAAGAAAAGATCCGAGTTCCCAAGCTCAGACCGTTCAGCGCGATTCACAGATCGACGACCTGCCCGGATTTGAGCGATTTCTCTTCCGCCTCACAGATCTCCAGCGCACTAAGGCCCTCTGCGGCCGTCACCACCGAAGGCCTTTTGCCGAGCTGAGCACACTCGACCACATAGCGCACCTCCTCGCTATAGCCGTCCCCTGCGCCTAGTGCGACGAATTCGGAAGCCTTCCCCGTCTCAATGACTTGCATGGCGTTGGTGCCGCGCGAAAGGTCAAAATCCAGTGTCGCGTTCTCACAATGGATCGTATAGCCCATTTTAAAGCCCTTGGTGAGCAACCAACTCCCCTCGGCAGACACTGCGGGGCCGCCGGGATAGAGGTACTGGGTCACCACGTGGTTGATCGAGCCGGCCGAGTCCGTCACGCCGGTCGAGAAAACGCGCGCGGGACGCCCAAACAAATACTGGACGAAATCCGAGTCATGAATGTGCAAATCGAACAGTGCCCCTCCCAAATCGGAACCTGCCGCCGCGTAGGTCCCCTGTTTGCTCCAGCCGGGCATTTCAGAAATGCGCCGGAACTGCGCGGCCAGCACTTTACCGTAGCGCTTCTCCTGAACCACCTCCTTGAGCCAGCTCCAGCCCGGCCAGAAACGCATGCACATGGCCGGCATGAGAAACCCGGCGGCCGACCCCTCAGCTCGCACAATTTCACGGGCGGCCGCAGAGGTCCGGGCGATCGGTTTTTCGCACAAAACATTCTTGCCGGCTTTAAGAGCGGCGATGGCTTGCTCGGGGTGAAGCGGCGTGGGCGTGCACAAATCCACCAACGAGACCTCGGGCTCGGCCAAAACATCCTCCAGTTTGCGGAACACTTTAACCTCGCGCCCAAGGTCAATGTCGTCGGACTTCTTGATATTGCCTGTCACACCTCCAAGGATGCCATTGACAGGCAACCGCACCGCATCGCATACGGCAACAATCCTGGCGGAAGCCACCTGCTGGTACGCCAGCAGATGCGTTACGCCCATAAAGCCAAGCCCCACGACAGCTACATTTACTTTGCCGGCGCCTTCCGTAGAGGAGTTGCTCTTCATAAACTCAAAATTCGTTCACGGGGTTGGCCTTGGAGCCACTCAGCTGAACGCGCTCTCCGCGACAGCTTTGGCGGTGCGAATATCTTCCACCCGTTGGGTGCCGGCCTCGCGCTCAATCACAATCGGGCCGCTAAATTTCAAATTCTTCAATGTCCCAAAAAACGTCGGCCAGTCTACCTCTCCTTTGCCAGCCGGCACTTCGCGCCCCCACGTCCCGGGCTCGTTGGCGCGCACCGCATCCTTCATATGCACCTGGCGAATCCAAGCTCCAAGCATCTCCAGCGCGTCGATGGGATTCCCCTTCCCGTACAGGATCATGTTGGCGGGGTCAAAATTGACTCCCACATTGGGATGATTGAGTTCATTGAGCAGACTCGCCAGGACGGGCGCCGTTTCCTGGCCGGTCTCCAGCCCAAGCACAATTTTTGCCCGTTCGAAAATGTCGGCTACCTCGGCCAAACGACGGAGCATCTTGGTGAAATGTTTGTCGGTTTGCAGGTGAGGCAGGAACCCGGCGTGAAATGTCACGAGCTTCAACCCCAGCGCTTGGCCTAAGGCCGCAGTCGCTTGGATGTTTTTCCAGTTTTGTTCCCAGGTTTCGTTCGGAGCGATGCCGCCGGTCAGACGGATGGATTCCAAGGTGGAGTAATCTTCCCCCACGCAGCCAAACATGCCCGAGGAAATTTGGATTCCCTGAGCGGAAAAAACCTCGGCCACGCCGCCCCATTTGGCGGAATCGCCGCGCAACGGGTCCAACGCCAACTGCACACGGTGAATGCCGGTGGCTTTTAATTTACCAACCAGATCCTCGGGATCTGCAGGTTGCAGCGACCAACTGCAGACTGCCAGGCGCTGGGCTAAGTCAGAATGTTTCATCTCTCAGAAGGCGCGACCCAATGGGTGCTACTCTAGACCATGCGAACGGATTGGAAAGCAAGAAGATTGTTTGACCCCGACTTCCAACCAAACCTGGCGGGAGCCTCGCCCCACCAGGCCACGTCCGGCGCTACTTTGTCACTATGCTCGGATTCAGTCCAAATCTCCGCCTTCATTCCCCTTTGGACGAGAACTGATCTTCTTTGTTCTTAAAGAGCAGGTTGAAGGTCGTCAATGAGCCGTAACAGCGGGTTATGTATTGCTGCATTTCAATTTTCTCGCCGTCGGAAAGCACAGGATGCGCGTTGATCTTCTGTTCCAGAACACGCAACTGGTTACGAATCCCGACGACCTTGTGGAAAAACACCTCCAGCGGAATCTCTTTAGTTTGCAAAGTTGGATCGGCCGGGTGCAATACCGCCCTTCCCTTGTGCCAGCGCGCTCCCAGTTGATCAAGCACCGCATCGGGTTTTTCCAAGCCCAACCGATCGAGAGAAGTCTCGATGATGGATTCGACAAATTGACGCAAAGAAACCTCCAGTCCCGAAACGGCCATACTGGGTTCGGCCGGCGTGACTTCTCCCAGTTCGGGATCGATCGAGCGCAACGCATCATCGAAACGGATTTCGGCTAAATGTTCGGAAACAGCTTTGACAGTGCCTACTCCATATTGGGGGTGTTTAACCCGCAGCCCTACAGTCAGAGATTGGATTTTCATCGGACCCGAGTTTAAGGGCCGATGCGCTCAATGGCACGGAATTTTGAGACGCGGCGCGCGGACATTCCTGTCCGCAGCAATGTCTGCGGGGAGAAGGTTAGGGGCACCGGAAAGGCCTCACCAATATCATTGCGAGTTAGGGCTTCATCAGGTCTGGAGCCTGCGTTGACATGGCGCGGGCCGACGTTTAGTTTGCCGCGGATGTCAAGGCTGCCCTTCGAACTGCTTCTCGCACTGCGTTACCTGCGGCCCAAGCGAACATTCGTCTCGGTAATTACTCTGATTTCCGTTCTCGGCGTTACCCTGGGCGTGGCGGTGTTAATCATTGTCATCAGTGTCATGAGCGGGTTCGACCGCCAGTTGCGGGACAAAATTCTGGGCTTCAGCCCGCATTTGCGGGTCACATATCCGGACCGCGCGATGAAGGGGTACCAGGAGATCATGCGGGTGATTTCCTCAAACCGGAACGTCAAAGCGGTTGCTCCTTACGTGTTGGCCCAGGTGCTGGTGGAAACACAGCCGGCAAACGGCCAATCGGAGGTGGGCGCACCTTGGATGCGGGGCATCAACCCACAAATCGAGGCCAAAATGAGCACGCTGCCCACGAACATCGTCGAAGGAAAATTCGACGTGCACGACCGCGGCGTGCTGGTGGGCAGCGAGTTTGCCAGCAACATGGGACTGAGCGTGGGAGATCGTTTGCTCATCTACTCGCCCCGTGAGTTAAAGAAAATGAGGGACGAGCAAAACAAGGGGCGCCAGGAAGCTGTGTTGCCGGATGAATACGAGGTCAGAGGTATTTTTGACGTCGGCTACTACGAATACAACGTAGGTTTTATCGTCACGTCGCTGGAAGATGCCCAGGAACTTTATGTCCTGGACGACAGCGTGCACGGCCTGGAGGTCAACCTGGAGGATGCCTACCTGGCGCCCCTGGTGCAGCGCCAACTGATGACCGAACTCGGCCCGGAATTTCGCATCACAACCTGGATGGACGAGAACGCGAGTATCCTGGGGGCATTAATAGTGGAGAAGAACGTGATGTTCTACTTGCTGTTTTTCATCATGATCGTGGCGGCCTTGTGCATCCTGAGCGCGCTGATCACTTTCGTGGTCCAAAAGACACGCGAGATTGGGATGCTCAAAGCCCTCGGAGCAACCGATCTGCAGGTCTCCGGATTGTTTCTCAGCCAAAGCGGGTTCGTCGGCACGGTCGGAGTGATCGCCGGATTCGGCTTGGGGATGTTGGCCTTGTCCTATCGAAACGAGTTTCTTCACTTCATGAACCGGATGACCGGCTTTGAACTTTTCCCGGCTAAGATTTATGGATTCAGCGAACTGCCCTCCGTGATTATTCCGCGAGACATTCTCTTGATTTGCGGCAGCGCGCTGGTGATCTGCTTGCTGGGCGGTTTAATTCCAGCCTGGCGGGCCGGCCGTTTGCAGCCCGTGGCGGCTTTGCGCTATGAATGAAGCGCTCCTCTCGGCCAAGGGCATTCACAAAACCTACCTATTGGGGAAACGGGCCCTCGAGGTATTGCGGGGGGTGGATTTGGAATTGAACCGGGGCGATTTTCTGGCACTGCGGGGCGCTTCCGGTGCGGGCAAGAGCACTTTGCTCTACTTGTTGGGCGGCTTGGACACACCGAATGAGGGAACGATCCGCCTGGCCGGACGCGACCTGGCCGCCCTCTCGCGGCGAGAACTGGCGAGACTGCGCAACGAGGAAGTCGGGTTTATCTTTCAAGCCTACTACTTGCTTCCCGAATTGGACGCCCTCGAAAACGTTTGCCTTCCCGCCCGGATGGCCCGCACCTCCGCAGCTCAGGCGGAGGCGCGCGGGCGGGAATTGTTGGAGCGGGTCGGGCTCAGGGATCGCGTGGAACATAAGCCGTACGAACTTTCTGGCGGGGAGCAACAGCGCGTGGCCATCGCGCGGGCGCTGATCAACGAACCCGATCTGATTCTGGCCGATGAACCGACCGGCAATCTCGATTCCCACACCGGCGAAGAAATCATCGATTTGCTGGTGGACCTCCGGGCGGAAAAACAGACCACTTTGGTGATAGCGACTCACGACGCCCGTGTGGCCGCGCGCGCTCCGAGGGTAATTGAATTGGTCGACGGACAGGTTGGCCCAGGAGGGACGACGTGAGACGTGCGTATCGCGTGGTTCGTGTTGCGTGAACCCGTAATGCACGATTGATTTATCGTCCACTACGCACCACGCAATACGCAACACTCGTCACCGCTCGTAAATCGTAAATCGTAAATCGTAAATTCCATGTCTCGCGATTATTGGGAAACGCGCTACCAAACCCAGGACATGCCCTGGGAAAAGGGGGCGGCGTCCCCTGGCTTAATTGATTTTCTTTCTACTCACCCGGAATTGCCACGAGGCACGATCAGTGTGCCTGGCTGCGGCACGGGGCACGACGTGCGGGCGTGGGCTCAGGCAGGGTTCAATGTGTATGGTTTCGATATCGCCCCAACGGCCGTGCGGGTGGCAGCCGAGCGCACGCGCGCAGCTGGCCTGAGCGCTGAATTCCAGTTGGCCGACTTTTTAACCGCCGAGCCTCCCCTGCAGTTCGATTGGCTCTTCGAACATACGCTCTACTGCGCTATCCAACCCGCCGAACGGGACGCCTACAGGAAGGCCGTAGTGCGCTGGTTAAAGCCCGAAGGCTACTACCTGGCCGTCAATTATCTCATCCCGGACAAGGACGGCCCTCCCTTTGGAACGACGCGTGAAGAAGTGTGGGACCGGTTTTCCCCTGACTTCCAACTGCTCGAGGAATGGGTCCCACGCTCGTATCCCAACCGGGTCGGCCTGGAGCGGATGTTTTGGTGGCGGCGATCCACCGCCCGGGCGCATCTGGACGCTACCACCAGGTAGGGAGCGTGCGCTGCACCGTCCCAGCCCGCGTTCAGCGGGCTGAACGAGAGCTCGAAGAGGTACGATCCGAGTGAGTATTGCGCCCTTGTTTACGGGACTGTTTGCTTGGCAAACAATTCGATTTTGTTTCCGTCAGGGTCGCGCACGTACACGGAAAGACCTTCTTCCTGCTGCATCGTTTCCTCGGGAAATCCTTGCGCCGCCAACGCGCACCGCGTCCGCTCCGCGTCCTGCGGCGGGATGAGAAACGCGAAATGCTGCCCGCTGCCGATCCGTTCCCGCGCAAACAGCGCCAGCCACTGCTTCCCGGCCCGAAACCAGGCCTCCTGCGGACCGCGTGAGTGGAGCGAAAGTCCAATCGTATTCTGGTAAAAGGCGATCGAGCGTTCGAGATCCTTCACTTCGAACACGATTTCTTCTATTCCCCCCACTGGAAAGTTCTTCGCGACCGGGCTTCGTATTCTATTCCTTTTTTGCCATGTCGAGAGCGTGCCAATGAAGCCCGGGTCGGGTGTCTCATCAAGCACGGCGATGAACTCGAGCGAATGATCGTCCGGGTCGCGAAAATAAAGTTGCGCCGAGGGCATCCAACCGATTACGGAGGGTTCGGTCGTTTCCTCGCCGGCGAAGTTGCGAGTTGAAACGCCCAAATCATTCAGCCGTTTGCCGGCCTCAAGAAGGTCTGCCAAGGGCAACGCTATGGCAAAATGGCAGCGGTAAGGCTCGCTGCCGCGCATGGTGGCTTGTCCCCAAAGTCCCAGCATCGACCGCCTGTCCGGCCCAATCCAGAGAAAGACAACATCCCGGCTTGGATCACGGTAGGCAAACTCCAAGCCGACGATGTCCTGGTAGAACTTTCTGGACCGTTCGGTGCTACTAACCGGCAAATGCGTCTCGTAAAGGTGCATCGTCATAATTAGGAGTCGCCCTTGAAATGGACTCCCCACTTCGTGAATATCGCCTGGCGCTGCTGCTCGTCCAGCGTTCCGGCTGCGGCCGCCTGACGCATTTCGTCACCCAGTTCGTCGAATCCCCCCGGACGAAAGATCATCAAAGCCCGGGCCGGCACTTCGCCGGCATTTCGGAACTGGTGGGACACATCGCGCGGAATCACGACCAGCGAACCGGCTTTCGCCGTGAAGAGTTCGTCCCCTGCCTGCATTTCGTAAGTTCCTTCGAGGATGTAATAGAACTCTTCGTCCCGGTCATGCACGTGTCGCGACACACCATCCCCCGGCATCGTGGTCATTTCACAAACGCAGTAGGCGCCCTCCGTCTGGCGGCTAGTGATGCGGACGGTTGTGCCGCCCTGCGAGTTGTCCTTCAAAGGCGGAACAAAAATGGGTGTTAGTTTCGATTTCATGCTTTGTCTCCAAAAGAATTATCTCTGCCGCCTGGATCGCTCTCCGCGGCTCATGCGCCTATTCGGCGCATGCAAGCTTCCTTTCCATGGCTATCTGATATGCTAGTCCCCGTGGGCAGAACTGTCGATAGTCGCGATGTGCGATTTCCGCGAACGTTCGCCAAACGCTGGTCTCTGGCACCCTCCAGGGTGCCGGGCGAACAGATCCCTCTTTGTGTTCTCTGCGTTCTCTGCGGTTAAAAATTCCTTTTCTTCCTTTGCGGCGACAGCCACGCCGGGTTTCATGTGTATTCATCCGTGGTTCATTATTTTTAACCACCATTTTTAGGATGAAGGCTTGCGCTCCCCAAAAAGCACGAGCCTCCACCAACTATCGGGAAAACTCTGCCTTCAATCAGCCGCATCAGCCCGATCGGAGCCCGAAAGATGCCCGAAATCCGAAAACCAAAGCTGTTGACCGCGAATTTGTTTCCAGTACTCTTCGTCAATAGTTGTAGTGAGTTCATGGCTACCGAATTGAAATAACTTCTTATGGATCAATCAGCAAATACATCGCCGGGCGGGGTTCCGCGCCGGGATTTTATAAAAAAAGCAGCAACAGCGGCGGCTGCGATTGCCGCCACTTCGGTGATTAAAACCCCCGTTTACGGGCAAAATCAGGCGCCCTCGGCTAACGTCACTGGCGCCAATAACCGGATTGCGGTGGG
>Ga0210409_10003955_pt1 | contig 16209 bp, 13 predicted proteins | sample IncBWH17MmetaG_FD_161649 | JGI IMG/M metagenome (GOLD analysis project Ga0210409, IMG submission 161649) | Forest soil microbial communities from Barre Woods Harvard Forest LTER site, Petersham, Massachusetts, United States - Inc-BW-H-17-M | ecosystem: Environmental > Terrestrial > Soil >...
TGACTTCACGGCCGAGACCAGACACGCGATAGACACACCCTAGCCCGGACCAATAAACTGTACTCGGGCCCTTTTTCTTTTCACAGCGATCGTCTTTGCTCGCGCACTGTTGGGGGGAGCGGTGAATGATCAAATCCTGGGTTTTTGAGCTTTTCGTGCCGCCTGCGGAATTGGCGCAGCAGTTCGATCCCGCCGTGTCGCAACGTCATTTCAACGCCTATCTCGGTCTGTGGGCGAGCGCGGAGCCCGCCGGCTTCGACGGCATCTTCTTCAGCGAGCATCACTTCGGCGCCAGCTATTCGCCGGCGCCCAACCTCTTGATTGCCAGCGTCGCGCTGCGGACCAAAAGCATCCGGCTCGGCGTCATGGGCATGGTGCCGCCCTATCATTCGCCCTGGCAGCTGGTCGAGGAGATCGGCATGCTCGATCACCTCACCGGCGGGCGGCTGGAGATCGGCACCGCGGCCGGCATCCCGCAGGAGATGGCGCAGGTCGGGCTTGGCGTCGACGAGGCACGCGCCCGCTACGACGAGGCGGTCGCCATCATCGACAAGGCGCTGGTCGAGCCGACGATCTCGCATCACAGCAAGTTCTGGAATTTCGACAATCTGCGCCTGATCCCGCTCCCGGTTCAGCAGCCGCACCCGCCGAAATGGGCGACCGTCGTCAGCGTTTCGTCGGCGCGCAAGGCGGCACGGCGCGGCGCCAAGATCACCACCGGATTTCATCCTATGAGCAAGGTGATCGAGATCTTCGACGCCTATCGCGAGGAGGCCGACAAGGCCGGGCGCAAGGCCACGGCGGATGACCTGTGCATCCGCCGCCAGGTGGTAATGCTGGAAGACCAGGAAGCGCTGGCCAAGCGGCGGAACGCTTTCCGCGAGTTCATCAAGCTCGATCCACGGGTCGATTTTCCCGACCGGCCAGCCATGCTCGACTTGCCGTCCGCGCACACCTTCTCGATCGGCGACGAGGAGTTCATTTCCGGCAAAGCCGACGCCGTGGCCGAACAGATCATCGGCCAATGCCGCCGCGCCGGCGCCGGGAATTTTGCTGCGCTGTTCGATCGCATGGCGACACCCGCCCAGCTCATGGACTGCTATCGCGATTTCGGTGCGGTGACGATTCCGCTGTTGCGCAAGGCCGCGGTCTAGGTTCGCTGTTCGGCCACGCAAGCGCCGCGCGATCGCCGGCGGCGCCTACTGCCGACGAGACTCGGACCTTTCAGACTGATGTTTCGTCCACCGACGGAATACGGCCCTGCGGCGTCAGTTCGTCGACATCGTGCGGCAACTCGGCGGTGAGCCGCCGGAGCAATTCATCGCGGGCTATGCCGGTCTCCCGCGCCAGCGCATCGAGCGTGTCGGCGCCGGCGGCTTTCTCCAGGCTGGCCGGGGTGACCGCCTGGTTCGGGCCGGTGCCGACCCAGGAACGGCCGGCGTCGCCTAGCCCATTCTGCTCCAACCGTTTGAACAGCTCGGTGAGCCCGCCACTGACGATGCCGCCGGCGGTTCCACCGGCGACCGCTCCGCCCAATCCGCTTTGCAGCCAATCCAGAAGGCTGCCGCCCGGGCCTGCCTGCGCTGGAGCGGAGGGCGCAGTCCCCGCCGGCGCGTTGCCGGCTGGCGCGCTGCCCTGGCGGAAGAGACCGCCGAGCGGCCCTTCGCCGCGCATCGTCTTGTACGCCAAGAGGGCGAGGAGCCCCATCGTGATCGGCGAAACCCCGCCGCGCCTGCCCGGCTCAGCCGGTCCATGCGGACCGTTGGCCATTCCATGCAAGACATCCATCAGACCCATGGCGTGCGCCTCCTCTGCACATTGAACGCTCTGCTAACAACTCGGCGCCGGCATGGTTGCAAAACGGCCACGCACCGCACGGGATGCCCGCGCGGCGTTCGCCGCCGCGATCACGATCCGATGCCGAGATTGCGCCCCGCCTTTACAGCTGCGCCGCCTCGAACGTGTTGCAGCTCGACACCGCGCCGGACTTCAGTCCATTGGAGAACCAGCGGGCCCGCTGCGCCGACGAGCCATGGGTGAAGCTGTCGGGGACGATGTAGCCACGGCTCTGCTGTTGCAGACGGTCGTCGCCGATGGCGGCCGCGGTCTGCAGCGCAGCTTCCACGTCGCCCGGCTCGATGAATTTCCATTTCGCTTGCGAGTGATTGGCCCAGACGCCGGCAAAGCAGTCGGCCTGCAGCTCGACCATGACCTGCACGCGATTGGCCGAAGCCTTGTCGCTGCTTTGCTGTATTTCCGTCGCTTTCGGCAAAACCCCGAGCAGATTCTGAACGTGGTGCCCGACCTCGTGCGTGATCACATAGGCCTCGGCGAACTCGCAGGCCTTGCCCTGACAGCCGCGGAAGCGCTTCTCGAGCTCGTCGAAGAAGGATGTGTCCAGGTAAACGTGCCGGTCCTTGGGGCAGTAGAACGGCCCCGAGGCCGCCCGCGCGAAGCCGCAAGCCGACTCCACGGCTCCGGAGAACAACCGGAGTTTTGGCGGACTGTATGTGCGCCCGCCCTGCGCGAAGATTTCGCTCCAGCGGTCCTCGGTATCGCCGACGATGGCGGCCACGAACTGGCCGACCCGGTCGCTCGGCGTGCCCGGCGTCACCGGCCTCTGCGTCTCATATTGGGACCGCGGCGTGCCGTTCAAATCCTGGGCGCCCTGGATCAACACCCGCGGGTCGATGCCAAGCGCCCAGCCGATCAGTCCGAGCACGACGATGGTGCCGATTCCCAGTCCGCTGGCGCCGCCCGCCCCGCCGGGAAACCCGCCCTGGCCCCGCGTGTCTTCGACGTTGTCACTGCGGCGAAACTGATCCCAGCGCATGGCGCGTCTCCTCGGGCTATCGCCTTTCGCGTCGGCGCCAGATCAATCCGGACGCGCCTTGGCGGTTCCGCCTATATCGTGCTTGGGTCCGCTATAGGGCTTGGGTCTGCGCTGGCGGCAAACGCCGAGCGGCGCCACGGCGGCGAATCTAATAGTCCACCTTGATGCCGAGCTTCAAAGCGCCGATGGTGTTCACCAACTTCCCGCCAATGGAGTCATTGTCCATCGCCGCCGGCCCGCGATATTGCTGACGAAGGACATCGTCCAAGGTGTAATTGTTGGGAATACCGACGTCGCCGGTGAAGCTTAATTTCGGCGGCGGCTCGCTCTGTCCGGCTGGCGGGGCGCCCGATTTGCGGCCGAGCTTCGCGTTGAGGACGGCGGGACCCGTGCCGGGATTGGCAAATGCGTGCGTTCCGGAGACGGCCGCACTCAGCCCAGGCGCAGGAAACGCTTCCCAGGCGGAAGCCGCCGTCATTTCCCAGACTTGAGGAAGCTGCAACCGCGGAGCGCCCGCGCTGATCTTCCCGTTCTTGCCGCCGCGCCGGCAAGTGGGCGAATCCGACATCACTTGGACACGGGAGAAATTGTCCGCGGCGCATTTCGCTTCGCGGCCCGCCGCGCGTGAGACCAAGGGATCGGCAAATGCCCGCGACCCGATCGAGGCGAGTGCAAGCCCCATTGCCAGAGCGACGGCAGCCCCCAGGCGCATTTCGTGACCAAGTTCTCAGCTGGCAGGCGGAAAATCGAACCGCGCCAGCGCAGCTTTGCCGCCTTGCAGAAATACAGACCGGCAATTGAATGTACCGCCGCGGTCGCCGCTTGTCCACCAAAGACCGGATCAGCTCACGCTTTTCACACGCTAGTACCCGCCGGCGCGCCACAGTCGATGAAGACAGGCCGCATTCCTTCGCTATTCGGCCATGACGGAGTGTCCAAACCCATCCGGGCCGCCGCTCCCTTAGCCGTCAAGCCCCGAAAGCCTACGCCTTGCCGGCGATAGCTCGCCACTGCCGCAGCGCCTGCTCATGCTGGTCCTCGAGCCCATAGAGTTTGTCCGCGATCCCCGCAATTTCCTCGATTTCGTCAAGCGCCGCAGCTGCCAGCTCAGCGGATGCCGGCTGGATCGACCAGTCGCACTGCTCGTCTCCATCCCACAGAAGGAGGCGCGATCGGCATTGTAGAACCGGTAGTTCGTCTCGCCAGGCCAACCATAAGTCTGCGGGCCTTCCTCGAAGCAGCGGCGCAACCGGGACAGAACTTCCGGGCTCATGGGAGCGGCTTGGGCGAAGAACCAGGACGATTGCCAGAGAGTGCGATCCAGAACCTGGCATTTCAGCCAGCAACTGAAGCGATCCGCGCACCGCCGCCATCGCGGCGGCGTTCCCGAATCGACTTCCACAACAACGGGGGGATCGTCGCCGGCATCCAGACGAACCGCCCACACGCAGACCCCTTGGCTCTCGATCATGAACGGAAGGAGCTCTTCGTCGAAAGGGTCATATCCGGGCCATCGCTCTAGCGGCTGTGCAAGTTGATGCGGCGGTATTGGAATGTCAGAGTTGCTGAAGTGACCCATGAGCGCCGGGGCCGTTCTCCAATGCGATCAATTCGCGGAACGTGCTCGGCAGGACACGATTCAGATGCCACTCAAGCGCGCGTAGAACCCTCTCCGAATCGAACGAAGCGAGCGGCGTCCACGAGGCGCAGTCGAAGACTTCGCGAATGGTGGTCATTGCCTTGATCCAGCGTCACCGCCGAATAGTTTGTAGGACTCGCTCGAGTGCTACTCGTGTCCTTCTTCGCGAACGCGCCGGACGGAACAGCGGAGTGTATTCCGCGACGCCGTACTCAAGAACACTCGGGGCGATAACCCATTGACTTAGTTGGCGCGCCCGAAGGGATTCGAACCCCTGACCTCTGCCTTCGGAGGGCAGCGCTCTATCCAGCTGAGCTACGGGCGCAAGGCCGGCGTATTTGAAGCCAGCCGGCACATTTGAATCTAGATAGCGGATGGCCGGCATTGCAGCAACGCCGGCTCCGGTGCGTGCCGCTGCCAACGTGGCCAACCGCCTGCTTCGCGGCGGGCGCCCGGTGCTTGCCGCTCCCCGCCGGCGCTTCTAAGTTCATGGCAGACAACCCCTGCGGATGCCGACACCGAGGAGCCGCGCGATGACGCAGCTTGCCGAAAAACGCGAAGCGAAGTCCGTCCAGATCAAGGACGCGGCGTTCCGCTGGGACGATCCGCTCGATCTCGAAGGCGAGTTGACCGAGGAAGAGCGCATGGTGCGCGACACCGCGCGCGACTACGCCCAGGAAAAGCTGTTCCCGCGCGTCCTCAATGCCTACCGCAACGAGCAATACGATCCGGCGATCGTGCGCGAGATGGGCGCGCTTGGCCTCCTTGGCGCGACCATCCCCGAGCCATATGGCGGCGCCGGCCTCGGCTATACCGCCTACGGCCTGATCGCGCGCGAGATCGAGCGCGTCGATTCCGGCTACCGCTCGGCGATGTCGGTGCAGTCCTCGCTCGTCATGCACCCGATTTATGCCTACGGCAGCGAGGCGCAGCGGCGCAAATATCTGCCCAAGCTCGCGAGCGGCGAATTCATCGGCTGCTTCGGGCTGACCGAGCCCGACCACGGCTCCGATCCCGGCGCGATGACGACGCGCGCGGAAAAAGTCTCCGGCGGCTTTCGCCTCAACGGCGCCAAGACCTGGATCACCAACTCCCCGATCGCCGACGTCGCCGTCGTCTGGGCCAAGCTCGACGGCAAGATCCGCGGCTTCATCGTCGAACGCGGCACCCAGGGATTCTCCACGCCGAAGATCGAGGGCAAGCTGTCGCTGCGCGCCTCGATCACCGGCGAGATCGTGCTCGACGGCGCCGTCGTCGCCGAGGAGAACCTGCTGCCGAACGTTTCCGGGCTCGCCGGGCCGTTCGGCTGCCTCAACCTGGCGCGCACCGGCATCGCCTGGGGCGCCATGGGGGCCGCGGAGTTCTGCTGGCACCGCGCCCGCGACTACGTGCTCGCGCGCAAGCAGTTCGGCCGCCCGCTCGCCGCCAACCAGCTCATCCAGAAAAAGCTCGCCGACATGCAGACCGAGATCACGCTCGGCGTGCACGCAGCGCTGCGGCTCACGCGGCTGATCGAACAGGGCAAGGCATCGCCGCCGGCGATCTCGCTCCTCAAGCGCAACAATTGCGGCAAGGCGCTCGATATCGCCCGGCTCGCCCGCGACATGCACGGCGGCAACGGCATCTCCGACGAGTTCCACGTGATGCGCGTCCTCTGCAATCTGGAAACGGTCAACACCTACGAAGGCACGCACGACATCCACGCGCTGGTGCTCGGCCGCGCCCAGACCGGCATCCAGGCGTTCATGTAGCTTTCGTTTTTCGCGCATGCGCTTCCGCGGGCTCACGCTCCCGCGCGGCTTTCATTTCGTCACCACCGGGCTTGACCCGGTGGTCCATGCTCCGGTGGTCCATGCTGAAGTGCAGCTCAGCATGGATTGCCGGATCAAGTCCGGCAATGACGAACACAAAATCGTTCTCGCGGCGCGTTTGCGTCCGAGTCCTGCTCACGACGATGCATCAAAAAGATTCGCCGTCCCGCGAAAAGGCCGAGGGAAGCGGAGCGCCGAAAGGCGCATCCAACCAATGTCCGCGCGGCGCCATCAGATGTTGCCACCTGAATGCGCTTCGGGCGCGGTGCCCCCACCCGACCCTCCCTCGCTTGCGGGGGGAGGGCTGGGAGGGGGCTCGCCTTCCGGCGCTCCACCGCGGCGCTTGCCAAAGCGACCGAACGCTTCGGCTCAGCCCGGGCCGCGCTTCACGCGAAAGAGAGGACGCGGGCGTTGCCCGCGCCGTCGATCACGCTTAAGCGGAGCACCCCGCGCCCCGGTCGTAGTGCCGGAGGGGTCGATGCCCGAGCCGCCCGAGAACGGGGTTACGAGCCCCGCCCGCAGGAACCGCACCCGCTCCATCAATCGGCCGTCACCGGTGACGTCCCTCGAACGAACGGGCATTGTGCCGGTAACATAAACGGGGACGAATGTCAATGAAAATGTGACAGCCGGCGCTGGTCGGGGGGCCTGGCAGCGGCTCTGTAGAGTGGGTCAGGGGCCTTCGGCGCCAACCCGGGCTACGTGCTCATTCAAAGTCGCCGTCGACAGCGCGCGGGTTTCAGCAATCGCAGGATTCGTTCTGCCCTGCTCGATCCGGCGGCTCCGGGGGCGGTCATCGCCGAAGAGCGCACGTGCCCACCCAAAGGCTTCCGTCCTCCTGAGCCGCCCGTTGGCTCCAATTGGTCGCCATCTCCAAAAAGGCCGTTTGCTCCTCCTCGGACTTGGCTTCCCGGGCCCAGCGAAGACACTGCTCGGCCATGCGGCGATACTCGTCGGCTGCGCTCATCATACGCTCCACGGCCGCTGTTATCGGGCCGAAAAGGTCGGCTATATGAAACTCCTCGCTGATGCCCGCATCAAGCCCTTCGGGGCTTTCCCGGTCATCACGATCGTGGCGGAAGCGATCGACTGAGCGCATTTGCCGCGATCAGCTTTGCCGCGTTGTCGCATCTCTCGTGTCCGGGAATGTCATGCCATCGCTGCGCCTTCTGGCTGACGACCTCACGGGAGCGCTGGACACTGCGGCCGAATTCATCGGCCTTTGCGGCCCGGTTGAAGTCCGCTGGGCGAATCGCTTGCCGGCCATCATACCGCAAAGTCTCGCCATCGACGGCGGAACGCGGGAATACCCGCGTACGAAGGCGGCTGAGATCGTCCACGGGCTAGCCCCGCTGCTGCATAACGGCACCATTGCCTACAAGAAGGTCGATAGCCTGATGCGAGGCGCCTGGCCGGGCGAACTCGCCGCTTGCTTCAGGCTCGGCTTCTGGCGCCATTGCGTCATGGCGCCCGCGTTCCCGTACCAGGAGCGCCGAACCCAGGGCGGCAGGCAATTCGCGCGAAGCGGAGATGGTTCGTGGAGCGCCGCCGGCGGCGATATCGCGACAGAACTGCGCGCCGAAGGTCTGGTCGCCGTGAAGGCCAGCCTGACCGATACCCTCGCCGACGGGATCTCTGTCTTCGATGCGGAAACCGAGGAAGATCTCGACCGCGTCGTGGCTGTCGGCCGCAGCGCGCCGGGGCTGGTAATCTGGTGCGGCAGCGGCGGCCTTGCCCGCGCGCTCGCCCGCGCTCATAACGTCCGCACGTCCCGGAGGCTGAAGAAACCCGTGCTTGGTCTATTCGGCTCCGACCACCCCGCGATCGCGGCGCAGCTCTCCGCTTGCCAGGTGCATTGGGCCGAGTTCTCCGGCCCGCGCGAAGAAATCCGCGCTATCGAGCGGCGGCTCGCGGAAACCGGGGTCGCTCTTGTCAGCCCCGGGCTGTCGGCAGGCGTGTCGCGCGATGCGGCGGCGCGCCGGATCGGCGAGTTACTGGGAAGCGTGGCATCAAGTTTGCCGCGGCCGGGAACCGTCATTGTCGCCGGCGGTGAAACCCTCAAACAGCTGTGCAGCGCGCTCGGTACGGACTCGCTGCTCGCAACCGCCCAGGTCGCACCGGGCCTGCCGCTATCTCTTGATGCAGGGCGGCGTTTGGGATGGAGTCGAGATCGTTTCCAAGTCCGGCGCGTTCGGGCCCCCGACGCTCTGGCGCGACCTTTTGATCGAGAACGATCTGATGTCTGAAGGGATCGAATGACGATGGCGCGCCACCTCGCCATCACCATGGGCGACCCGGCCGGGATAGGCCCTGAGATCATCGTCAAGGCCGCGGCGAAGCTGCGCGACAGGCTGGCTTCGGGCGATTTGCGCCTCCTGATCATCGGCAGCGGCGCGGCGCTGCGATCAGCGCAGGAGCAGCTCGGCCTGGGCCAGCCCATTCCCGAGGTTGGCGATGGCGAGTGGGCTCATCTCGGGTTCCTGCAAGCGGACCGGGAGGGCGAGCCGATCCGGCCGGGGACGCTGTCCGCTGATGGCGGACGTTTCGCCTTCAAGGCCGTCGAGCAGGCTGTGCGCCTCGCGCTCGCCGGCCGGATCGCCGCGATCGTCACCGCACCCTTGAACAAGGAGGCGCTCAACAGCGCCGGCTATCACTATGCCGGTCACACCGAGATGCTGGCTGAACTGACCGGCGTGCGCGGCTCAGTGATGATGCTCGCGCACGGCAACATGCGCGTCAGTCACATCACGACGCACGTGGCGCTCGAGGAGGTACCGAAGCGGCTGACCCCGGAGCGGCTGCGCCTTGTCATCGAGCTGACGGACAAAGCGCTGCGCGGTCTCGGTATCGAGCGGCGCAGGATCGCAGTCGCGGCACTCAATCCGCATGCGGGCGAGGGCGGCCTGTTCGGCCGCCAGGATATCGACGTGTCCAAGCCGACGATTGCCGAGGCCGTGGCGAAGGGGTTCGACGTGGTCGGGCCGATTCCTGGCGATACGGTGTTCGTCAAGCTTCGCGCCGGCCAATATGATGCGGTGATCGCGATGTATCACGACCAGGGACACATCCCGGTCAAGCTGCTCGGCTTCGAGGTCGATCCGGCAACCGGCCAATGGATGGAGCTGTCGGGAGTGAACATCACGCTCGGCCTGCCGATCATCCGCACTTCCGTCGACCATGGCACGGCGTTTGATATCGCCGGTCGCGGGATCGCCAACGAGCGAAGCCTGATCGAGGCGATCGAGTTCGCCGAGCGTCTGGCATCGGCCAACTGATCCTCGCTGTGCGACGGGCAAGCTCGGCACCCTGCCAACAGCGTGACGAGCAAAGAACTATCCCGCCGCCTTCTCCGTCCCCTCCTCCGCCGGCTGGTCGGACACGCCGGCCTCGGCGAACGTCGCCATCCCGGTATGGCAGGCGAGCGCGGCGCGCAGGATCAAAAGCGCCGCCGCCGCGCCGGAGCCTTCGCCGAGCCGCATGTTGAGGTCGAGGAGCGGAGAGAGCCGGAGCGCGTCGAGCAGCATGCGGTGGCCGGCCTCGGCGGAGACGTGGCCGGCGAGCGCGTGCGCGAGCGTATCGGTGCGCAGCTTGTAGAGCGGCGCCACCGCGGCGGTGCAGACGAAGCCGTCGAGCAGGACCGGAATGCTGTGCCTGCGCGCCGCCAGCGTCGCGCCGAGAATGGCGGCAAGCTCACGGCCGCCGAGCGCCGCCGCGATCCGGAGCGGATCGTCGAGCACGGCGGCGTGACGCGCGAGCGCGCGGTCTATGGTCGTGCGCTTGCGCGCGAGGCCTTCATCGTCGACGCCGGTGCCGCGGCCGGCCCAGCGCCCGCCGCCGCCGCCGAACAGCGCCGCGGCGATCGCCGCCGCCGCCGTGGTGTTGCCGATGCCCATCTCGCCGAGGCAGATGAGATCGGCCTGCGGCGACACGGCATCGTGCCCGACCGCGACTGCGGCGAGAAATTGCTGCTCGGTCATCGCCGGCGCTTCGGTGAAATCCGCGGTCGGCGCATCGAGCGACAGCGCCACGACGCGGAGCGCCGCGTCGGCGGTGCGTGCGAGCTGGTTGATGGCGGCGCCGCCGGCGGAGAAATTCGCCACCATCTGCGCGGTCACCTCGGCGGGATAGGCGGAAACGCCGCGCGCGGTAACGCCGTGATTGCCGGCGAAGACGAGGACCTCGACCTGGTCGAGCCGTGGCGGCGCGTGGCCCTGCCAGTGCGCGAGCCAGGCGACGAGCTCCTCGAGCCGGCCGAGGCTGCGCGGCGGCTTGGTCAGCGTGTCTTCGCGCTGGGTGACGGCGGCGCTCGCCGCCGGATGCCCGCTCGGCAGGTCGAGGCAGAGCGCACGCAGGTCGGAAAACGAGGTAAAATCCGCCATCGCCGTTGTCCCTGATGGTTGCGGGCGCCCTTGTAGCAAACCGGCGCCGGCGGGGCCAACGGCGCGCGGCCGAGGAAGGGACGATGGCGAAGCCCGGCGCAGGGATTGATTGGCTCCCGTGGCTCGGCGACCGCGCCGCCGAGCTGCAATCAAGCGTCCTGTTCCTGACGCGGCTACCGTTTCCGCGCGGAAAGCCCGCGGGCGGCGCGAGCCTGGCGCAGGCGGCCTGGGCGTTCCCGATCGCCGGCGTCCTCGTCGGCACCGTCGGCGCCGTCGTCTACGCACTCGTACACCGCGTGGGCGTACCGGCGTGGCCGGCGGCGGCGCTCGCCGTGGCCGCGACCATGGCGACGACGGGCGCGCTGCACGAAGACGCGCTCGCCGACACCGCCGATGGTTTCGGCGGCGGCCAGACCCGCGAGCAGAAACTCGACATCATGCGCGACAGCCGCACCGGCGCATTCGGCGTCTGCGCCCTGGCCCTGTCGATCCTGCTGCGGGTGAGCGCGCTCGCGAGCCTCGCCGATCCGGCGCTCGTCGTCCCGGCGCTGATCGCGGCGCACGCCGGCGCCCGCGCGGTGATGCCGGCGTTCATGCTGTTCGTGCCGCCGGCGCGCCGCGACGGCTTGTCGTTCGCCGCCGGCCGGCCGCCAGGCTGGAGCGCGGCTGCCGCCGCGATCCTCGGAATTCTCGTCACCGCGATCTGCCTCGGTCCGGCACGCGCCGCAGTCGCGGCGATTTTGCTCCTCATCGTTCTCGGGCTGATGGCGCGATTGAGTCTGCGGCAGATCGGCGGCCAGACCGGCGACACGCTCGGCGCCCTCGAACAGGCGGGCGAGATCGTCGTTTTGCTGGTCGCGGTGCGTTGATTGCGCTGCAACGGCGCTTGTTGGTCGCAGCGCGCTGATGGCGCGGCAGGGATGCGATGCAACGCAGGGGCTCAAGGCCTCTTGCGGTGATGTTCCAAAATTGAGAATAATCAAAATCGGCCAGGCACCTGAATACGCGGCGTCAGTCGATCATGAATGACTCCATGGCTCGCGTTGCACGCCATCTCGTTGCGGTATTGCTCGTTGGCCTTTCGCTGGCGGTTTCGAAGGCGACGTCAGCGCAAAGTCCTGCCGAGGTCGCCGCGCTGAATGCACAAGTCGAAGAACTCTACCGGCAAGGACGTTACTCCGAGGCGACACCATTGGCGCAGCGCGTTCTGCGCATTCGGGAAGCAGCGCTCGGTCTAAATCATCCCGATGTCGGAACGTCGATCAACAATCTCGCGATTCTGTACCAATCCCAAGGACTCTACCGCGACGCCGAACCCCTGTTCAAGCGCGCCTTGGCAATAAGTGAAAAAGCTTTTGGCGCCAATCATCCCAATGTCGCAACGTCACTGAACAACTTGGCTGAGTTGTATCAAAACGAGGGGCGATACGCCGACGCCGAGACGCTGCTGAAGCGGTCGTTGGCGATAAACGAGAAGGCCCGCGGGTCCAACAACGCCAATGTTGCACTTTCATTGAACAATCTTGCCCATTTGTATCAAGCGCAAGCTCGCTATGCCGAAGCAGAGCCGCTCTTTAAGCGATCACTAGCGTTGAAAGAAGGTTCGCTTGGTCCCACTCACCCATCCCTCGCACCAACCCTCGGCAACTTGGCCTCGCTCTATCAAGTTCAAGGGCGCTACGCCGATGCTGAACCGTTGTACAAGCGGGCACTGGCGATAAACGAGAAGACTTATGGCCCGGAGCATCCCGATGTTGCGATGTCGCTCAACAATCTGGCTTCGCTGTATGAAGCTCAGGGTCGCTATCCTGATGCTGAACCCCTGTACAAACAGTCGCTGGCGATTTTTGAAAAAATTCTCGGCAAAGATCATCCCAATATCGCGACGTCTCTCGGCAATCTCGCAGAGCTTTACCGGGTCCAGGGGCGCTATGCCGATGCTGAACCACTCTTTAAGCAGGCGATTGAAATCGAGGAAAAAGCATATGGCCCCGATCATCTCGGGGTTGCAACGTCGCTCAACAACTTGGCGGGGCTTTACAGCGATCAGGGTCGCTATTCTGACGCCGAGTTGTTGTACAAGCGGGCACTACGGATCCGAGAACACAGGCTTGGATCACGTCATTTCGATGTCGCGCTCTCGCTCGGTGACTTAGCAGAGATCAACCGAATTCAAGCCAGATACGCCGATGCCGAATCGCTGTACAAGCGATCGCTGGAAATCATGGAACAAACCGTCGGTCCGGATCATCCCGACGTAGCACTATTGTTGAACAATTTGGCCGAGCTCTATCGGTCGGAAAGCTTGGACGACGACGCCGAACCTCTCTTCACTCGATCTTTGGCGATCTTGGAAAAATCGCGCGGTAAGGCACATCCGGAACTGGCGTCAATCCTGAACAATTTGGCTGCGCTGTACAAATTCCAAGGCCGGTATGGCGATGCGGAACCGCTATACCAAAGATCCCTGGAAATTGCCGAGAGTAGTCTGGGCCGCAATCATCCGGACGTTGCAAACACATTGAGCAATCTGGGCGCGCTCTACGAAACTCAAAGTCGGTATGCCGAAGCGGAGAGCATGTTCAAAAGGTCTTTGGCGATAGTGGAGGGCGCTTTTGGGTCGGATCATCCCGATGTCGTCGGCAGGCTGAGCAACCTTGCGGTAGTGTATGAACGTAAAGGCCGCAATGACGAGGCCGAGCAGCTGCTAAAGCGGTCGTTGGAAATATCCGAACGGCTTTTTGATCCGAGCAGTCGCGTCGTGTCCCAGAGCTTGAACAATCTGGCTGAGCTATATCGAATCGAAGCACGTTATGCTGATGCTCTGCCGGTGGTGAATAGAACCATCGCATTGAAGGTCGCCAGCAGGGCAGTCGCGCTCGGAGTTTTATACGGGGCGCAAACGGAGAGCCTCGTCGCGCCGAAGGAAGCCTTGGAGACCAGCTACGAGGTCGAACAACGCTCCAGGTCATCGGCAGCAGGAAAGGCAGTTTCGACGCTTGCGGCGCGATTTGCAGCGGGCACCGATGAGCTCGCACAGTTGGTGCGCAAGGATCAGGATATTACCGCGGAAGCTGAACGCCTGAATAAAGGCATCGTCAGCGCCGTCTCCAGGCCCCCAGCCGAACGAAATGCCGCAGCCGAAGCCCAGATGCGCAGGCGCGTTGAAGAAATAAAGTCGGAGCGCGATAGTCTTGAAAGCCAATTAAAGCGGCGCTTCCCCGACTACGTTGCACTATCGAACCCACAACCACTATCGGTATCGGAGACACAGGCGCTACTTGCCGACGACGAGGCCCTCGTCGTGTTCGACCTCGGCGCTCTCAGCTACGCGTGGGCGATCACCAAGGATCGGGCAGGCTGGCAGCAACTCTCGATCAGTGCCGCGGAGGTCGCCAAGGAGGTAGCAACTTTGCGCGCGGCGCTCGATCCGGAGGGGTTCAAGCCTTTTGACGCAAATCTTGCGTATTTGCTGGATAAGCAGGTACTTGAACCGATAGAACACCTCATTTCCGGGAAGACCCGGCTATCCTTTGTCGTCGACGGCGCACTCACGAGCCTGCCTCCCCAGGTACTCATCACGCATGACCCAGCAGGAAAGAATTTGGCCTCGGTAGATTGGCTTATCCGGGAGTATTCGATCACCGTCCTGCCATCCATCGCAAGTCTGAAAGTGCTTCGCACGAAAGGTGGCACGTTAGCGGGCCTGAAGCCGATGATCGGATTTGGCGACCCGGTCTTTCACAGAACCGCCCGCAACGAGGCGAGTCAGAAGGTTGCGAAACTCAACAGAAGCCTGGCCAGCTTCTATCGCGGAGCGATTGCCGACACCCAGTCGCTTGCTGAGGCGCTACCCTCACTACCCGAGACTGCTGATGAACTGCGTGCGGTTGCGAAGCAACTCGGAGCGTCGTCTGAAGATATCAGGCTTGGGGAGGCGGCTAACGTCCCGAATGTCAAACTTGCGCCGTTGGACAAGTATCGTGTCGTCTATTTCGCCACCCACGCGCTGGTCGCTGGTGAGGTCGAAAGGTTTGCCAAGGCTAAGGCCGAACCTTCGCTCGTTCTCTCGATTCCTGCAAAGCCCACAGAAGGCGACGACGGCCTGCTGCGGGCCAGCGACGTTGCGCTGCTCAAAATGAACGCCGATTTCGTTGTACTTTCAGCGTGCAATACCGCAGCGGGGGAGAAAGCCGGTGCGGAGGCGTTGTCAGGTTTGGCACGCGCATTTTTCTATGCAGGCGCAAGATCACTGCTCGTGTCGAATTGGGAGGTAGACAGCGAAAGTACAGTAGCGCTTATGACCAAATTATTTGATGCACTGAGAGGCAACTCTCATCTTTCGTATGCGGAGGCACTTCGTCTGTCGATGCTGCAGATGATTGACAAGCCGTCGAGACCCGAATGGGCTCAGCCCAAGTTTTGGGCGCCGTTCACGGTGGTCGGTGAGCCCGCAAAGAACTAGCTGTGCTCACGCGCACTTGAGATCCTTGACCGGCTTACGATTGCCGCAGCGCGGTACAAATGAACTGGGCATCAGCTTTCCATCAGGGTGAACGCCTTTCAAAGGAAAGGTCTCATCTCCTTGCGGGTCCCAAATGGACGTATCCCATTTGCTGCCGGAACGCTTAAGGTCAAAAACTACCCCCTCGGGCTTGCCGCGGCGCTTCGAATCAATAAGGGCATAGTAAGCTTTCTGCTTGTCGTCGGGTGCTACAAAAATAATATCCGTCGTACTGTCGCATTGAAGCGAGACGCGCCGTATGGACGCGGTCTCATCCTTGTTTCGCCCTTCAAAGATTATTTTTGGGTCGTTGCATATCAGCGCTTCCAGTTCATTTGCCTGGTTTCCGAGGAAAAAGTCGATATCTTTGGCGGCTACGGCAAAATTCAGACCTTCTGAATCGGTCGCACGAAAGGAATTGACGCCAACAATCTTTCCATCGAACGAAAGAAGAGGGCCGCCGGAGTTTCCAGGGTTGATCGGGGTCTGAGTCTGAATCACCGTGGCGCGGTGCGTGTCGCCGGGACCGGTCGACCATTGGTAGTCGGGCCTGATTTGACTGACGATTCCTTTGGTGAAGGTCCAGCGCTGGCCCTCCGGGTGGCCGATAGCAGCGACGTCGGCGCCGACCTCGAGATCCGTTGAAGAAATTTGCAGGGGCCGCACGGTGCGGCTCGGCAAGGAACGCGGGCGCACCAGCGCAAGATCGCGTTGAACATCGACCTTTATGACCTCACCCTCCGTGACTTCATCTTGCGCCGGCTTTCCGCTCGGATCAGAGGGCTTGAATACGACCGTCACCTCCTTCTTGTGGTCGATCACGTGGAAGTTTGTCAGGATCACATTGTCCTGAAGCAAGGAGCCGGACCCGAGCGCTTCCTTTGTCATTATCAATACAACCGAAGGCGCATCGTCGCGGAACAAGCTTATATCTTGCGCGCCGCGCGTGCGCGGCACCGAATCTTCGAACCGCATTGTCAGTGCTTCGGCCCGGCGCAAGCCGGTAAATGCAGTGCTACCTACCGCCGGGACTGGGAGCGGCG
>Ga0210409_10003957_pt1 | contig 16202 bp, 14 predicted proteins | sample IncBWH17MmetaG_FD_161649 | JGI IMG/M metagenome (GOLD analysis project Ga0210409, IMG submission 161649) | Forest soil microbial communities from Barre Woods Harvard Forest LTER site, Petersham, Massachusetts, United States - Inc-BW-H-17-M | ecosystem: Environmental > Terrestrial > Soil >...
GACTTCGCCGAGACCTTCTCCAAACAAGTCCAGTACAGTGGGCTCATCTCCGACGAGCTGTCGGATCGCGCTGGTGGGTCCTTCAGCGCCGACGAGCGCCGCTTGGTCACGTACAGCACCCCGAATTATCCGTATGACCTCCTCAGCCAAGCGCGGGTCCAGTCGCTGCGCGGGGTTGCCGCGCTTCAGCAATTTGCCCCAACGCCGTCGTGGCGCATCGGCGAGCTGTTCGCGTACGAAGGCTTCGTTGAGACGATGCTGGCCGAGAACATGTGCTCCGGCACACCGATCGCCCGCCTGGAGAACGGCACGCCTACGGTCGGACCGACGCTCGCCACGAACCAACTCTACGCCCGCGCGATCGCCGACTTCGACTCGGCGCAGAAGTACGCGTCCGGCACCGACTCGATCGCCGGCATGGCGACCGTCGGTATCGCCCGTGCGCTGCTCGATACGGGCAACTTCGCGGGCGCCGCGGCCGTCGCCGCCCAGGTCCCGGTGGGCTATCAATTCTTCGCGCAATATGCGGCGACGCAGACACAGTTGAACCAGCTGTACCTCTATATGTTCGCCAATCTCGCGATGTCGATGTCGGACAACGAGGGGATCAATGGGCTCGACTTCGTCAGCGCCAACGACCCCAGACTGCCGACGGTCGTCGCCGGGGTATCGCCGTTCGTAAACTTGACCATCACGGCGCCCGCGAGCCAGAACGCGCCCACGTCGCCGATCCTGCTGGCCAGTGGCATTGAGACGCAGCTGATCGAGGCCGAGGCAGAGCTGCCCTTAAACGGTGGACAGGGGTCGGCGTGGTTGAACACCCTCAACGCGCTCCGGGTCTCGGTCCCTGGACTGGCGCCGCTCACTGACCCAGGAAGCGACACGGCGCGAGTCAGCCTCCTCTTTCGCGAGCGCGCATTCTGGCTGTACCTGACCGGGCACCGCCAGGGCGACCTGCGCCGGCTGATTCGTCAGTACCATCGTCCGACCGAAAGCGTGTTCCCCACGGGGCCGTACTACGCCGGCGGCGTGTACGGGACGGCGGTGGCCTTCGATCCGTTCAGCGAGGCCAATAATCCGAACTTCAAGGGCTGCCTCTCGGAGGGCGCGTGAGGGCGTGGGCCGTCGTGCTGGTGGCCGCGCTCCTCGCCTCGGGACATCGCGCGCGGGCCCAGGGCAACCAGGATTCCCTCGAGGCGCAGCTGAACGCGAACTGTCCAGGGCTGAACGATTCGACGGCGGCGTGGCGACAGGTGCTCCGCCGCTGGCACGACGACTCGACCCATCCCTCGTGGTCGAACGACTCCTTGCGACGCGTCCTCCTGGTGATGCAGGACTCGGATCAGGGCATCCGGTTCCTCTACACGGCCCATGAATCGGATACCGTACTCGCGCGCCGCATGCGCGATATTGACACGGCAAACGATCGGCGGATGGAAGCGATCATCGCGCGCTACGGCTGGCCCAGCCGCTCCCTGGTCGGCGCCAAGGGCGAGAGCGCCGCGTGGGTGATCGTGCAGCACGCGGACTCGAGTCTCCAGGCGCGCGGTTTGAAGCTCATGTTGGCCGCGCCGGCCGGAGAGGTGAGCAAGACCGAAGTGGCCTACCTCACGGATCGGCTACGCGTCAAAGCGCACCAGCCGCAACTCTACGGCACGCAGTTCGATCCGTTGCCGGACAGCGGGTGGGTGCTACACCCCATCGAGGACGAAGCGCACGTCGAGGCCCGACGCGCGCGCGTCGGCATCGAGCCGCTGGACGAGTACCTCTGCACGATGCGCGTGTTGGAACGCACGCGCGTCCTGCGGCACGCGCCGGGGCGAGCGCAATGAGGGCGCGGTCGCTGGTGGTCCTCGTGGCGGGACTGGCGTGCGCGCGACATTCAGCCGGACCGCCCGGACCGTCCTACGCGCAACGCACATCGGACTCCCTCGAGGCGGTCATTCTAACGGCATGTCCGCATTTCAAGGATTCGGTCGCGCCATGGCGACAGGTCGACGCCAAGTGGGATGACGATTCGACGCATCCCACTTGGTCGAAGGACTCGTTGCGGCGTGTGTTGTTGGTCATGGAGGACACGGACCAGGCGGTTCGCTTCGCGTCGGAGACCCACCCGAACGATTCGACGTTGGGCCCCGCGATGGCCGCCATCGATAAGGAAAATGAGCGCCGACTCGGGGCCATCCTCGGCCGCTATGGGTGGCCTACGCGATCGCTGGTGGGCGCCAAGGGCGAGAGCGCGGCATGGCTCATCATGCAGCACGCCGATCTCGACTCCTCGGGTCTCCAACGTCGCGGTCTCGCGTTGATGCAAGCGGCGCCGCCGGGCGAAGTGAAGCAGAGCGAAATCGCGTACCTGACGGATCGCGTCCGCGTCAACGCGAACCAACCGCAACTCTACGGAACGCAGTTCGGACCGCTCCCGGATAGCGGCGTGGTGTTACGGCCGATCGAGGATGAAGCGCACGTCGAAGAGCGGCGCGCGCGGGCGGGCATCGAGCCGCTGGAGGACTACATCTGCATCATGCGGGCGACCTCTCGGACGCGGGTGCTGCGCCATCCGCCCGCGGGAGGGACGTGACATGGGCCGATGGCGTCTCGTGCTCGCCGTCGTGCCCATGGCGTGGTGCGTCGCATGTCACCGCACGACCGACACGGCGTGCGCCAAGTTGCTCGACGACACCACCACGAGCTGGGCCCGCGCCCAGCGGGCGTGGAGCGACGACACGACCCATCCGACGTGGTCGAACGACTCACTCCGACGCGTGCTGGTGGCGCTCGGCGACACCGATCAAGCGATGCGGAACGGGATCATGAGTCACCTGGACGACACGGCGCGCGTGAACCGTCTGGTCCACGTCGATTCCATGCACCAGATACAGCTCCGCGCCATCATCGCGCGGTTCGGCTGGCCCACGCGATCGATGGTCGGCGCCAAGGGCGAGACCTCGGCATGGCTCATCGTGCAGCACTCGGACAGCGCGTTCGAGAACGAAGGGCTCCGTCTCATGACGGCCGCTCCACCGGGTCAGGTCAATCCCTTGGAGATCGCGTACCTGACGGATCGCACCCGCGTCATGCGGGGCCGGCCGCAGCTCTACGGCACGCAGTTCAAGGCGGCCGGGAAAGGCAAATGGAAGCTGGACTCGATCGAGGATTCGGTCCATGTCGACGCGCGACGCGGCGCGGCCGGTATGGAGCCCCTCACGGTGTATACGCAGTGCGAAAGCGGGACATGACCACGCGATGAATGTCGCGCGCGTCCTCGATGCAGGTGGTTTCGTCGATGCCGAGTGTGGATGGGGTCATCAGAAACGGGAACACCTGGTCGCCGCCGATCGACCCATGCGCTCCGACCTGGTCGTCGAACGACACGATGTCGTAACCGTCATAGGCCCCGAATAGCACGAGGTCTCCACCGTTCGGCTGGTGAACCAGCGACTCTATCGCGCGGAGCGTCAGCGCATCGGGCACGTACGGTGCAAGCGGATCGTCCCCCGAAAGAATCGTCAGCGCTCCCTGGTCGAGCCGCGCGTGCCCACTGCGCGAGGCGAGGTGCACGCCACGATCTGTGCGCGTCACGATCAGGCCGATGCCCGGGTGCGCCAACAACGCGGAGTAGAGTCCGGCGCGGCGCGGATCGCGCTGGATGTCGTCGTGGTCGAGCGCCTCGTCGTCGTCCGCGAAGTACAGTTCGGCCAGACACGAGCTGTAGGTCACCACGACTTCGTGGCGGGCGTCGATCTTGTATTTCTCCGGTACGAGCAATTCGCGCAGTCCGTAGTGGCGCCGCAGCCAGTCCCCGAATAGCCGGGGACCAACGTCAGCGTACTCGCTATCCTCGGCGAAGCTGGCGATCGAGTTGGTGAGCAGCCGTCGGACGGTCGTCCCGAGCGTCTCGCCGAACCGCACGCGGTAGCTCACGGATGGTGTCATGCCGTGATCGGACAAAATCACGAGATCGTACCCACGGTTCGCCGCGCTCCGCATCATGCGAACGATCTCGGTGATCCGCGCGTCGGTGCGTTTGAGATCAGACAACGCCGGTCTGCTCGTCGGCCCGAAATGGTGAGCGAGCTCGTCGTACTGCATGAACGTCGAATAGATCACGGGCACGCCGAGGTAGAGATCGAGCATGATCGCGATCGTCTGCAGCTCGCGGACGACGACGTTGCTCAGGATGCGCACGAACGGGAACACCCCTTCGGTGAACGTCGCGCGTCCGGCGAGCTCGCCGGACGTGCGCTCCCACTCCTCGCGCAGCCATTCCATGGCGGCTTGCAGCACCATGCGGGCGAGCCGAATGGGGTGCAGCGCCATGAGCAGCACCATGCGCGTCCCGCCGAGTCGGCGATACACCGACATGCGCTCGCGGGTCGCGACCGTGAACGCGACGGTCGCGGCATCGCCGTCGAGCAGATTGACGTAGCTCGACCCCCCGGCCAATGCGCCGGGCGTTCGAAGGCGGTCGCGAATGTACTGGACGCCCTCCGGCGCGTTGCAGGTGATCACGCGCCGTTCGCGTTTGTCGTAAAACCGAAACGCGGGAATGCCGCCGTTCTCGCCGTGAAAGATACCGGCCTGGCAGTACGGCGTGGTCGCGGGCAACCCACAGAACCAGCGGCGCAGCCGGAAGTCGTCCTCGGTCAAGAGCCGCTGGATCGTCGGACAGTACCCGAGGTGCAGCGCGCGGCGCAAATCGGCGTACGAGAGCGCGTCGATCTGCAGCATCAAGAGTCCGCGTCGGCCGTCGCGTGGCCGTCGCTCGCGTCGGAAGATGCTGTATTTGAGGGTGTAGTACAGCCGCAGGAGAGGACCCGCTCGCGGCCGCCGCCGTCGCTCGACGAGTGGCGGCACTCAGCTCGTGAGCGTCGCGGTCAGCGCCAGTAGCGTGCGCGCGGAGACCGGTTTGATCAGCACATCGTGGCATCCGGCCGCGCGACAGCGGGCAATGATAGCCGGGTCGTCCCACCCGGTCAGCGCCAAGGTGACTGCCGGCCCTGCCGCGGCCCGCTCGAGCACCTCGAGCCCGTCGCCGTCTGGAAGCGTGAGGTCGAGCAGCATGAGGTCGAACGGCGAGTCGTTGCACGCCGCGATAGCGTCGGCAACCGTCCCCGCCACTTGCACATCATGACCGCTCGCGGCCAGCAACATGCGCATGGCATCACCGGCATCCGCATTGTCCTCGACGATCAGAATGCGCGCCACGCGGTTTAAGCCGCTCCTTCGAGCGCTTCGACGAGCTGTTGCCGACGGAGCAGCGACCAATACCGGCCGCCCTGCGCGAGCAGATCTTCGTGGCGGCCTTGCTCCACGATCCGCCCTTCGTCGAGCACGACGATCCAGCTCGCGTCGCGAATCGCGCTGATCCGGTGCGACGCAATGACGGCCGTCCGCCCGGCCACGGCATCCCGCAGCGAGTGCAGGATCGCGGCCTCCGTGTGCGTGTCGACCGCCGAGAGCGCATCATCGAGCAGCACGATCGACGGCCGCCGCGCGAGCGCGCGCGCCAGCGCGGCGCGTTGTTTCTGCCCTCCGGACAGATTGATCCCGCGCTCGCCGAGCATCGTCTCATACCCAGCCGGAAACGCGGTGATGGTCTCGTCGAGCTGCGCAATTGTTGCGGCCCACCGCCCGGCGTCCTCGTTAGGCGTGGCGCCGTCACCGTAGACGAGGTTGGAGCCGATCGTGTCGCTGAACAACAGGCTCTCCTGGGGCACCGCGCCGATCGTTTGCCGCAGCTCGTCGAGCGCGAGCTCGCGGATCGGGATCCCGTCGATCAGGACCTCCCCTTCTTGCGGATCGTAAATTCGCGGAATCAAATCGATCAGCGCGCTCTTCCCGCTAGCGGTAGCCCCCACAATCCCGAGCGTAGCGCCAGCTGGTACCACGAAATTCAGATGCCGCAGCACCCATCGTGACGCATTCCCTGGATACGCAAAACTGACGTTGCGGAATTCAATCGACCGGCCGCCCCGCGTAGCGGGGAGCGGCCGAGGTATGAGAGGTGTCGTGACAGCCGGCTTGGCATGAAAGATGTCCATAAGCCGCGTCATCGACGCCGCCCCGCGCTCGAAGAGGTTGATGACCCATCCCAAGGCGATCAACGGCCAGGTGAGCGCGGAGAGATACATCCCAAAGGACACGAACTTCCCGACACTAATGGCGCCTCGCATGGTGAGGACCCCACCGAACCCCAGAACGACGACCCAAGCCAAGCCAGCCAAAAGCCCAAACGCCGGATTCATTGCGCCATTCAGGCGCACCAGATGCATATTGCGCTTGAGGTACTCGTCATTGAGTACGCCAAACCGGCCGAGCTCGTCCGCCTCTTGCCGGTACGCGCGGATGATTCTCGTGCCCGAGAAATTCTCCTGCGCGTGCGTCGTCATTGTACTGAAATGGTCCTGGACCGCCTCGAATCGCTCGTGGATGATCCGCCCGAATCGCACCATGAGGAGGGGGAGAATGGCCATGGGCAGGAGCGCGATCCCGGTCAACACCGGATCTATGTTCAGCATGAAGCCCATGGCGATCAAACCGCCCGAGGTAGTCTGGACCAGGTACATGATGGCCGGTCCCGCGGCCATACGCACGGCGCTCAGGTCATTGGTGAGCCGCGCCATGATGTCGCCCGTTCGGGTATGCCCGAAGTAGGTGGCATCGAGGGTCTCGAGATGCTGGAAGAGATCGTTCCGGAGATCGTATTCGACTCGGCGGCTGACGCCATTGAGCACCTCGCGCATCTCGTAGCGCAGCCATCCGCCGAACAGCGCGACCGCGACCATTGTGCCGGCAATGGCCCAGATATGCTGACGGACCACGCCGCCACGCATGTCGTCGATCGCGAATTCGATCAATTTTGGGATGACGCTCGTCACGGCCGACGAGCCGAGGACGAACAGGAGTCCCAGATAGACCTGCGTCCGATAGCGTCGCAGGTATGGCAGGAGTGGCCTGAGAGCCTTCATACTAAGAGAGACTTATGACGCACAAGTATAACATCCTGGCTTGGCTCGCCTTCAGTCTGACGGTCGCCGCGTGCGGAAAGTCAGACAAGTCGGCAGCCGCTGACAAAATGTCACCCGACACGTCGCTGGCGAGCGATCTCGCCGCGGCGGGTGCGCCACCAGCACAACCGGCGTTGGCCGATACCGGTTCCGCGCCGAAGGCGCCCCCGGCGGTAACGCCCGCGCCCGACACCACGAAGAAAGAGGTGGCGAGGGCCGAGCCCGAGAAGCATCACAAGAGGGCAAAGGCCACGACTGGCGGTGGCGGTACGACCACGCCGCAACCCACCCAGCCGACGACGACCGCGAGCGGCAATACTGTGACGCACAACGGCGCCGGTGGTGGGACCGTCGGCACGATCGCGGCCGGGACGAACATCGCGCTGACCTCCGACAAGCAGATCTGCACCGACAGCAACAAGGTCGGCGACACGTTCACCGCGACCGTCGCCAACCCGGTCGTCGGCTCGAACGGTGCCGTCATCCCCGCGGGTTCGAGCGTCTCCGGCCACGTGACCGCCCTCGGCCAGAGCAAGGCCGTCGGCCAGACGGTCACCTTCTCGCTCGCGTTCGACAACCTCACGGTGAACGGGACGGGCTATCCCATAGACGCGGCGATGGCCGGCGCGCCGCAATTGCAGCAGCACCGGACCACGAGGGCCACGACTGACGCCGCGAAAGTCGGCGGTGGCGCCGTGGCCGGTGCCATCATCGGCGGTCTCATTGGTCACAACGTCAAAGGCGCCGTCATCGGAGGCGCCGCCGGCGCGGCGGCCGGTGGTGGCGTCGCGGTCGCGACCGGACACTTCGATGCGTGCCTGCCGCAAGGCGGTAAGCTGAACATCCAGCTGAACAGCGACCGGCAGATTAAGTCCTAGTAGCCAACAGCTCCACCAGTCGCGCGCGGGTCCACGGCTCCAACCCAACCGTCGGGCCCGCGCATGACGGCGGTGCACGTGCCGCTCGCACCGCCTGGCGCGACCGCCATTCCCATAGCGCGCACCGAATCGAGCATCGCCGGCGCGAAGCCGCCGTTATCCACGCGCAGGGTATCCGGCAACGCCTGATGGTGCACGCGCGGCGCGCGAATGGCATCGGCGAGCGTCATGTGGTAGTCGATCGCATTGATGATCACCTCGAGCGTGCTAGAGATGATGCGGGGCCCGCCGCGAGCCCCCACGACGAGGAAAAGCCTCCCTGTCGGGTCAGTGACGATCGTTGGCGACATCGCGCTCAACATGCGCTTGCCCGGCGCGATGGCGTTCTGCTCGCCCTGTACGAGCCCGAACATGTTCGGCTGTCCTGGCTGGGCCGCGAAATCATCCATCTCGTCATTCAAAAAAAACCCGGCGCCTCTCACATACACACCAGAGCCATACAGCGCGTTGAGCGTCGTAGTAGTCGCGACCGCGTTCCCGGCGGCATCGACGACTGAGTAATGCGTCGTCTCGTGCGCCCGCGCGTAGGCCTTACTGGTGAGCTGGTCAACCGGGTTTTGCACGAACTCCGGATCGCCCAGGCGATTGTTGCGATCGGTGAACGCCCGCTTCAATGCGTCCCCGAGCCGACGCGCGTACGCGGCCGAGCCGTATGGCGGGAGCGTTCCCTGCGCCTCCAGGATGTTCAATGTCTCGACCATGGTGACGCCGCCGGACGAGGAGGGTGGCATCGTCAGCAACGAGTACCCCCTATACGTGCCATGGATCGGATCGCGCCAGCGCGGACGATAGGCTGCCAGGTCTTGTTCCGTGATCAGACCATGGCCACGCTGCTCCTCGTCGACGATCGCGCTCGCGATCGCCCCTTTGTAGAACGCGTCGGCTCCTTGGTCGGCGATGAGGTTGAGCGTGCGCGAGAGCTCGGGCTGCGCGAGAGTCGATCCAACGGCCGGCGGTGCGCCGCCGGGTAGGAACCGCTCGGCGCCCGCGAACATGCCAATCCGCTTCTGCTCGGCACCGATCGATCGCGCGAGTGCGCTGTCGACCGGAAATCCAACGGTGGCGAGCCGGATCGCCGGCTCCATCACGCGCCGAAGCGGCATCGTACCATACGTCTTGAGCGCCTCGGCCAACCCGGCGACCGCCCCGGGGACGCCCGATGCCCGATATCCGGTCACGCTCTCGTCGGTCAGCTTACCATCCGCCCCCACGTACATGTTGCGCGTCGCGGCGAGTGGCGCGATCTCCCGGTAGTCGAGGGCGGCCGTCCGGCCATCGGTCATGCGGATGACCATATAGCCGCCACCGCCGATATTCCCCGCCTCGGGAAGCGCGACCGCGAGCGCGAACCCGACCGCCACCGCTGCGTCCACGGCGTTGCCACCCTCGCGTAGGATCTCGACACCGGCCGCGCTGGCGAGGGCGCTATTGCTCGCGATCATCGCGTGCGGCGCCATAGCGAGCGCCGGCGTCGTCTGCAATCTCCAGGTGGCCGGGATGCGGCTCACCGGGGACGTGGCCTGCTCGTGTCCCACACCATGCGCGCATGAGGCCGCCGCGACGCTGATTGTGATGTAGATCACGAGGCGACGGCCTTGCGGAAGCGTTTTCTTGTCCATCAGTCTAATGAAGCTAGCGGAACCCCGTTTGCCTGCCAACGCCGCCGACACGAGCCTAACCGAACGCCGCAACCCGCGCACCGCCAATATCGATCTCGCGACGCCTCAGGAAATCGTCGAGCTGATCGGGGCGGAAGACGCGACGGTTGCGGCCGCCGTGGCGACCCAGCGCGATCGCCTGGCCCGTGCGATCGAGCTCGCGGTCGCCGCGTTTCAGTCCGGCGGTCGCTTGATCTACGTTGGCGCCGGTACATCAGGTCGCCTCGGCGTCCTCGATGCCAGTGAAATGCCGCCGACGTTCGGTACGGATCCCGCCATGGTCCAGGGTTTCATCGCGGGTGGGCCGGCGGCGCTCACGCGCGCGCAAGAAGGCGCCGAGGATCGCCCAGATGCCGGCGCGGCAGATCTGGCGGGCGCTGGCGTCAGCTCATCAGACGTCGTCGTCGGGATCGCCGCGTCTGGCACGACACCCTACGTGCTCGGCGCGCTCGCATACGCCCGCGAAGCGGGCGCGCGCACCGTGATCATCGCCTGCACGCCGATCCCGGCGGATCTCATTGTCGACGTAGCGATCCTCCCGATCGTCGGCCCGGAGGTGGTCACCGGTTCAACCCGCATGAAGGCGGGCACGGCGACAAAGCTCGTGCTCAACACGATCACGACCGGCGCCATGATCCGCCTCGGCAAGACGTACGGCAACTTGATGGTGGATCTCCGCGCGACGAACGCGAAACTCACCGCGCGGAGCGAACGCATCATCGCCGAGGTGTGCGCTATCCCGCGCGAGGCCGCGCGCGAGGCGCTCGCCGCGGCAGGTGGCGGTGTCAAACTCGCGATCGTGATGCAAAAGAAAAAAGTCAGTCGCGTCGAGGCCGAGCGCCTGCTCACGGCGTCCGGCGGGTTACTCCGAGATATTATTGGCGCCCCGCCGTGAGTGAGCTTTACGTCGGTCTCATGTCCGGCACGTCACTCGATGGGATCACGGCCGCCGTGGCCAGCTTCTCCGAAGACCGCTGCGAGCTCGTCGCCTCGAGCACCTGCCCGTATAGCGACGAGCAGCGCGCCCGGATCGAGCGGGTACTGGTCGCGCCGGTCCCGGCGGTTGAGTGGGGACGTCTCGATGTCGACCTCGGCACATGGCTCGCTGACGCGGCCCTGACGGCGATCGCCAACAGCGGCATCGCGCCGAGTGCGATCCGCGCCATCGGGTCACACGGCCAAACGGTCTGGCACGAGCCCGGTCGCGTCACGTGGCAGATCGGCCAGGCCGCCGTGATCGCCGAACGGACCGGCATCGACGTCGTCAGCGATTTTCGCGTGCGCGATGTCGCCGCGGGCGGGCAGGGGGCTCCGCTCGTCACGCTCGCCGACGCCATCCTGTTTCGGTCGCCGCATGGCGTTCGCGCGCTCCAAAACCTCGGCGGCATCGGGAACGTGACCGTCGTTGCTGACGTCGTGCGCGCGTTCGACACGGGCCCCGGCGTCGTGATCATCGATGGGGTCGTCCGTCGCCTCACGGGCCTGCCGTACGACACCGAAGGCCGTCTCGCGCGCTCGGGTCGCGCGCTCGCCTCGGTCGTCGCTCACGCGTTGGCCGATCCCTACTTCTCCAAGGCGCCACCCAAGTCTACGGGGCGCGAGCTGTTCACCGCCGACTATATCGCGGCGTTCATCGACCAATGCCGGGGTGCCTCGACCGCGGATATCATCGCGACGGCGGTCGAGCTCACTGCCGCGAGCGTCGCGGACGCATACGCTCGATTCATACCGGAGGCACTCACCGACGTGTTGCTATCAGGCGGCGGGGCCAGCAACCCGGCGCTAGTTGATGCCCTAACGATCGCCTTGGCGCCTCGCATCGTGCGAAAATTCGACGATGTGTTTTTTGATGGCGAAGCCAAAGAAGCGGTCGCATTCGCGTTTCTCGCCTATAGGCATGTCCACGGCTTGCCCGGCAACGTGCCGAGCGCGACCGGCGCGGCCGGTCCGCGCATTCTCGGCAAGCTGACCCCCGCATGATCGCCTACGCGCAGATGCTGATCCCCACGATCTGGTGGGATGAGAAGACGGGCTTTGCCGGCGCCAAGCCGCGCACCGACGCGGCGTTAGCGCTCGGTGTCGGTGGTTTCATCCTGCGCGGGGGCGAGCGCGAGGCGGTGCGAGCGCTCACGAAAGAGCTGCGGCAACGCTCGCGCATTCCGTTGCTCATCGCCGCCGACATGGAGCGCGGCGCCGGTGAGCAATTCGTCGGCGCCACCGGCCTGCCGCCACTCGGCGCGATCGCGTCCCTTGGCGACATCGATGCCATTCGCCGCGCGGCGCGGCTCACCGCGCGCGAGGCGCGGACGATGGGGGTGAACTGGGATTTCGCGCCCGTGTGCGATCTCGACCTGGAGACGAACAATCCGATCGTCGGTACGAGGGCGTTCGGCGCCGATCCCGTGCGGGCCAGCGAGTGTGCCGCCGAGTGGATCGCGGCGTGTCAGTCCGAGGGCGTGCTGGCGTGCGCCAAGCACTTTCCCGGGCACGGGCGCACGGAGGTCGACTCGCACTGTGCGCTCCCGGTCGTGCGGGCATCGAGCGAGGCGCTCACCGACATCGATCTCGCGCCGTTTCGGGCGGCGATCGCGACAGGCGTCGCGTCGCTCATGACGGCGCACGTCGCCTATCCGGCGCTCGACTCGACGGGCCAGCCCGCGACGCTCTCGCGCGAGATTCTGCATTGGTTGCTGCGGCAGCGGCTCAAGTTCGATGGGCTGGTGATCAGTGACGCCATGACCATGGCTGGCGTGCGCGAGGGGCGCGACGAGGCCGCGGCGGTCGTCGAGGCGATCCGCGCGGGGTGCGATCTCGTGCTCGATCCCGTCGATCTCCCCAGCGCGATCGCCGCGCTGGAGACCGCCGCGAAAGATCGGCGCTTCGACGATGAGAAGGTGCATCAGTCGCTGCGCCGGCGGCTCAAATGGGCGCAGTGGGCGTCGCCGCCCAACGAATACCGGCGGCCATCGCTGACGGATCTCGCGTGGGGTGACCAACTCGCCGAGCGCGTGGTCCACGTCGTGCGTGGCTCTGTGCCTCGATTCACTGGCCCACTCGACCTCATGGTCATCGATGATGATCACGCGGTATCTCGTTCCACACGTGACTATTTCGCCGCGTCGCTTCGCTCCGCTGGCGTTCAGGTGCTGCCCGGGGAGAATGGGGCCGGCGCGAATGCTGTTTTGGTTGCCCTCTTTGGCGACCTGACCGCGGGACGTGGACGCGTTGGATACGCACCGGAAACGTTGGCCGCGATAGCGGCCACGTGCAGGGAAGCCGAAGCCAAGGGTAGGCCGACGCTCGTCGTTCAATTCGGCCCTCCGCGCTGGGCATCCGCACTGATCGACACCCCGAACATCGTCTCCGCCTGGGGCGGCGACCGGACCATGCAAACCGCCGCCGCCCGTTGGCTCAAACGCGCCGCCTTGTGACGCGCGCGACTCGACCTCGTCGTCAGATCGCAGCGCTATTCAACGAGGTGGAGCGTGAAACGTGGGTTCGTGGTCGTGGCTGTGGCACTCGCCGGATGCAATCTGCCGACCCTCGGCTATCCGACATCCAGCTCGTCGCCCTCAACGTCGTCCGGCTCGGGCATCGCGACGTTCGACGGTACCTACAGCTACAGTTACCAGATCAACAACAACGGCACCGAGCAGTCGAACAGCAACATCGCGCAGTTCATCGTAGCGAAGGGCGTGATTACCAGCAATCCAGCAGGCCTCAGCGGGGCCGTCACGGACAGTGCCGGCGTCGTCTCCTTCACAGGGCCGTGTCCCATCAACGGTAACACGGGCGGGGCGACCTACGTCGGGCAGTTGGCCAACGATACTCCCAAGTTCGGTCAGGGGACCTGGACTTGCACGACCGGCGGCGTGTCCGACAACTGGCAAGTCAACGACGGGAATTGAAGTAAACGCGGCTGCCGCGTGACGGCGCGCTGGGCCCTCTCGTCCCTCTGAGAGATCGCAGGCTCCCCCCAAGCTCTGGCGAGAGGTGCATCGTGAGGTTCGCATTTGTGGTAACCGCTGCTGTCCTCCTCGGCGGCTGCATCAAGTATCCATCGTCGTCATCGTCGTCCGGTCAGAACGCATTCGACGGGACGTACAACTACAGCTACCAGCTGAACTACAACGGTAGCGAGCAGTACTACAACAACGCCGCGCAGTTCATCGTGAGCAGCGGCCAGATCTCCTCGAACCCTTCTGGTCTCAGCGGGAGCGTGACCGATACGTTCGGCGATGTCTCGTTCCAGGGCCCGTGCCCGGTCGGCAACACGGGCGGCGCGACGTTCACCGGCATTCTCGATGCCGGGAATCCGAAGTTCGGCCAGGGCACGTGGACGTGCAACAATGGTGGCGCATCGGACCACTGGTCCGTGAACAACGGCCAATAGCTACGGCAACTCCCGAGCGAGCACCGCGCCCGGCACCGCATAGACGATTCGGCCGGCGCTCTCCCGAGCGCCGCCGTACACGACCCCGATGACGTTCCCGTCGGCGTCGAACACAGGGCTGCCGCTCGATCCCTGGCCAGCGTACGAATCCATCTGAATGACGTCGTCGAGCACTTTGCTCAATGTGCCAGCAACGAGCGTCGACCGCGCAGTGATCTGCATGCCGCTCCCTTCCATCGGCGTATCGATGCCGAGCGGATACCCGATGATGGCAGCCGGCGCCCCGACAGCGGGGGCTTTCGCGCTCGGCAAGGGCGGAGTGATGGCCGGATAACTCCCGCTCTCGTCGATCTGCAAGAACGCCAGGTCGGCGTCCGACGAGACCTTGACGACATGCGCCGGCACCCACCGTTTGGTGTCCGAGAACATGAGCAGCATACGCTGAGCCGCGGTGCCGTCGTCCGCCCGCACGAGGTGGCGGTTGGTGACGACGACGCCGGAACTCGCGACCGAGAACCCGGTACCGGTGAACGCGTTACCGTCGGGCATCTCGACGGCAATGAGCACCACCGCCGGCCCCTTGGCGTGCGCGATCTTGGCGTAGTCAACACGCGAGGCGGTCGCCAGGATCTTCTCGCGCGACTCGGCGTGCTTGAGCTGCGCGACGTCCGCGGCCGCCTGAGCGCTGCCGCGGTGCTCGGCCGCGAGTCGGGTCTTGAGCGATTCGCTCTCATGCTGCGCCGCGGCAAGCGCGCTATCGAGCCCCGATGCGCGGTCACTCGCATTTCGCACGGTCGCCGACAGCACGGCGTTGACACTGTCGCTCCTTCGGAGCAGCGCGTCGAGCGCCGACTCCCGCTTGCGCTCGGCCCGATGCGTGAGCGAGTAGGCGACGATGATGCCGGCGGCGAACCCCGCGCCGCCACCGACCGCCATCCACACCCGCCGTCGCGTCCAGTAGAACCGGCGATCGACGTGAAACTCGATGCGCGGCCCACTCGCGCCGAACGCGATGACGTCGCCGTCGGCGAGCACGTGCTCGCGCTCGAGCTTGTCCCCGTTCACCCAGGTGCCATTCGTACTCCCGACATCCCGGATCGTGAACCGCGTGCCGTTGCCGCCGCCGACGATCTCGGCATGTCGCCCCGAGACATCGCGATCTTTCGTCGGATCGAACTGAAAGTCACTCGCCGGATGCCGCCCAATGCGCAACCGCTGCACGCGACGCCCGTCGAATCGGGCGACGTGTCCGCTCTTGGCGCCGGTCAGAACGTGGAGGACGATGCGCATCGTGCTCCGGCGCTACTTGGCGCGCAGATACGCGACGAGCCCCAAAACGAGGACCGCGATCGACGCGACCGCGATGATGAGCACCGCCGCCCGGCGCTTGCGCCCTTTTGGCGGTGGACCCAGGGCTTCACGCGCCGCTTCGATATCCGCGGGTGTCAACGCCCGCCGCACGCCAGTCGGCTGCAGCGATGGATAAAGCGCCTGCGCCGCCGCCGGCGGCGCGGCGTTCAGCACGTCGGTCAACTCGTCGCTCTTGGCGTCCGGTGGGGTCGCCGTCTCGAGGCGAGGATGCGGCGTGACGGGCGTCGTGTCCCCCACCGCGAAGGTCCGGTGCCCGACCTCGTCACTCTCCGACGGTGCCTCGAGCCCCTCGCCCTCGAATCGCGCGGCGACGACCGTGATATTATCCGGTCCGCCACTCTCGTTGGCCAGGTAGATGAGCTGATTGCACAGGGACACGAGGTCGGTCGACTCGCGCGCGACCCGTCCGATCTCGTGATCGCGGACGACACCGGACAACCCATCGCTACAGAGAACGAGCACGTCGCCCCGGCGCAGTTGCTGGTGAGTGATGTCGACCTTGATGGCGGCCTCGGGTCCGAGCGCCTGCAGGATAATGTTGCGCCGCTCGCTCACCTCGGCTTCTTCGGCCGTGATCTCGCCGGCCTCGATGAGGCGCTGCATGAGCGACTGATCCTTGGTCAACTGTCTCGCTTCGCCGTTGCGGACGAGATACGCGCGACTGTCGCCGACTTGCGCGATGTAGAGCGTGTCGCCGAGGATGCCGGCGACCGTCGCCGTCGTGCCCATGCCGCGGTTCTCGGGGTGCTCCGATGCGTACTCGTGAATCCGATCGTTGGCGACCTCGGTGGCGTCGTGCAACGTGACCGCAAAGACCTTCGGGTCCGTGCCG
>Ga0210409_10003958_pt1 | contig 16202 bp, 10 predicted proteins | sample IncBWH17MmetaG_FD_161649 | JGI IMG/M metagenome (GOLD analysis project Ga0210409, IMG submission 161649) | Forest soil microbial communities from Barre Woods Harvard Forest LTER site, Petersham, Massachusetts, United States - Inc-BW-H-17-M | ecosystem: Environmental > Terrestrial > Soil >...
CGATTTTCTGTATCGTCATGAGGGTGGACCGGCGTCCGTCGACGCGCACGATGTTGGTTTGGGGGGGGAACCCGTCCCGCACGAAGGCAACGTCGTGGATGTAGAGCGTCGAGGTTCCCACGGTCTTGATGGGGATGTCGTTCAGCTCCTGGATCGTGGCCGGGCTCCCGTTCATGTCCACGTTGTACTGGAAGGCCCCGATCTTCGCGGTTCCCGCGGGAAGGATCAGATTCTGCGCGCTGATCGCGTTCACCACGTCGAGGGGAGACAGCCCGTGGGCCTGGAGGGCCGCGGTGTCGAGATCCACCTGGACCTGGCGCTGCTTCCCGCCGTACGGATAGGGGATGGCGGTGCCGGGTACGCTGGTGAGCTGGGGTCGGATGAAATTCAGGCCCAGATCGTTCAACTGCTGTTCGGAAAGGGTGGGGCTCGAGAGGGCGAGCTGAAGGATCGGAACGCTGGACGCGCTATAGCTGATGATGAGGGGCGCCGTCGTTCCGAGCGGCAGCTGCTTGAGTTGAGTCTGGGACTGGCCGGCGATCTGGGCAATGGCGGTGCTGATATCGGCGCCGGGATGGAAGAAGACCTTGATGACCGCGACACCGTTCAAGGACTGCGACTCTAGATGCTCGATGTCGTTGACGATGGTGGTCAGGTTGCGCTCCTGAAGGGTAATGATGCGGCTCGCCATCTCCTGCGGCGAGAGGCCGGTGTAGTTCCAGATGATGCTGACCACTGGGATGTTGATGTTCGGGAAGATGTCCGTGGGGGTGCGAAGGGCAGACAGCGTCCCCAGGATCAGGATCAAAATGGCCAGCACTACGAAGGTGTAGGGCCGCCGGAGAGCCAGTCGGACAATCCACATAAGTTACTCCGTTGTCATCTTTCCGAGCGCAGGCCTGAAGAGCCTTAGGCGGCGGACAAGGGCTTGGTCTCCGGCGCCCGGGCTCGCTCCCGGGCCTCCGCTCGCTGCGGCGGGGAAACCAGGAAGGGCAGCAGCCCCGACGCCGCCATCACCGCCGCGATGACGTGGAGGGCGCCCCCATAGGCGCCGCTGGCCTGCCGCATGGCGGCGATGAGCAGGGGCCCAAAGGCGCTCGCGAAGCCCCAGGCCGTGAGCATGAGACCGTAGATAGGGCCGACATTCTTCGAACCGAAGTAGTCCGCCGTGAACGCGGGCATGGTGCCGAATCCGCCTCCGTAACACATGAGAATCGCAAAGGCGACCACGGTCAGCAGGGCGGCCGAGTTGACGTTGGCCAAGGACCAGAAAAGGACGGCCTGCACCAGAAACATCACGATGAAGGTCGCCCGTCGCGTGATGGAATCGGAGGCCCAGGCCCAGAACACCCTTCCCAAGGCGTTCCCGATGCTGGCCACTCCGACCATGCCCGCCGCCACCACCGCGCTCACGCGGGCCAGTTCCTGAAACAGCGGAGCTTCTTGCGAGATTACGGAAATGCCCGCCGAGGTATTCAGGAAGAGGAGCAGCCACAGGGCCCACCACTGCCACGTTCGGAGCGCCTCCCCGAGCGTGTAGTCCCGGGTCGAACGCTGGGAAGCCTGCGCCACTCCGGGCGTCCAGCCCTGCGGCCTCCACCCCTCGGGTGGGTTCTGCATGAAATAACCGGAGACCATGGTCACGATCAGGAAGGCCACCCCGAGGTAGGCGAAGGTCGAGAGAACGCCCACGCTTTGGATGAGCCGCGTGGCCACCGGTGCCGTCACGAGGGCTCCGGCTCCGAACCCGCCCACGGCAGCGCCGGTGATCAGTCCCCGGCGGTCCGGGAACCACTTGACCAAGACCGACACCGGGACGATGTAGCTGAAGCCCAGCCCCATTCCGCCGATGACCCCGTAGGTCAGGTATAGCCACCACAGTCCATGATCGGAGAGGCTCGCCAGCAGGACGCCGGTGCCGTAAAGAAAGCCGCCCGTGAGAGCGACAACCCTGGGTCCCTTACGATTGAGCCACAGGCCGCCCAAGAAGGCGGCGACGCCCAACACGAAGATGCTGATGGTGAACGTCAGAGTGACTTCAGAAATGCTCCAGCCAAACTGGCTCGCCAGCGGCGCTCGAAAGACGCTCCAGGCGTAGACCGCGCCCAAGGCGATCTGCAGAAGCACCCCCGCGACAGCAATACCCAAACGATTGGTCTTCATGGCTTTCTCCGTACCTAAACTTGTTCTCTCGCGGCGGAGCTCTCCTCCGCCAGATGGAGGTGGCGCCCAAAGGCCTGCAAGAAGTCAACGCCCGCGGCCAAAGCTCGGAGGCTCTCTTTGCTGCAGAGGCGGCGGACCAGGCCGAAGAGGCCCACCGGCTTGTCTCTCTCCGCGGTGGCCTGGGCTAATCCTTCGGGAATCGCCTGAAAGACGGCCTTGAACCACTCGGGTTCAATGCTCCCGAGGATACGCCGCCAAAACAGGAGGTTTCGAAGGGCGCGAATCGCTTCCGGGCTTCTTGCGTTGTCGACCAGCTTCTCTAGAAGCTCGTCGCTCCCGGCCAGAGCCCCCCGCATGACCTCCAGCACCCCATGGTCGTGGAGCTCCTGGAGCACGTTGTACGCAGCCAGCAGCGCTTCGGCATGCTCCGTGGGGGCGCTCTCCAGGCGGGAGCGAAGCTCCTCCCGGGGGTTGCGCGGCGCGACGGCAAGAGCGATGGGTTTTGCCATTTCTTTCCCCCTCTACTTGGACCGCGTCGCCACGGGCTGGCCGCCCGGCGGGCGATAGTCGGGCCGCTTCCATTTGCGCTCGACCTCCACCCCCTGCTGGGGGGTCGGGTGACCGAAGCGCGGGTTGGTTCGGGGAAGCGGGCTTAGACCGACTTCCCCCAGCACTCTGAGATGAACGCTGGATTCCTTGTAGGCAGGCGTGTTCGTCGCCGGATCGGTGTGGCTGCTGGTCAACCGGTTCACCGGGTTCTCGGTGGAGTTCATGGGCATGTAGAGCTCACGCCCCTGCACCCTGTCCGTGACCAGGGCCTGAACCCGAACCTGCCCGTAGCGGGAGACAAGCTGCACCCACGTCCCGCTCTGGAGTCCACGCTCCTCCGCCAGCTCGGGAGAGACTTCCACAAAAACGCTGGGCGTCTTCTCTCGAATTCCCTCCGTGCGATACGTCAGGTTCCCCTCGTGAAAGTGCTCGAGCAAACGGCCGTTGTTCAGGTGCAGGTCGAATTCAGCGTCGGGCCGTTCCTGGGGTCCTCGCCACGACACCGGGAAGAGCCGGGCCTTGCCGTCGGGGAAGGCGAAGCGCTTGGTGTAGAGGAGAGGCTCATCCGTCCCGTCCGCGGCGACCGGCCATTGCAGGGACTTATATCCCTCCAGCCGCTCGTAGGTCACTCCCGCGAACAACGGGGTGAGGGCCGCTATTTCGGCCATGACCTCGGACGGGTGTTGATAGTGCCAGCCGGCTCCCAGCTGATTGGCGACGTCCTGGATGATCTTCCAGTCCGGCCGGCAGCCGGGGAGGGGTTCGAAGACCTGGTAGAGCCTCTGGATGCGCCGCTCCGTGCTGGTGAAGGTCCCATCCTTTTCGAGGCTGGGTGCGCCCGGGAGGACGACGTCGGCAAATTGGCAGGTGTTGCTGAAGAAGATGTCCTGCACGACGAAGAAGTCGAGCTTGGAGAATCCGTCGCACACGTAGTTGGAATTCGAGTCGACGATGCTCATCTCCTCGCCGATCAGGTACATAGCCTTGAGCTTGCCCTGATGGATGGCGTCCACCATCTGGTGGTTGTCCAAGCCCTTGGCGGAGGGAAGGGATACGCTCCAGGACGCTTCAAACCGCGCCCGCACTTCCGGATCGTCGACGGACTGGTATCCGGGAAGGTTGTTGGGCATGGAGCCGTGGTCGCTCGCTCCCTGGACGTTGTTGTGCCCGCGCATCGGGTAGGCGCCGGTTCCGGGCCTCATGTAATTTCCCGTGACGAGAAGCAGGTTCGAGATGGCGGTCGAGGTGTCGGAGCCTTGGCTCTGCTGCGTGACCCCCATGGCCCACAGGATGCAAACGTTCTTCGCGGCCGCAATCATCTCGGCCACGGTGGTGAGCGTGTCCACGGAGAGGCCCGTGATCCGAGCCGCCGCTTCCATGGTGAAGGGCTCGAGGTTCTTTCGGTACTGCTCCAGCCCGCCTACCCACTGATCCAGGAACCGCGTGTTGGCCCGCCCGTTGTCGAGCAGGTAGCGGGTGATCGCGCTCAGCCAGACGAGGTCGGTGCCGGGCTGGGGGTGCAGGAAGAGGTCGGCTCTCTCGGCCAACTCGTTCTCGCGCAGGTCCGACACAATGAGCTTCTGCCCCCGCAGCTTGTGACTGCTCTTGATGCGGGTGGCCACGACGGGATGGCTCTCGGCGGTGTTGCTGCCGATGACGAGCACCAGATCGGCTTGCTCGATATCGCTGATCGACCCCGAGTCGCCGCCGTACCCGACGGTCCGGAACAGTCCCACCGTGGCCGGCGCCTGGCAGTACCGGGAGCAGTTGTCGACGTTGTTGGTGCCGATCACGGCCCGCGCCAATTTCTGCATGAGATAGCTCTCTTCGTTCGTGCACTTGGAAGAGGAGATGAACCCCATCGAGTCGGGCCCGCTCTTTTCTTTGAGCTCGGAGAACCGGCGCGCGACCAGGCTCAAGGCCTCCTCCCAGCTGGCTTCGCGGAAGCTGTCGCCCTCACGGATAAGGGGCTTGGTCAGCCGGTCCGGACTGTTCACGAAGTCCCAGCCAAACTTGCCTTTTATGCAGGTGGAGATACCGTTGGCGGGGCCGTGCTCCGGCGCGATCTTGAGGATGTGGCGGTCTTTGCTCCAAACATCGAAGCTGCACCCCACGCCACAGTAGGTGCACACCGTCTTGGTCTTGCGTATGCGGTGATCACGCATGGCCGCCTCGGCCTCCGACACCTGGAGGATGGGGCCGAGACCGGTCTCCGGTTCAAGCGCCTTGACCACATCGATCATGCCGGTCAGCGCGGACTTCCGGAGGGCGGTGAAGAAGCCCGCGTGGCCCAGCATGCTCTTCTCCATCAAGGCGTTACAGGGACACACCGTCACGCAGTGCCCGCAGGAGACACAGCTCGACTCTCCGATCGTCGATCCGCCGTCCCAGAGCACTCTCGGATTCGGCGCTTCCCAGTTGATGGAAAGCGTTTCATTGACCTCGACGTTCTGGCAGGCCTCCACGCAGCGGCCGCACAAGATGCACTGGTCCGGATCGTAGCGGTAGAACGGATTCGTGTTGTCGACCTCGTACGGCTTGGGGCGAAATGGAATGCGCTGGTGATCAATCGCCAGCAGCTTGGTTGTGTTGTGGACGGTGCAATTGCGGTTGTTGTTGTCGCAGACCGTGCAATAGAGGAGGTGATTGCTGAGAATGCGATCGAACGCCTCGACCTGCGCCGCCTTCGCTCGAGAAGAAGTGGTGGAGACCCGCATTCCCTCGCTGGCGACCGTCGCACAGGCTCGCACCAGACGGCCGTCTACCTCGACCATGCATGTGTCGCAGGTCTGAACGGGGCCCAGTTGGGGGTGATAGCAAACGTGGGGAATTGCTCCGCCCGTCCGGCTGATCAGATCGACAAGCAGCTCGGCGGGCCGGGCTTCTTGGGTCACTTCATCAATCAGTACGGTTCCCATCGCTTTACCTCCGAAAGGTCTTCCCGTGACGCGCGATAACCCTGAGCCCCTTGTGAGTTCCCAACATCAAAGCTCGCCCGAGAGGGAGCAAGGGCTGTGCCAGTAGGGTTCTGAACTCGCGTCGTGGAAAGTCAATTGAATTCACCGATCTACGCGCGCAGAGCTTGGTCTTCGCCGTGGCCTCCCGCCATCGGAGGAAGCAGGTGTCGTCCCCTGGACAGTTAGCCGGGACATTGGGAAGTAGCCGGAGGCAACGAGCTAAGGCCAACTGAGATGGCGCCCATTGCGAGAGTGTCATTATTTCGACGCGCCCCTCGAGATTGTTTCGAGGCCGACCGTCACGTGCGTGGGTCCGAGCGAGCGCGTCCGGAGTATGCTCGGCGAAACGAGCCTCGCCGTCGCGACGGTCGCCGCCTTGGCCCCAGGAGTCGATATGTGGGCTCGAACCATCGTCCGCTTTCCTGCACTCGCACGAGTGGTGACGCTGCCCTGGGCGCAGCGTGGAGAACGACCCGGGGGTGCGGCCGGGCGCCGTAGGGGCGCTACGACAATTGCGGCAGCGGCGCCGCGTCCGTCTGTGCGGGCCCGATCGCGGCCGGGCGGCCTTGGGAATAGGGCCGGGAGATGCCGAGCTTCTTCATCTTGTGGATCAGCGTGGTGCGCTTCAGCCCGAGTCTAGCTGCGGCGCCGGTCGGTCCGCCGATGACCCAGCCCACCTCGGCCAGCGTCTGCAGGATGAGGGTACGTTCGGAATCCCTCAGGGTCGTGGCCGCCGGAGGTTCGGAATCTCCCAGGGTCGTCACGGACGGAGAGATGGTGGGACCCGAGGGCTGGGCCGCCGGCAAGGGATTCGGAAGCACGCCCTCGTTGGAGAGGATCACGGCCCGTTCCATCAGGTTCTGCAGCTCTCGAATATTCCCCGGCCACGGGTAGGCGCTGAGGGCCGCCATCGTTTCCGCAGGAATCTCTTCGATCGACTTGCCCATCCGGCGGCCAAAAACCTCGACGAAATGCGTCACCAGGGCCGGAATGTCTTCCCGGCGCTCCCGCAGCGGTGGCAGCAGCACCGGGAAGACGTTCAGACGATAGTAGAGGTCGCTGCGAAAGCTGCCCCCCTTCACCATGTCCGCCAGGTCTCGGTTGGTGGCGGCGACCAGCCGAACATCCACCTGCTGGGTCCGGGCGCTGCCCAGGCGCTCGAACTCCTGTTCCTGCAGGACGCGCATCAGCTTGGGCTGCAGAGCAAACGGAATATCGCCGATCTCGTCTAGGAAGAGCGTCCCTTTGTCCGCCAGTTCGAAACGACCAACCCTTTGCATGACGGCGCCGGTAAAGGCTCCCTTCTCATGGCCAAAGAGCTCGCTCTCCAGCAGATCGAAGGGGATAGCCGCGCAATTCAGCTTTACGAACGGGCGTCCGCACCGAGCGCTGAGGCTGTGGATTGCGCGCGCGATCAGTTCCTTGCCGGTGCCTGTCTCTCCCTGGATCAGAACGGTGGAATACGTGGGCGCGACGCGCTCCACTTGTTCGAGCACCGCTTCCAGAGCGGAACTGGTGCCGATGATTTGCTCGAATCTGCGCGGATGACCGTTTTCGTCACGGGATCCGTCTTTGGCGAAAGCCTCCACAGGGCCTCCTGGCTCAGCTCGATGCCCGTTCCGTTGGCGCGACTCAGTTCTGCAACGCGGCTCGCACACTGTCGAGCAGGGCTTTGTCGTCGAACGGCTTGGCGAGGAACTCCACGGCGCCTGCTCTCAGAGCCTGCATCCGCATCTTTGCGTCGCCATGCGCGGTAATGAAAATGATGGGAATTCGGCGGCGTTCAGCGTTGAGCTTTGCCTGGAGTTCGAGCCCCGACATTCCCGGCATGCGGATGTCCGCGATCAGGCAGGCGGTCTCGTCCTGTCTGCCGGACTCCAGAAATCCCTCCGCCGAGGCAAATGTCTGCGCAGGCAAGCCCACCGCCTTCAGCAGACCCTGTACTGCGGTGCGGACCGAATCATCGTCGTCGACAATGGCGATCAATTTCGCTTCTCCCTGACTGACCATGATGGAAAAGATAGCCGCGCGGTCCAGACCGCACAATTGTGCTTTGGTATAGGGCCGCTAATACATGCCTTCGGAAAGCGGGCGGTAGCCCCTATAGACCTTTGAAAGAGAGGCGGTTAGGGGCGGGAGGTGATCGCCGCGCGGGGACGCCCGTAGCCTAACCGCGCCCTGCCGAAGGGCCCCGACGGCTAGAGTCACTCATGCGCCTCGGCCTTGTCGGGCAGGGATAGGTGGAAAGAAGCGCCGCGCGGAGAGTTGTCGGCGGCCCACAAGCGGCCGCCGTGCGATTCAACGATGGAGCGGCAGATGGACAGGCCCATGCCGGTCCCGTGAGGCTTGGTGGTGAAGAATGCGTTGAAGATCTGGTCCCTTTGCTGCGGGGGGAGGCCCACGCCGGTATCGCTGACCGACACCATCACCCGCTCGTGTTCCGCACGCCGCGACTCGATGGCCAGCTCGCGCCGGCCGTCCGCCTCCTTCATGGCATCGATGCCGTTGATCATGAGATTCATCATGACCTGCTGCAGCTGCACGCGATCTCCCATGACGGGGGCGAGGTCGGGGGCCAGCTCCGTCCGGACCGATACGCGGTACCGGGTTGCCTCGCTGCGCAGGAGGACGATCATCTCTCGAATGACTTCGTTTATGTCCACCAACTCTCGGTGGGGAGTGCCCTTCTTGAACAGCAGGCGGATCCGGCTGATGATCTCCGCGGCCCGGGTTCCGTCCTTGACGATTCTCGAGGCCGCCTCGCGTGCCTCTTCGAGATTTGGGGGGTCGCCGGCCAGCCAGCGCAAGCAGGTATTGGCGTTGGTGACGGCGGCGGCGATCGGCTGATTCACCTCGTGGGCCAGAGAGGCCGTCAGCTCTCCCATCGTGGTCACCCGGGTGACGTGAGCTAGATCCGCCTGCGCCTGGCGCAACGCTTCCGAGGCCAGCACGTGCTCCGTCAGGTCGCGGCTGATGATGAGGGCGGCTTCCACGCCTTCGGAGCGCGGCCGCAGAGGCGAGTAGGTCACGGCCAGGTATCGCCGGCCGATCTCGTTCGCGAACCAGTCGGCATGGCTGACGTGCTCTCCCGCGAAGCATCGATCTATGTTTCCCTTGATCTTCTGCTCGAACATCTCCCTGCCCAGCAAATCGGCAACGTGCATTCCGACTATGCCCTCGGCCGGTATCCTCCAATTCCGCCCATACGATGGATTGGCGCGCTGGTATCGGTAATCCTTGCCGACGATGGAAACGCTGTCGGGGGAGCTCTCGAAGACTTGACCGGTCAGATATTCCGCCTGGTTGCGCTCGGCGATCTCACGTGTCAGATCCTCGTTGGCGCGGGTGAGTTCCGCGGTCCGCTCCGCTACCCGCACCTCAAGCTCGTTGCGCGCTCGTGTAACTCCGGTCATCAGCAGCGCAAAGATCAGAAACACGAGGTCATAAAGGAGCCGGGACACGGCACTGATCTCAGGTTCGAAGAAGTAACTGCGGACAGCCATGGAGAGCAGAGCGGCGAGAATGCCGGGGGTGGTGCCGCCGTACCAGAAGCTGATCGCGATGGCGGAGAGCGCAAGGGCGGTGAAGGGTTGCGGCAAATGAAAGGACACAAACGTGTGCGCCAGGCCGAGCGCGGCCGCGACGGAGACGAAAGCGGTCCCATAGCGCAGGGCGACGGAAGCCCGCGCCCCCCGCTTCCCCTTAACCGGAGAGACCATCGTCGAGACTGCCTTTCGGGCTCCGGACAAAGAGATCCCCGGGAGCCGATCTCAAGGACGCCCTTGTTACCGTAGCCTGGTTTCGGGGGTCCGCCTTCGGTGACCGCGCCGGCAGCGGGTTATTTCTTGGTAGCCGGAAGGTCAAGCTTGGCCGCCATTCTCACCAGCTCCGCCAGGGATTCAGCCCGCATCTTACGCATCACCTGCCCACGATGGACCTTCACGGTGATCTCGCTTATCCCGAGCTCGGAAGCGACTTGCTTGTTGAGCAGGCCGGAGACCACAAGGCCCATGACCTCGGTCTCCCGCGCGGTCAGCGACCCGTAGCGTCGTCGCAGGTCGGTGACCTCTCCCTGCTGCTGGCGGGTCACCCGGTCGCGATCCAAAGCGTGGTGGATGGCGTCCAACAAATCTTGGTCCCGGAAGGGCTTGGTCAGGAACTCCACGGCGCCGGATTTAATGGCCTTCACGGTCATCGGGATGTCTCCGTGCCCGGTGATGAAAATGATGGGGATATGAAAGCCCGCCTCGGCCAACTCCCGCTGAAAATCCAGCCCGTTCACTCCGGGGAGTCTCACGTCCAGAACCAGACAGCTTGGCCCGTCCGGCCTCTTGCTGCTCAGGAACTCTTGCGCCCGGCCAAAGGACTCGGATCGCAAGCCCACCGACTTCAGCAAGCCTTGGATGGACTCACGGACGGCGGCATCGTCATCGATGACGAAGACCGTGGGAGGACCGGCGGGCGTCATCCCGGTGCCTCGACTCTGGTGGGTAGGGTGAAGTGAAAGCTCGCGCCACGCGGGGAGTTGTCGGCTGCCCACAAACGGCCACCGTGCGATTCGATGATGGACCGGCTGATGCGAAGCCCCATGCCGGTGCCGTGAGGTTTGGTGGTAAAGAACGCATTGAAGATCTGGTCCGCCGGATGGGGGGGCAGCCCCACGCCGCTATCAGTGACGGACACCATGACTTGCTCGTTCTCCGCTCGCTGCGACTTGATGATGAGCTCCCGGGTCCCATCTACATCCTTCATCGCATCGATGCCATTGATCATGAGATTCATCAGCACCTGCTGCAATTGCACGCGGTCTCCCATGACTTGCGGAAGATCTGCGGCCAGAGCCGGCTGAACGGATATCAGGTATCGAGCTGTCTCGCCGCCCAGAAGGATGATCATCTCGCGAACCACTTCGTTTACATCGACCCACTCCCGTGGTGGGGAGTCCTTCTTGAAGAGTAGACCGATGCGGCTGATGATGTCGGCCGCACGTGTTCCATCCTTTACCATCCTCTGGGCCGCCAGGCGCGCCTCTTCCAGATCGGGACGATCGCGGGCAAGCCAGCGCACGCAGGTATTGGCGTTGGTGATGGCAGCGGCAATCGGTTGATTCAATTCGTGCGCCAGGGAGGCCGTCAGCTCTCCCATTGTTGTCACCCGGTTGACGTGTGCGAGATCCGCTTGCGCCTGACGCAGCGCTTCTTCGGCCCGCTTGCTGGCGCTGATGTCCGTCGAGCTACCCACGAATTGCACCAAATCCCCGGACAGGTTCACGACAGGATGGCCGACGCTGCGGAGGTATTTGACCGTCCCGTCCGGAAGCAGGATTCGGAATTCCACTTCGTAGTCCGACCCTTCACCGATGGCGCGATCGATTGTCCCCTGCCACTTGGCTCGATCCTCCGGATGAATGCGCCGCAGCCGTTCCTCCCAAGGAGGCATTCCCTCCTCTGAAGCAAAGCCATATAGGCGATACCACTCCTCGGATAGATGCAAAGCCTCTCTTCCCGGTACCCGCCAAGCCCAACTCGCCGTATGCGTCAGCCTTTGCGCTTCCGCCAGATAACTCTCGCTTTGGCGCAGCTTCTCCTCCTGCAGTTCCAACCTCCGGGCCGCGAAGCGCCTGTCGATCCAGGAGGTGAGGAGAGCCAGCCCGAGGACGACAAAGGTGACGGCGGCAATTCCGGCGGTGCCGAGGGTGGAGACGCTTACGCCCGGAGAGAGGTGGGCTGGCATGCTGGAGCTCGTGAAGCTGACCGCGGCCATGCCCGTGTAGTGCATGACGGCGATGGCGGCCCCCATCACGACGGCTCCGGCTAACTTGTCCCAGCCGATCTCCTGGTTCTCATCTCGGAAGTGAAATGTGATCCAAAGCGCGGCCAGGGAACCCAGAACCGCGAACACGACGGACAGGAGGACGAGAGAAGAATTGTAGCGGCATACCGCAAGCAAGCGCATGGCGGCCATGCCGATGTAATGCATGCTCGAAATGCCCGCACCCATCAGCACGCTTCCGGCGAGCGCTCGGAGCGGACCCATCTTCTGTCGGCTGACGACGCCCAGGGCAACGACCGACGCGAGAATCGCCGCCAGCAGTGACAGCAGAACAGTTGGCCAATGGTAGGTCACGGGAATCGGCAGGATGAACGCCAGCATCCCAATGTAGTGCATGGACCAAATGCCGGTCCCCATCGCACCGGCCCCGCCCAGCAGCCAAACCGCGCGAGTCCGACCGCCCGCGGCCGTTACGCGACCGGCAAGATCCAGGGCAGCGTAGGACGCAAAGATGGCGATCAACACCGAGAGCGCCACGAGCGCGTAGTTGTATGAGCCAGTCAGGTTCACGGGCGCCATGTGACTCCATCCTTCTGCCAGGTGGAGCCGTCGCGCCGCGCGAGGTGGGCTCTGCCGACCCTCGCCATGAGAGCAAGGGGTCTTGAGATACTGCCAATTGGCTCGGTGAGTATCCTGATGGGTTTCGGCCTAACCATCCTGACCGCCTGGGCAAGCATACTTGAGCCCACCCTTGCCACCAATCCAGGTCGCCTCGTTTTGTAGGAGCGCTCTCCCGAAGCGGGCGTCGAATTGGGGACCGTTCGTGCGAATCGGCTGCCTCTCCAGCTTGCTTTGTCGGTGTAGAGCTCTGGCTTTCAGACGGCCTCCCTTCGGACGCGAGTCGGCTTCGCCGCAGAATAGCGCAAGCGGACAGCTGCAGGTCCCCGGGAGCACGGCGCGGAGCTCGATGTTCGCCACCTAACACTCCGTCCAACCGCTGACGCCGATGGGCATCGCGACATCCGTCCGCGAGGGCGGGCTCGCCGGTGACGCGCGTCTCCTAAACAGTGGGCGGGAGGGCGTTTGCCGGTAGGGGACAGACCCCCGCCGGGGAGCGGGAACGGCGATTGCTTTCCTCCAGATCGATCGGGTCCTTCGAGAGAGGTCCCGCCGGGGAATACAGAGCTGGACGCGCCTGCTCAAGGTGTTCCCCATCGACCGCCGGGAGTGCCCGTCGGTCATTGGAAGGAGGTTACGCATGAACGCCAAATACGGACTCGGTGTCGGCGTAGCGGTCATGACGCTGTCCAGCCTTGCCTGTGGCTACGGCATCAAGACATCGACCGACTACGATCACAATGTCAACTTTTCCAGGTACCGCTCGTTTGCGATCATGAAGGGCAACTCCTCCGGCAACCCGCTGACGGATCAGCGCGCCATGGCCGCGGTGGCGAGCGTGCTCGCGTCCCGGGGCTGGAAGGAAGCCCCGGCGGGCGAGGCCCAGACCACGGTGGTCGTTCACGCGGCTACCAAGACCAAGCATACGTACGAGACCTTCTACGACGGCTGGGGCGGCTGGCGCTGGCGCTGGGGCAGCTTTGGCCCCACCCAGACGTTCATTAACGACTACAAGGTGGGCACCCTGGTCGTCGACATCTTCGACGCCAAGACCAAAGAGGCGATCTGGCACGGCTTTGCCAGCGATGCGCTCTCGCACAACGCCAGCGCGAACGCCAAAGCCACCGAGCAGGCGGTGGAAAAGATGTTCAACACCTTCCCGCCGCCTTCGGCCCTCGCGAGCGGGCAGTGACGGTCCCCCCCCCGCGGTTCCCGTCGAGACCCGCGGGGGGGCGGCCGCGGCATGCCGCCGTCGTGCCCGGCGGACGGCCGGTCGCCAAACGCGGCTGGAGGGCGATTCTGGGAAGTGCGGTCGCGCCGAAGGCGCGCGCAGAGGGCGAGCAGGGTATGGATGAGCGGGTCGGGACGGTACTGGCGGCGATATGGGTCGCGGTCGTCACGTACGAAGCCGCTAGGGCGGCCGACGAGCTATTTCTGCGCGTCGTCCATCCCCCCCGAGGCGAGGTCGTCCTCATCAGCGATTTGATCCTCGCCACGGCCCTGGGCGCGGTGGTCTATCTGTGGCTGCATCTGAAGGCCACGCGCACGCGCCTGACCGGTCTGGAGCGCGGCCAGATCGTCCTGGATACGCAGCTGTCGGTGGCTGCGCAAATCCAGCGCCATCTGCTCCCGCCGGTTCCGGTCGGGTCCGGCGTGCGGTGGGCGGGGCGGCTGGAGCCCGCCAACCGGATCGGGGGCGACTTCTACGATTTCATCCCCGCCGAGGTCGACGGCCTGTTCGTGGTGGGTGACGTCTCGGGCAAGGGGATCCCGGCCGCGCTGCTGCAGGCGTCGGCCCATTCCCTCTTTCGCACGCTGGCGCGCGAGACGGTTCATCCCGCGGAGCTGCTCAGGAGGGTATCGAGGGAGATCTACGCGGAGAACGCCGGTGGGTCCTACCTGACCTGCATTCTGGCGCGCCTTGACCGCGCGACGCGCACGCTAATGTACGTTAACGCCGGCCATCCCGAGGGCCTGATGGTCGGCGCTTGGGGCCATCGGCGGCTGTCCCGCGGTGGCCCGCCCGCAGGTCTGTTCCCCGACACGGCGTACGAATCGGAGGTCGTGCCGGTTGAACCGGGCGATCTGGGTGTCATCGTAAGCGATGGCATCACGGAAGCGATCGAAGAGGAGGACACGGCCGCCGTCGACGTCCTGCAGCGAACGATTCGTGGCCTCGGGGAACCGCCCACGCCCGAGCGCGTATGCGATGCCCTGATGGCGATGGCGCGGCGGGATCCGGGTCCGGGGGTCGCCACGAATGGGCGGGACGACAAAACCGTGCTCGCGTTTCTGTTTGACGGCGGAGCCGCTCCTTAGGGGTGGCCCAAATAAGCAGGCTCAGCAGAGGTCGGAGGCGTCCGCGAGCCGCCCGCGCCCCGAAGATCCCCGCCATGAGATACTGATGGGTCGATGCCCAAGGACCCCTCACTCCACTCCGTCCTCGTGATTGGCTCCGGACCGATCGTGATCGGCCAGGCCTGCGAGTTCGACTACTCCGGCACCCAGGCCATCAAGGTCCTGCGCAAGGAGGGTCTCCGGGTCTCGCTCGTGAACTCCAACCCGGCCACGATCATGACGGACCCGGAGTACGCGGACCGCACCTACGTCGAGCCCCTTACCCCCGAGGTCCTCACCGCCATCCTGGAGCGGGAGCGGCCGGACGCGGTCCTGCCCACGGTCGGGGGCCAGACCGCCCTCAACCTGGCCGTGGAGCTGTCGAAGCGGGGGGTCCTGGACCGGCTGGGCACCCGCCTGATCGGGGCCAGCCGGCGGGCGGTGGAGGTGGGGGAGGACCGGCGGCTCTTCAAGGAGGCCATGGGCCGCATCGGCCTGGAGGTGCCCCGGAGCGGCTTCGCCCGCCGGGTGGCGGAAGGCCGCTCCGTCCTGGAGTACACCGGCCTGCCCGCCGTGATCCGGCCCTCCTTCACCCTGGGGGGGACGGGGGGCGGGATCGTCTACAACATGGAGGAGTTCGAGGACCTGGTCGAGCGGGGCCTCGACCTCTCCCCCGTGCACGAGATCCTCATCGAGGAGTCCGTGATCGGTTGGAAGGAGTACGAGCTGGAGGTGATGCGGGACCGCGCGGACAACTTCGTGGTCATCTGCTCGATCGAGAACTTCGATCCCATGGGTATTCACACCGGCGACTCCGTGACCGTGGCCCCCGCCCAGACCCTGACCGACCGAGAGTACCAGGCCATGCGCAACGCGTCCCGCGCCATCATCCGCGAGGTGGGAGTGGAGACGGGGGGCTCCAACATCCAGTTCGCGGTCGACCCCGAGACCGGCCGCATGGTCGTGATCGAGATGAACCCGCGGGTCTCGCGCTCGTCCGCCCTGGCCAGCAAGGCCACCGGCTTTCCCATCGCCAAGATTGCCGCCCTCCTCGCCATCGGCTACCACCTGGACGAGATCCGAAACGACATCACGCGCGTGACCCCCGCCTGCTTCGAGCCCGTGCTGGACTACGTGGTGGTGAAGATCCCCCGCTGGGCCTTCGAGAAGTTCCCGGACGCGAACCCCACCCTGGGCACGCAGATGAAGTCGGTGGGGGAGGTGATGGCCATCGGCCGCACCTTCAAGGAGGCCCTCCAGAAGGGGCTGCGGGGGCTGGAGAACACCAGCTCCGGCTTCAACCGCGCCGACCTCGACGACCGCCGGATCAAGGAGAAGATCCTCTCTCCCGACCCCGACCGGATCTTCTACGTGAAGCGGGCCCTCGAGCTGGGCTGGCCGCACGCGGAGATCCACCGCATGACCGGGATCGACCCCTGGTTCCTGGACCAGATGCAGCAGATCGTGGGAGTGCAGCGAGAGGTCGTGGCGCAGGCGGGCGGCCCGGCCCACCCCCCCGACCCCTCCTCTCCGGGGGTGGTGCCCGCCGCCGCCCCCCTTTCCCCCGGGCCCGGCCTCCCCGGGGTCGACGACGGGACCCTGCGCGAGGCCAAGCGCATGGGTTTCTCCGACCTCCACCTGGCCCAGCTCACGGGCGCGAGCGAAGCGGGGGTGCGGGCGCGGCGGATCGCGGCCGGCATCGTCCCCGTCTACAAGCGGGTGGACACCTGCGCGGCGGAGTTCGTGTCGCACACCCCCTACCTCTACTCGACCTACGAGCGCGAGTGCGAAGCCGAGCCCACGGAC
>Ga0210409_10003961_pt1 | contig 16190 bp, 15 predicted proteins | sample IncBWH17MmetaG_FD_161649 | JGI IMG/M metagenome (GOLD analysis project Ga0210409, IMG submission 161649) | Forest soil microbial communities from Barre Woods Harvard Forest LTER site, Petersham, Massachusetts, United States - Inc-BW-H-17-M | ecosystem: Environmental > Terrestrial > Soil >...
AGAGCAGCTCGACCAGGTCGAGCTGCTCTTGAACCAACGACCAAGAAAAACTCTAGGATTCCAGACTCCGGCGAGTAAACTCCAAGCAAGTGTTGCGTCGACCATCTGAACCGGCAGCGCAAACCGGACAAGTGGCTCATAGTACCGCATCGGATACGGGCTTGATTTGGCGGATACAGATATGCTTCCCTGTCGACACGATGGAACCAGAATGGGCTGTCAGGTCGAGAAAGAGGGCTTGGGTTTTTGTCCGTGAGACATTCGTCTATGGGTTCATCATTTTTGTTCTTCTCGCTTGCATACGTTGGCTGTGGCATCTCAGTTTTGCGAGTAACCTCTTCGAGATTTGGGCAGTCAGCACAATTGTATTTGCTCCGCTGCTCTATGCCGTAAAACACTTAGTGATAGATGCTTTTAAGTGGTGAAAACACACGGGGTGGTCACTCCCGCCGGTCAACTCCTGACTAACGCGCTTACCGGACATGTGGGTACCGGTATCAGTAGGCAGGTAGCGGCTGCTCATCGTGGCGATTCTGCCAAATGTTTCTTGTCGTTTCGCAAGTAACTCAGTTTCACTTTCCTCTTTACCCAGTTCTCAAGAATGATGTACGGAAGTGACACAAGCAGAAAAATTCCAACGAATTGCCAACGCGAGAAGTGGTGTTCGACTGTCCACCAGACGAGGAATCCTCCCCCAATCAGAATTACCACCCAATTCGCGAAATGAATGACGATTGAAAGCCACGGCCAATTGCCAGTCTGGTGTCTGTACGAGGTCCACCACTGAACGGTTCTGCCGCCTTCTCTGTACATGTCTCTGAATGTTGGAAATATCATCGCCGAAGCAGAATCATATACCGCATGCGGTTCTAGCTGACAGTGCCTGATTACTTCTGCGATCCACAGAGTCCGTGGCAACGCGGCTCGAACGAGAATACCAATCTGCTGCTGCGGCAATACTTTCCGCGAGGAACCGACTTGTCCTCCATCGCGCAAGAGCAGCTCGACCAGGTCGAGCTGCTCTTGAATCAACGCCCAAGAAAAACCTTAGGCTTCGAAACTCCTGCGAGTAAACTCCAAGCAAGTGTTGCATCGACCGTCTGAGCCGGCAGCGCTTACCGGGCAAGTGGGTAATGGGACCATCCGCACAGTCAGCAAATTTAGTGCATAGAAATGGGCAGCGCCCGAAGGTGTATCATTTTTCCCCCGCCCGTAATCCTACCCTGTGTTTTCTTGACCCTTTGCGCAGGCGCCAAGTACACTAAATAATTCAGGAAGCTGCCGGATTTAGCGGCGGTGCGGCTCTACGAAGCGAACCCCAAAAGCCAGGGTGGCACTTGGAGTGAGCTGGCAGCGTGCAGCTGCCCGGGGACGGTCCATGCCGTGTTCGCGCGCCGGGGAAAGAAACAACTCAGGAAAAGCTGGGCCGGAAGGGCGAGGCAGGAAGAACCACAGTGTGTAGAAACAATGCGGGTAGACACAACGACGGGAAACCCGCGACCAGAAATAAAGCAACCAGAAACAAAGTAGAATCAAAGTGAGCAGGTAACAAGGGGGATTGCTTTGCCAAAGCGTACATATCAACCGCGGAAACGACGCCGCGCCAAGACACACGGATTTCGCGTGCGCATGAAGACCAAGGGCGGCCGCAAGGTGCTGGCCGCGCGCCGCAAGAAGGGGCGTCATCGCCTTACGCCCACCGAGAAATAGGGAGCGCTGCCGGTGAATCCGGCGCAACAGGGCTTGGGCTTTCCACGAGAAGCGCGACTGGTGCGCAAGAGCGAATTCGACGCGGTGTACAGCACCGGCAAGCGCCGCTCGAATGCGCACTTCACCGCGTTTTTTCGGGCCAACGAGCGGCCGCTGAGCCGTTTCGGTTTCAGCATCAAAAAAGCGCTGGGCGGCGCGGTGGTACGCAATCGCATGCGGCGGCGGATGCGCGAAATCGTGCGCTGCCATCGCCAGGAGATACCCGCTGGATGGGACATCGTGATTCACCCGAAAAGCAAAGTAGAGAAAGCGGCGTTTGCGCTGCTGACGCGGGAATTGCTGGGCTTGATGAAAAACCTGTGATGCGCGCAAATCATGCATGTCGGTGGGAAACCCAAGAAAAGACGCCCGCCGCAGACGGCGGCCGCTACACAACCTCGGTGCGCATCGCTTTGTTCGCGCTGAATTCATACAAGGCTTACATTTCGTTTTGGTTCGCAGGGAGTTGCAGGTTTGAGCCGACCTGCTCGCGCTATATGTATGAGGCGATCGTGCGGTTTGGCGTATTGCGCGGGGTGTGGCTGGGCACAAAACGCTTGCTGCGCTGCCAGCCGTTGTCGCGAAAATTTGGATTTGATCCGGTTCCGGAGAAATGGGAAGAGATGCCAGCAAACGCAGCGGTGACACGCGACAAGACCGTCGACTCGACGGACAGCATGACGGGTGACGTGACCAGCAACGGGCACAAGGTGCGCTCTTGAGCACGCCGCCGAATCAATTCACTCCGCTCGGCCCACAAAAAGGAAAGCTGTCGCCGGAGCTGCGCTTCATGCTGGCGTCATTGCTTTGCGTGTTGGTGATTCTTGGCTGGACGGCGTGGTTTGGACCGAAGCCGCCAGTGAACGCACCGAAAACGAATACGCCGGGAACGACTGCGCCCACACAATCCGCGGATTCCGGCGCACAGAATCCGAGTGCGCAAACTCCGCAGACGCCCGCGACCGTTTCCGCAGCAGCACCTGTTTCCGCCACAACGGATTCGCAGGAACGAACGATTGTGGTGGAAAACGAATTGTACCGCGTGGAATTTTCCAATCGCGGCGCGGTGGTAAAGAGCTGGCAGTTGAAGAAGTATAAGGACGATTCGAAACCGCAAAAGCCGCTGGACGTGGTGCACGCGCAAGCCGCGCAATATGCAGGCGGGTGGCCATTTTCGCTATCGATGAACGACGCGCAGATGGAAAAGGCCGCGAATTCGGGCCTCTACAAAGTTTCCAGCGATGCGGCCAGCTTGACGGCTCCCGCGGAACTGACGTTTACCTGGAGCGATGGGCACCTGGAAATTTCCAAGACGTTTCACTTCGATCATTCGTATGTGGTGAGCGTCGATACCGCCAGCAAATACAACGGAACGCCGGTGCTGGCAGGGCTTGCATGGCGCGGCGGCTTTGGTGATTTGACGGTGACGAATCCCGCGCCGGTGGAAACGGTGGACACGTTTTACAGCGAGAACGGAAAGATAAAAACGTTCGCGTATAAGAAGTTGGAAGGCGCGGATAAATGGGGTACGACCTGGGAAGGCGGCAAAGCATTCGCGGGGATCGAAGACCGCTATTTCACCGCCGCGTTTCTTCCGCCGCTCGATTCGATTTCCACGCCGCTGGAAACTCGGTACTGGAAAACTTTTCATCCCATCCAAGTAGATGGCCAGGAAAAGGCGGAAGCGGTGCCTGAAGTGGCCGCAGCTAGTGCGGCGCAGCCAATGGCGCTGCGCGCCTATGTTGGACCGAAAGACTACGACGATTTGAAGGCCATGCGGCCGCCGCTGAATGGACTGGTGCAATTTGGCTGGCTGGAATTTATTGCCGATCCGCTATTTCACGGATTGAAGTGGCTGCACAAATACATCCCGAATTGGGGATGGGACATCGTGGTGCTGACGCTGGTCATTAATATGCTGCTGTTTCCGCTGCGCATTTCCAGCTACAAAACATCGCTGAAGATGCAGCGAGTTGGGCCGGAAATCAAACAAATCCAGGAACGTTACAAGAAATACAAGATGAACGATCCGCGCAAAGCGGAAATGAACAAGGAAGTGATGGCCGTTTATTCGCGCGAAGGCATCAATCCGGTGGGCGGGTGTTTGCCAATGATGCTGCAAATGCCCATCTGGTTCGGGTTAAACACGGCGTTGCGCTATGCGATTGAATTGCGGCACGCGAATTGGCTGTGGGTGCGCGATCTGGCGTCCAAGGACCCATATTATGTTTTGCCGGTGGTGGTGGGGTTGGCGACCTATCTGGTTTCCAAGATGACGCCGATGACCTCGACGGATCCGCAGCAGGCGCAGATGATGAAGATCATGCCGATTACGTTCTCGGCGATGTTTATCTTTTTTCCGTTTTCGAGTGGATTGGCGTTGTATATTTTGACTAGCAGCGCCGTAGGGATCTTGCAGCAGTGGTATCTGAATCGTACGCATCCTCTCCCCGCCCCAGCCAAACCAACACGCGCAAAGAAGTGAGCGCGTTTGGATTGAAGGGATACCTGGACGGAACGAGAAGCCAATGAAACAGCCCTTCATAGTTGACGGAAAGCTGGACCGCGCGGCTGCGGCGGATGCCTTGCGGCAATTTCTGGAAAGCATCGTGCGGCTGAGCCGTTTTGAGCTGGCCGTAAAGGTGAAGACAGCCAGCGATGCCAGCGAGGGTGATGCGGAAATATTTGCGGATCTCGACGGAAGGGATAAAGAGATTCTGCTGGCACGCGGCGGTGAGGTCCTTCGCGCATTGGAACATCTGGCGTATCGGGCGCTGGGATTGGAGCCGGCGTTTCATGAAAAGATTCATATTGATTGCGGCGGATTCCGGGCGTTGCGCTTTGAGGAATTGAAGATGACTGCGCGAGTGGCTGCGGAGCGTGTGCAAGCTTCGGGGCAGGAGTTTCGGCTGAACCCGATGTCTTCGCGGGAACGGCGGATTGTGCATCTTGCGCTAAAAGAGATGACCGGCGTGCGGACGGAGAGCGCAGGAACCGGAGAGGAACGCCAGGTGGTGATTCATCCGGCGAAGAGCGGGGCGCAGGGTAAGAAGTAATCAGGCGTCGGCCGAGTTAAGAACAAGATTACCGCAGAGGCCACTCAGTAGCCGCAAGGTGAACGGAGAGATCGTTCCAGCGTTGAGTCTTTGTACTGCGCAATCCCCCGCTGCCAGAGCCGTAAATCCCGCAAGAATTTATGTCGATCCTAAAGGTCCGACCCACAAGGCGTTAGGGTTTGAGCCAGCCTTGCGAGAGGACGCGGCCGTCGGCTGCGAAACGCACTTGGTAGGTAAAGGACGGCGTGCGGTCCGGGCGCAACCTTGCAAAACGCAGGTCGGTAATTTCCACTACAGCCTCGGAACCCTGCGGGTGAAAGTACGTCACCGGAAAACGATCAAACCATAAGACTTTTTGGACGTCCGGAAGATTGCGCGCTGCTTCGATGAAGCGATTCGGAGATGCGTCCGGAAAATAGCTGTGTTCGAGGACGTTCGGATTGGTGTAACTGGCGTCGAACAGGCCGTGATGGAGCAGGCCATCGCTCAGATCCATTTTGTATTCGTACACCCCGCGTGGAGCGCGCACCAATGCGTCCCAGTGCCAGAGCGACGGGGGTAAAGGAAGCGCGCCGATGGCTTCTGGCTGGAGATTTAAGTTCTGGGCAAATTTTTCCACGCGTTGTAGAGCGACGTAGTGGGCGGCCGCAGCGGTTAGCAGATACAGACACGAGAACGCGAGGCCGGCGCGATTCCAAGTGCGGTAGCGAATGCGTAGACCCCAGCCTTCCACTGCGGGAAGCAGAAAAAGAGCAGCGAAAAGAAGCGTGGCAATGAGAACGGTGACGTTGGAGATGGGTGCGCCGACAATGCGCGCAATGCGAGAGATCAGAAACGGCGCGGGCGTGAAAATCAGCCACATGATGAAGGCTCGTTTGCGGTGATGCTCGGGGACATCGTAGACCCAGGCGAGTAGTTGCGGAATGAGGAGAATCGCGGCAAAGGTGAAGTCCACGATGAAGAGAACGTCCCAGGCTGGGCGCGACCATTCGAGCGGCGACCAGATCATGGTGCCGAAGGTGGTGACGAGGTCCAAGAAAATATGACTGAGAATGCCGATGGCATAGAGCCCGCAAAGGGTAACGAACGGCGGCGCTGGCCATTTGCGCCAGCGGCACAGTGCAACGGTGATCCAGGCGAGAAGTGCCGACCACAGCGGAAGGCACAGCAGGGAGTGCGTGATGCTGCGATGCCAGGTAAGCATTAGCAGATTGTTTTTGGAGACGAATTCGCGGAGGACGTCCGAGTCTGGAAAGATTGCGCCGAGCATGACAGCCCAGGTGATGACGCGATCTTTTCCCATGGAACGCGCGGGGAAAAGATCTCGGCCGCCGAAAACTGCTTTGCCGAGAAGCGCGCCAGCTATTCCGTGAGTGATGGTGTCCATGAGCGGCGTCTTAGATGACTTGCAGGATTGGAGAGGTCTTGGGCAGCACGCGGCCAATGGTTGCGGCGGTTATGCCATGTTTCGCAAAAATGGAAACTGCAGCGTCGAGCTGCGACGGATCCAAGGCTACTAAGAGGCCGCCAGCGGTTTGCGGATCGAAGAGAAGCGCGCGAATTTCTTCAGGAATATTGGTGGCAAAAGAGACGCAATCCCCGAGGAATTCGCGGTTGTTCTTGAGGCCGCCGGAAAGCATGCCATCTTTCGCGGCTTGCAAGGCGCCGGACAACAGCGGCACGGAGTTCGCCTGAATTTGCAGGGTGACAGGCTCGATTGCTGCGGCGCTATCGCCGAGAGCCATTTCGCGGGAATGGCCGAGGAGGCCGAAGCCGGTGACATCGGTTACCGCGTGAATCGGTGTTGCTGCGGAGAGTGACTCGAGTTCGCGGAGCGCATCCGCGGCGGCGCGATTGAGCTGGCACATGGAAGCGATGGCTGCGTCGAGAGAAATTTGCGAGATGCGATTATTTTTCAGGGCGGTGGAGACCACGCCGGTGCCGATGGATTTGGTGAACAGCAGAACATCGCCAGGACGCGCGCCTACATTGCGCCAGATTTTTCTGGGATCTATTTTTCCGGTGACCGCGCAGCCGTAGAGGATGTCTTCATTGCGGATGGAATGGCCGCCGATGACGCTGCACCTGGCTTCGTCCATTTTGCTGAGGCCGCCGCGAATGATTTGTTCGAGGATCGCGGGATCGCCTTTTTCTGGAAAGCCAACTAGAGACAGCGCGGAAATGGGAGTACCGCCCATGGCGTAGATGTCACTGAGCGCATTGGTGGCGGCGATTTGGCCGAAGGTAAAGGGATCATCGACGATAGGCGTGAAGAAATCCACGGTTTGCACCAGTGCGAGATTTTCCGCGAGCAGATAAATCCCGGCGTCATCATTGGTGGAAAAGCCAACGAGTACGTTCGGATCGGATGGCCGCGGCAGGCGGCGCAGGACGGAGTCGAGAATTCCGGGGCTTAGCTTGGCAGCACAGCCTGCTGCCTTGACCATGGCTGTGAGCTTCACGGTATCGGTCAAATCTCACCTCATCTACGGAACTTTGATTATAACGACGCTAGCGAAGGGATTATAGCGATGGCGGCGAGGTCGCGCTTAGAACCCGAGAAAAATGGAGTGGACGACGCTTGCGCTCTTGCGGCGGAAAATGTTCTTATCGCTGAATGCCCTGGGATTTTTGGTTGATATTTTTGTTTCTCGGAGTGGTAGTCCCCTGGCGCGGGTCCATCCGCATGAAGAAATTGCTCGCGAAGCCGAGCACCTCTTCGCAAGAGCGCATTTCGTTGTACGGATCCACGACGCTAATGCAGTGGGCGATTACCGCATTTGCATTTTGGCGAGCCAGGGCAAGGGGACTTGCGGCTCGGGACCTGGGATTCGGAACGGATGAGTTGGTGGGAATTGTGCTGGTCGGGCTGATCGGCGGACTACTTTTTGGCGCTCTGCATTGGAGAAATTTGCAGCGGGTCGCTCGCGTGGGAGGCCGCGGAGCGGAGCGGATGCGAGCGTTAGGGGTGCATATTCTTCCGCAAAGTTCGGTGGAGTTAATTCCCTACTGCGGATTGGCAGTGACGGCGGGAATTTGTGAAGAGTTTCTGTACCGTGGATTTGCATATGCCGCGCTAACCCGTGTCGGGTTGCCGGTCTGGTTGGTGGTGCTGGGCACGTCGCTCTTGTTTGGTTTGGCGCATCTTTATCAGGGACGAGGCGGAGTGTTAGGGACGGCTTTACTGGGATTGCTGTTTGGATCTGCACGAGCGGTTTTTGGAAGTGTTGTGCCGGTGATGGTGTGGCATAGTGTGATTGATTTGGTCGCTGGGATTGCGGGGCCGCGTTATCTGCTGGGCGCGCCGGTAGTAGAGAAAATCTCTTGAAGACATAAAGTTACGGGGATAGTTACCATTATGACAACAGAAGTGTCAAAGCCGCTCTCCGCGGAAGTGGTCCGGCGTGCGTTGAAGGAATTTGGAGTAGAAGTCGACGACAATCAAGTGCAATTGATTCAACAATATACAGGCATATTACAGCACTGGAACGATAAGCTGAATTTGACCGCGATTCGCAGCCCGCTGGAGATACTACATCGCCACTTCGGTGAGTCCATGTTCGCCGCGGCCGCAGTTCCCTTGCGTAAATGTCGGCTCGCCGACATTGGCACAGGGGCCGGATTTCCGGGTATTCCCCTGAAGATTTTGCGGCCGGAAATCGATTTGTTCCTGGTCGAATCGAACATCAAAAAGGGTACGTTCTTGGCGGAAGTTGTTCGAGACTTGGGACTTAAGGACGCAAGGGTGCTGATTAGCCGGTATGAGGAATTGGGCGAAGAGCTGGCGCCGTTGGACTTCGTTTGCTCGCGAGCACTGGGGGAATTCGAGAGATTCTTGACTTGGGCGAGGGCACGAGAGGTATCCGCCGACGGGGCGATTCTGTGGATCGGGGGACGCGACTTGGAAGAAGTGAAACGAACTGACGGATGGGAGTGGCGGGAACCCATTGCGGTTCCAAATTCTCTGCAGAGGTACCTCCTTGTGGGTAGAAAAGTAGTGGAGATGTCGGCGGTCTGACATTTGCACAGGGGCGGAAAGAATTCTGTGGAAAACGGCGGGGAAATGTGCCGGAAGTGTTCCACGTGAAACAAAATGGAACAGTCGTTGCTGCGGCGGTTGTGGACCGACGTTCCACGTGGAACATCTTGGCGAATCGGGGGCCGGAGTCGTATGGTGTTTTGCAGTCGAGAATGACGTCCCGGTAATCGGGTTCGATTAAATGTCCCCAATCTTGAAGTTCCACGTGGAACGTTCCGGTGTTCGAATGCTTTGCGGCAGTGTTCGAACACTCCTCCTGATCAAGTTGGAACAGATTTCAACAGAAATTTAGCTCGCAAACTCAATTCCGCGCGAATCGACTTGCGCCGAAGTTACGGCTCTGTTAACTTCGCGGAAGTTTGGGGGAACGTTGGCAAGAATTATCGCTGTTGCGAATCAAAAAGGCGGAGTTGGAAAGACCACAACCGCAGTAAATTTGGCGGCATGCCTCGCTGCCGCAGAACAGCCTACCCTGCTTGTAGATTGCGATTCCCAAGGAAACGCAACGTCGGCGATCGGATTCCCCAAGGATCCTTCCCGTCGAACCGTCTATCACTGCTTGATCCTGCACGAACCCTTTGAAAAAATTGTGCAAAAGTCTCAGGTTGAAGGCTTGGACGTGTTGCCAGCGGACAAAAATCTCGCTGGTGCCGCCGTGGAGCTGGTTACGGCGGAACATCGCGAATACAAGCTGCAAACCTTCCTTCAACCACTTCGAGAGAAATACAAGTTTATCGTCCTGGATTGCCCTCCCGCTCTCGATCTCTTGACGTTGAACGCGCTTGTCGCTGCTGATTCGGTGCTAGTGCCAATCCAGTGCGAATACCTGGCATTGGAGGGAGTATCGGAATTGCTCGATACGCTAATGAGAATTCGACGAACGCTGAATCCTAGTCTGGAAATCGAAGGGATTTTGCTGACGATGTATGACGAGCGGACGTCGCTTTCCAAGCAAGTAGCGACCGATTTGCGCAGTTTTTTTGGCGCGCAGGTGTTCCAGAGCCTGATTCCGCGCAATGTTCGTCTAGCGGAAGCACCAAGTTTCGGTAAGCCTATTATTTTCTACGACATCCATAGTAAGGGCGCTGAGGGGTACACACAGCTTGCCCAGGAGGTGATCGACAATGCAGAGAAACGCGCTGGGACGGGGGCTCGGAGCGCTCATTCGGGAGCCTGAGCCACAGATTCCACAGGTGCCTGTTGGTCATGAAGAGATGCCGGTTGCAGGAGTGCCTGCGACGGGTGGCCACGTGCCGTCGGGAGCGGTCGCAGCGGCAGCGCAGCCGTCTATCTCAGGACCGCTGCAGCTCGATATTGATTTGATTGACCCGAGCCCGTATCAGCCGAGGACGCGTTTCCGCGAGGAGGCGCTGGACGAATTGGCGCGGTCGATCAAGGCGAGCGGAATCATTCAGCCGCTTGTAGTGCGGTCGATGCGAAACCGGTACGAATTAATTGCCGGCGAGCGCAGGTGGCGTGCGGCGCAGCGAGCTGGGCTAACCAAAGTTTCCGCGATTATCCGGCAGGTGCCAGACGAACTGGCGTTGGAGATGACGCTGGTTGAGAACATACAGCGCGAGGATCTGAACGCGATTGAAGCAGCGCGTGCGTTTGAGCGCTTGATGGACGAATTTGACATGACGCAGGAGTCGGTGGCGGAACGTACAGGTAAAGACCGGACCACGGTGGCGAATGCGGTGCGGCTGTTGAAGCTGGAGCCGATGATTCAAGACTGGATTGAAGAAGGGAAGCTCACGGCCGGCCACGGGCGCGCACTGCTGGCGGTGGCGGATCCCGCGTTGAGGATGCGCTACGCACAGCGAGGAGCGCGAGGCGGATTGACGGTGCGGCAGATCGAACGACTGGGTTCCCGCCGCGCGCGGATGGCTCGAATTGCTGCGGAATCACCCGGCGATCCCAACGTGCGTAATGCCATCGAAGAATTGCAACGGCATTTGGGAACAAAAATAATTCTGCGCGAGAAGACAAAATCGCATCCAGGGCACTTGATTCTGGAATATTACGATGACGGCCAGTTGATGGGAATTTACGACCGGCTGATGAAGTAAGCTTCCGCAGTTGCGCAGAGTGCGCGCATACTGCTCTACCGTTCAGGCGGTTCATACGACAACTTCGAATTCAGGCGGCGTTGACTTCTTGCGCCTACAGGATACATTTGCAACAGCAGCGGGAAGTGTCAGGGAGATACATCTTATGGCGTGGAAGTGGCCGGGTGGAGCGAAAGACGGAACTGGCGAAGAATGGACCGGGTTCATTGACCAGGGTGTGTCTTTGGAAGGCACCCTGACGTTGACGGGGACGTTCCGGGTCGACGGGCATATCAAGGGAAATATCATTTCGGAGCAGACGGTAATTCTCGGCGAGAACGCAAAAGTCGAGGGGCAGATCGAAGGGAACCGCGTGGTAATCGCGGGCCGATTCGACGGCGTGATTTTCGCAAAGGGCCGGGTGGAAATTCAGGCCAAGGGAGTGGTGACCGGGGAAGTGCATTCGCCTTGCATGGTAATTGACCCGGGAGGGATATTCGATGGACGGTGCCATATGCTGGCATCTTCGGACATGACGACCACGGTGACGATCCCGATACGAGCAGTGAGCCAGGCATCGTAGGACTGGACGCGACAGCCTGATAGCGTGGTTCCTTACCTAGTTCCCGCCAGAAAGCCTTTGGATCCTCGATAACCATTAAATCCTAGTAAACCGGTTAGATGATCGCAACAATCCGTCGTGGATTCTCCTTCCTGAGTCTTTCAATTCCTACTTCCATTGACGGACATGCCCTCGCCGGCTAGAGGCCAGCGCGTGCTTCGGCGTTACCTCGGGGTTCTTCGGATGCTTGCGATTGACAGTGTGCGACGCCACGCATATTGTTCGGCTTGGGTAGGAGAGAGGACGGGCGGCATGAAGGTATTGGTGATTGGTGGGGGCGGTCGAGAGCACGCAGTGGTCTGGAAGCTGAGTCAAAGTCCCTTAGTGAAAAAGATATGGTGTGCGCCGGGCAATGGTGGGATTGCGGGAGAGGCGGAGTGCCTGGCTGCGGATGTGGCTGATCCTGCGGGACTGCTGGCGCTGGCGGAACGGCTTGGTGCGGACCTTACGGTAGTGGGGCCGGAGTTGCCACTGGTGAACGGTGTGGTGGACGAGTTTGCTAAAAAGAAGTTGGCAATTGTTGGGCCCAATAAAATCGCGGCGCAACTGGAGGGCAGCAAAATTTTTGCGAAAGAGTTCCTGCAACGGCACGCGATCCCGACGGCGGATATGTACGGGGCATTTGATTCGCCCGGTGATGCCTACGCGGCACTTTGTGCGGTGGATTGGCCGGTAGTGTTGAAAGCCGATGGATTGTGCGCGGGCAAGGGAGTTTTCCTGGCGACTGAACCGGATTTGGCCACCGATTTTATCGAGCGGGTGATGGAGAAGAATGAGTTGGGTGAAGGCGGGAAGCGCGTGATGTTGGAAGAGACGCTGGAGGGTGACGAGCTTTCGTTTATTTTGCTGACGGATGGCGAGCGCTACGGAACGTTTGTACCGACGCGAGATCATAAGCGCGCGCTGGATAACAATCTCGGACCTAACACTGGCGGCATGGGCGCTTATTCGATTGACGAATTGCTGCCGGAGGAATTGCGGAAGACGATTATCGAAAAAATTGTGGAACCGACATTGAAGGGATTGGCTAAGGATGGCATCCGGTATCAGGGATTTTTGTATGTGGGATTGATGCTGACGAAAACCGGGCCAAAAGTGCTGGAATTCAATTGCAGGCTGGGCGATCCGGAGACGCAGGCGATTGTGGCCCGGATGGATTTTGACCTGGCGGAAGTGCTGGCGGATGCCGCGGCGGGAAATCTGAAGCCGGAGAAATTAAAGTGGAAGCGCGGAGCGAGTGCCTGCGTGGTGCTGGCGTCCGGCGGATATCCGGGGAAATTCGAGAACGGATATGAGATCCAAGGGCTGGCAGAGGCGGAAAAACTGCCGGACGTGAAGGTGTTACACGCGGGAACGAAGCTGGAAGGAAAAGCAATCGTGACGAATGGGGGGCGGGTGCTGGGAGTAACAGCAAGCGCGGAGAACCTGCCGGCGACGCTGCAGAAGGCGTACGCGGCGATCGACAAGATTCATTTCGACGGGATGCACTATCGCACGGATATTGGACGGCACGCACAACAGCGGAAAGCGGCGGGGGACTGATGGGGGTGGTGGACGGAGAAAAGATCACCGCAGAGGTAACAGAGTGGCCGCAGAGGACACGGAGAAGTGTTGGCAAGGTCAAGCTAATCGGAACTCGATCGTCGGAGTGAAATTTGTCGGGCTTGAACCTTGCCACGATCCCTCCACTGCGGGCCGCAAACTGCGCGGCCCTCCGGTCGGGATGACAAACGAGCGCTGTAACGATTGCGGAATCCAAAAGCGCAGACAGGAGCGTCTGTGCCACCGAATTCCCACACCAAAGAGCTCGTTACGGCGTTTGGTTGGGGCGTTTGCGTAGCGTGGGAGCATCGGGCGGGCGATCTTTGTCTTCGGGGTGTTTTTGTTTTTCGATTGGTTCCTCAGGGGGAACGATCCATTCGAACGCGCCGTTCTCACCCATTTGCCCCATGATGAATTTAGAGTTGCCGGCGAGAAGGGGGACTGCTGCTCGGAGGAAATCGGCGGCGTCCTGCGGGAGAGCTTTTTGGGCTTCGCCGCGATCAATGTGCTCGGCGACTTTGTTGAAGCGGGCGTCGGAAGAACGCAGGCGGGTGATGCGCGGATCATTCTGCTGGATCAAACCTTGCAGCGGAATATCGGGAGAATTGGAGGGGAAGCGTACTTCGAGAAGTGTTTTGGGCTGTTTTTTTTCGGGCGGATAGAGTTGCGTGAAGCGCGGACGAAGAACTTTGGTCTGCCAATAGTCGTTCTGCGAAGAGATGATCTGCTGTTCGACGGAAAATTCGAGTAGCCAAACTTCCGCGCCGTAACCTTTGGGGCCGTAGCCCAGCAAGACCAGTTCGAAAAGAGGTTCATCGGGTTTCAGATCGATTTTGTGGTGAAGCTGTGCGACAAGCGGGCGTAGTTTTTCCAGGAAGCCCAGGCCGATCTGTTCCAGATCGCTTTCCGCTTGGCCTGGGGTCTGATAGTTCGGGTCTCTGGCGTAGACGTGTTCGATATCGTGGTCAAGGCGAATTGGGCGCGGTTGCGCAGGCACTTGCCATTCGGTGGCACCGAAGAAGATGGCGATGTGCGTGGGATCGATTTCCGCGACGCGAGGGGGAACGGAAGTGGGTTCGAGCGGGTGATCGATGGCGGCGAAAAGAATCGATTCTCCGGCAACGTGAATGATGGCGCGGCCGCCGGCCAGGTTGGCGACGATTTCGTCTTCTTGTGCGTGGAGGGGGAGAGCGAAGAGGAGACAAGCGCAGAGTTGGAGGAAGAGGATTCGCAAAGCGTGCTCACTATAAGGTATCTCATGGATTTGTGGGGAGAGGAAGGGAGGTTGTCCAGCGGGGCGTTGGGAGGAATTTTGGCGGATGGTTTGGGAGGTGAGGGTGACTGCGCAATGCGGCGGCAAGCCGCCGCACTCCAAAGGCGGTTCCCGAGCGGCGCGGGTTCCGGTAAACTTAGGAATTGAACGCTGGCTGGAAGAATGGACTTATGGGACTGAGAAAACTGAAGAGTGTTAAGCATAACGGTAAGAGTGTGGCGGCTATTCTGGAGGCGCACGAGCGCTTTTTTGACGGGAAGGACGGAGGGGAGCGCGCGGATTTGAGCGGCGCCGATCTTTCGCGTGCGGACCTGAGCGGGGCGAACCTTGCAGGAGCGGTGTTGCGCGAGGCGAATCTGGAAGGCAGCGATTTGCGCAAAGCTCGTTTGCCCGGAGCGGATCTTAGCGGGGCGAACCTGAGGAAGGCGGATCTGCGGAATACAGATATGACCGAAGCGGTTTTGCCTGGCGCGGATTTAAGGGAGGCACAGGCCAGCGGGGTGGAATTTTTCCGGTGCGACCTGACCGGAGCGAATTTCGAGAAGGCGTTGCTGCGGAACGTGAATTTCCGGTTGGCGCGGCTGGATGGGGCGAAGTTTAACGGCGCGGATATGGGGATCACGATTTTGCGGGAGACGGATTTAACCAATGTGGATTTGAGCGGAGTGGATCTGTCGACGGCGCTGATGCCGAAGGGGTACGCGGTGAAGAAGCGAGGGGCGTAGAGACGAAGAGGGATTCACCACAGAGGACACGGAGAGCACAGAGAAGCCTCAGCGTGGAAAATGAAGAGTACAGACAAGAGTGACTGTGCCACTGTGATGGCAAAGGCAGATGCGGCGTGTTAGCCTCGCACCACTGGCCTGACACGACGCCGGAGTGCGGGATACCTTGGCGACTACTTCCACACAAATAGATTTGGCGGGCATCCGGGAACGGGTGTTGGACGTGGTGCGTGCGCTGCTGGAGGAACTAGGGAGCCTGGGCGCAGTGGCGGAGCTTTCGGCGAGTTCGAACCTGGATCGTGATTTGGGATTGGGCAGTCTGGAACGAGTGGAATTGCTGACACGGCTGGAGGCTGCGTTTGAAGTGCGGCTGCGGGACACGCTGGCGGCAGAGGCAAACACGCCAGAAGATTTGATACAGGCGATTATGAAAGCGCCGGGAATGCCGTTGGTGGAAGACAGCGAATTTGGTGTTGCGCTGGGCCGGGCGGAAGCGGCGGGAGTGGAAGCAGCGGATTCGATTGTGGGGCGCGCGGAGACGCTGATTGAAGCGATTCGCTATCGCGGAACGCACGACGCACAGCGCGCGCATCTGTTGATTACCGAGGATGACGAGCAGGGCGAACATCACTACACATTGACGTTCGGGGAGTTGTACGCGGCAGCACAGAAGTGCGCAGAGGAGTTGGCGCGGCGCGGCGTGCCGCCTGGCGGACGGGTGTCGCTGATGCTGCCGACTTCGCGGCAATTTTTTATTTGCTTTGCCGGGATTTTGCTGGCCGGCGCGGTGCCAGTGCCGATTTATCCGCCGTTTCGCGCGGACCGGATTGAGGAGTATGCGGGGCGACAGTCGGCGATTTTGAATAATGCAGGCGTGTGCTTGCTGCTGACGTTTCGTCGCGCGGAAGCGGTGGCCAAGCTGCTGAAGCCGCGAGTGAAATCGTTGCTGGAAGTGGCAGACGCGGAGAAATTATTGGAGGCGGCGGAAAATGCGCGACCGCCTGCGCCCTGTGCACTGCCTGCGAACTTGAGCGGGAGCCGGATACGGAAAGGCAGCGATCTCGCATTGTTGCAGTACACCAGCGGGTCGACGGGGGATCCGAAAGGCGTGATGCTGACGCACGCGAATCTGTTGG
>Ga0210409_10003962_pt1 | contig 16189 bp, 15 predicted proteins | sample IncBWH17MmetaG_FD_161649 | JGI IMG/M metagenome (GOLD analysis project Ga0210409, IMG submission 161649) | Forest soil microbial communities from Barre Woods Harvard Forest LTER site, Petersham, Massachusetts, United States - Inc-BW-H-17-M | ecosystem: Environmental > Terrestrial > Soil >...
CAGGCCGCTGAACCGCAGACTCTGGCCTATGCTCTCACTGACTCCCCGGTGGGTTGGTTGGCCTGGATGATTGCGAAATTTCAACTGCTCACGGACAACAACGGCGATTTTCTTACGGCGGTGGACGGCGACACGTTTTTGTCCGATGTCACTCTCTATTGGGCGACCGGCACAATTGGTTCCGCCATGCGAATCTATCGTGAGCACCGGCTCACCGGAGGAGAGACGGCGTCACAGCCACGGCTGCAGACTCCAGTGGCGTACGCGGATTTTCCGAGGGAGGTGGCTGTCCCTCCGTTTCGCTGGATCACTCAGACTTACAACGTAGTACAAGAAACTGAAATGCCCAGGGGCGGACACTTCGCGGCTCTAGAGCAGCCCGATCTCCTGCTTGACGACATACGGAAGTTCTTTGCCAAGGTTGACCAGAAATAGGCACTTGGCGCCGGATTATAAGCTGGCCGCCGTGAACGCATGGCTATCTCTTTCCCAGCGACTGACACCTGCGCTGGATCAGCGGTCCAACTCTAAAGCACGGCTCGTACAATAAATCTTGTGTTGTTTTATACTCAACCAAGCTCTGCCCGGGTGGCGGAATGGCATACGCGGGGGACTTAAAAGCCATTCTAGGTACTTTGCACCAAAACGCAGCACACCGCAGAACAGCGAAAATCGCCAGATTTTACAGGCTTTTCTCGCAATCGTTCTTCGCAGTTCCGCGCATCAGGACGAAGCACAACGAAAGGCCAACTGCCACCACAAGTGCCACCGCGTTCCTGCACAAGAAATAGAGAGCAAGTTGTTTTCATCCCGGAATACTGTTCTCGGACGCCGCGTACCCGAGTTGACCGACGCATCACCAAGCGGACTTTGGGACCCCTATTTCGATTGCAGCCTGGCCGGGTGGTCGCCCCATGGCAGTGTCGCATGGCCAGTCGAGAGTACCTGCCCCGATTGATGTATGACTTGTGTTACACGCCGCCGGAGGAAGGCTATCCTAGGGCATTCCGGCGATGGGAATCGTTGTTTGTCGCATTCTGAGATAGGTAGTGATAATTCCTGTTCGCAACAGTTATTCGGAAATGTGCGTTGCGCGCACGCCGGATGAACTCACAACCTCGGTTCTAGCTAAGCTACCTTGTTCTGTTTCACTTCCGGCACGCACAGCATATGATCGGCAAGATGCTCAGGGTCTGCTTGCGGTCGGCAGTATTTGTCCTTATTTTCATTCTTCCCGCCCATTTGACCGCATCAGGGAGCACGGAATCATGTCGAATCTCGGGGCGGATTCTCGATCCTCAGTTGGCCCCCGTCTCCGGAGCGAACCTCACACTTGCGAACGTGGCAGGCGCCCCGATTCGACAGACGAAAAGCGACCAGCAGGGGAAATTCGTTTTTGAGGATATTGATGCGGGCGAATATCAGCTGACGGGGGAGGCCACATCGTTTGTTCCGGTGGTTCAGAATGTTTCCATAGCCGCTGGTCGGGAGAAGGAAATCACTCTCCAATTCAAGCAGGTTGTTTCCGTCCTGCAGTCGATTACAGTTGTGGCCTCCTCTCCGTCTTTACTGACTCCGGACCCCGCTCAAACCATCGTCATCCATGACCAAGTACTGGACGCGAATCCCGGCAGGCCGGGCGCACCAGTCTCGATTCCTGGCCTTCCGATCGAAACAGCATCGGGCGGCATCAAAGCGCCGCAATACTTTGCGCCTGGAGTCGCGGGGGATCACGGCGAGCCCATCGCGCAGTTCTTTCAAATCGGAAGCTTTCCCTACCCCAACAACCTGCCTGCGAATGCGCACGGCAATGGTTACGCCGATCCGAATTTCTTGGTTCCACCTGCGATCGAAGCGGTGGCTGTGGACGGCGGAGCATTCAACGTACGTGAAGGAAACAACTCGGTGGATCTTGCGGCAACGTACATTCCTGCGCAGCGCCTGAGTGATTTCGTCCAGATAACGGGCGACTATCGAGACGCTGACGTGGTCGGGGCATGGGGCGCACGGAATCCGCAGACGGATGCGTGGCTGGCAGGCGAGGCATCTTTCGGGAACGGATTTCTGGAGCGATTGGAGCACCGTCAGCAGTACAAGCTGAACGGGCTGCGAGAATTCAAGATGGGACGCCATCAACTGACGCTCTTCGGAATCGGTTACTACGGGTTTTCATTCGTTCCGGGGCTGATACCAATCAACTTCCGGGTTCCGAATGAGACGATTGACAACAGGCAACTTGACCGGACGCATAACTTTCTCTTGGTCGCGACAGACAACTGGAAACTGGACGAGCAGCGGCAATTCTCGTTCTCAGGATTCTTCCGTAACTATGCACTGACGCTTCGGTCGAATTTCGGGGACGGCCTGATTCAACAGAGTGAGACACGAAATGTCTACGGCGGCGAAGCCACATACGTACAGAGCGTACGGCCGTGGCTTTCTCTGTTGGCTGGAGTCGACTTGCGTCAGGATGCCCCGCGCAACTTGGATCTGAAGCATATCGACGCGGAGGGTGTATTTCAGCCGGTCACGAGCAATAACCTGACCCTGTCATTCGTCGAGCCGTTTGTTTCGCTCGACGGAACACTGGGGAAGTATTTTCACTACGACGTTGGATTCCGGCAGGAGCTCGTGTGGATGAATAATCAAGATTTGGTTGCTCCGCAGAATTCCTTCGACAGACTGGCAACCCTGACTTTGCCGAAGACAACGCTCACGTTTCTGCCCTCGGAACATTCGTACCTTCCGACGGTGGCGGTCAGCTACGGAGAAGCGTTCCACACGGAAGATCCACGAATCGGGACCGGCAACCAGGCGCCGACACTGTTGTCGCCATCATGGGCCTACCAACTCAGACTCTCCAAGGTGATCAAGGAGATTCAGTTCAACATCACACTCAAGCGAGTATCGAACTCACAAGAATTGGCAAAGATCGATCCCGATACCGGCCTGCAGGAAGACGTCGGTCCCTCGCTCAATCGAGTGATTGTCGTATCGCTCCAGCGAAACTTTGCGCACGGGGCCTTGTATGTTTCCTACGCGCAGGCGGATGCGAGAAGCACTGAGACAGGCGAGCCAGTGCCGGAGGCTCCGCGGCTGATTTGGGATGCAGTCGCGTCTTACTATCGTCTGCCATTGGGTCTGCAGGCGCGCGGCGAATTTGAATACGTCAGAGCAAAACCTCTTGGTGATGGTTTCGTTGGCGTTCCAGTCCGAGAAGTACGCGGTGGCGTGTTAAGACCATTCAAGGCCGATCACATGTCTTTAGGAGTGAATTTTCTGATCGCAAGCGGGTACACGGGACAAACGACCGAGACAATCCCCTTCGACGGTGGCACTTGCGCGGTCGAATGCATCGTCGGCGTTCCGCTGAAATCCTACGTAAGTGTAAGTTGGTCTTATTACTTCGGTCGATGATGCCGAAGTGCTCTTGGATAACTGTTGAGAAATCCGCAAGAACCGTGGACGCACTTCGCGGCGCGCCCAGTGCAAGGACGATCCTACATTGAGCGAATTTTCATATATCGGACAAAGTCGGGGAGAATGGAAACCCCTACCGCGATGGCGAAAACGGCGATTGCGCCGAGAACGAGATATTCTGCACGCATCGGACCTCCTCGCATTCTTCTCATGTCAGTAGGTCTGATCCTTTCTGCATATCTAAACGCATAAACTAATCTGAAAACGGCGCGAAGGGACATACGTAGAGGCCTGTATTTCTCCACCTTTCTCCGGTGCTGGCATTGCCTGGGGTACTAGGCGTCCGCAGGAGAAACCACGACAGAGAACTCACCTTTCGGTACAATCCGTCCCGGCGGCAAATCGCAGATGCCGGATGTGCCCTAGCCGGAGAAAGTTTAGGTACCTTCCGAGAATGCCAGCAAGAGCTGAAATCGATGTTCTTTGGGTGACTGCCGGCTTAGGCTGCGACGGCGACACGATCGCTATGACTGCAGCGACGCAGCCAAGCCTAGAAGATCTAATTTTCGGCGCGCTTCCTTTCGTCCCGAGGATCAAACTGCATAGTCCTTTCCTTGCTTATGAAAACGGCGACGAATTCATGGAGGTGTTTCATCGCGCAGCCGAGGGCGGAGTGGAGCCTTTCATTCTGGTGATCGAAGGCTCGATCCCAAATGAAAGGAATAAGCCGGAGGGTTATTGGGCGGCGTTTGGTACGGATCAGAAGACTGGGCAGCCAATTCTCACATGTGATTGGATTGACAGGCTCGCGCCGCGCGCGTGGGCGGTGATAGCGGCCGGGACGTGTGCAACATACGGCGGGATTCACGCGATGGAAGGAAACCCGACCGGCTGCATGGGCCTGGCGGATTACCTCGGATGGAAATGGAAGTCAAACGCCGGAATACCGCTCGTGTGCGTGCCGGGTTGTCCTGTGCAGCCGGACAACATGACGGAGACGATCTTATATCTCTTAAATATGTGGGCGGGGCGAGCGCCGATGATACCACTGGACGACGCCCTGCGGCCCACATGGCTATTTGGACAAACGGTGCACGAAGGATGCGACCGCGGCGGCTACTACGAACAGGCGGAATTCGCGGCTGAATACGGAGCGATTCACTGCATCGTGAAATTGGGCTGCTGGGGACCGGTGGTTCAATGTAATGTAGGAAAGCGCGGCTGGATGGGGGGCATCGGCGGCTGTCCGAATGTTGGAGGAATTTGCATCGGTTGCACGATGCCGGGATTTCCAGATAAGTTTATGCCGTTCATGAACCAACCGCCCGGATCGCTGCTCTCGTCGAATGCAGTGTCAACGTATGGTCGGGCGATTCATGCGCTTCGTCGCTTCACCCAAGCATCCTTGAACAAGGAACCGAGTTGGAGGCGCCAGCGACGCGAAGCCGAATAAAGAATATTTAGCCGTATCTTCTAAGATGAGTGGAATCCCTACATCGGAAAAGGGTTGGCCGCGAGGCATCGGCGGAAACTTGCTTTCAGGGGCAGCCGACTCCGACGTGACGCGGGCGGAAGCGACCCTTCAGGAATTGGCCAGCATATACTTGGAAAGTCCGGCATTGGCGGGGCAATCGGGCGAAGTGCGTACCCAACCAAGAGTCCTAAAATTGGGCTCCCGCCAGCAGCCGTACAGCGTCGAGGCCCGATATCGCGCGCTCGTAGAACAAATTCCCGCCGTTGTTTTCATGGCCTACCTCGATCAAGGAATCGGCGAAGCTTACGTCAGTCCTCAGATCGAAGCCGCGCTGGGCTTCACGCAAGACGAGTGGCTCGAAGATCCGGTGCGCTGGTACGAGCAGATTTATCCTGATGACAAGCAGCGCTGGAGTGCCGAAGCCGCGGAGATGTTTCTTTCCGGCAAGCCCCTGAAATCCGCGTATCGCGTGCTGGCGCGCGACGGCAGGGTTCTCTGGTTCCACTGCGAAGCGGAGATGATCCGGCGGGAAGATGGCCGGCCATGGTTTATCCATGGCGTGGGCGTCGACATCACGGAACTGAAACTCGCGGAAGAATCGCTTCAGGATGAGCGCAATGTTCTCTCCGCAATTCTCGATATTGTTGGAGCTCTCATCGTGGTTCTCGATCACAAGGGACGGATCGCTCGATTCAATCGCACCTGCGAGCAGACGACCGGCTACTCGTTTGCGGAGGCCAAAGGGAAATACATCTGGGATCTCCTTCTACCGCCGGAAGAGGCAGATAACTTCAAGGTCATACTCGAAGAGAATGCGGCTACAGGCGGTTACGAAACTTCCTTGCTAACGCGCAGTGGATCGACCCGGCTGGTCACGTGGTCAAGTACGGTCCTTGCGGGGAAGGACGGCGCAACATCGCACGTGATCGTGACGGGAATCGACGTCACAGAACGGCGGCGTCTTGAAAAGGCGCTTTTGGAAGTGAGCGCTCGCGAACAGCGTCGAATCGGCGAAGATCTGCACGATGGACTGGGCCAGCATCTCACTGGAATCGCGTTTATGAGCAAGGTGCTAGAAAGCAAGTTGAGCGAGAAGGCGCTGCAGGAATCGGGTGACGCGGCGAAAATCGTTAAGCTTGTGAACGAGGCGATCAAGAAGACGCGGGAACTTTCGCGGGGCCTACTTCCGGTGGTCTCGGACGCCCACGGCTTGATGTCCGCGCTCGCGCGCTACGCTGAGGAGATGCAAGATTTGTACCAGACTCCTTGCCGTTTCGAATGCAGCGAGCCGGTTCTGGTTTACGACGTGAACGTGGCTACTCACCTCTATCACATTGCCCGAGAAGCGGTGAACAACGCGATGAAGCACGGAAAGCCGCGGCAGGTGATCATCGGGTTGTTTGCTGAGAACGGCCAGGGAACTCTTTCCGTGCGTGACGATGGGTCGGGAATTTCCGGGATTCCAGCAAATCATGCGGGAATGGGTCTTAACATCATGAGCTATCGCGCCAACATGATAGGCGGATCGCTCGAGGTCGTGACGAACGTAGCGGGAGGGACTACAGTGGGTTGCCTCTTTCCCGTCGGCGCCGGTGCGTGATAAACGATAGATTGGTGTGGGCAAGGACTTATTACGATGAACAAGACTCGATCGAATCCTTTGGCGCCCAGATGCAAGGTTTTTCTCGTTGACGACCACCCGATCCTGCGGCAGGGGCTGGCTTTATTTATCGACCGGGAACCAGATCTGATGGTCTGCGGCCAAGCGGATGATGCTGCGTCTGCCCTGCAAGCGATTCGAGAAGCGACGCCAGACTTTGTTGTGTTGGATATTTCGCTCGATGGCCCAGACGGTTTAGAGCTGCTCAAGACCCTGCGCATGGAGTATCCGAAGTTGCCGGTGCTCGTTCTTTCGATGCACGACGAACTGCTTTACGCTGAGCGGGCGCTTCGTGCCGGCGCGAACGGTTACATCATGAAGCAAGAGGCAACAGACAGAGTGCTGACCGCGATCCGGCACATTCTTGGCGGAGACGTGTACCTGAGCGATCGCTTAACCAAACGGATGCTACAGCAATTGGTCAGCGGCTCCGTCTCGCCATGCGACCCGCTCTCGAAACTGAGCGATAGAGAACTTGAGGTTTACCGATTGATTGGCACCGGCCACGGGACTCGCCAGATCGCCGATGAGTTGCACGTCAGCACCAAGACGATTGAATCCTACCAGGCTCACATAAAGGAAAAGTTGTCATTGCGAAACGCGCGCGAACTTGTGCAGCGTGCTGTGGAATGGTCCGTGAACGGAAAAGGTGCGTGATTCATACTTCCAATTCGTCACGTCGACATTTTCTGTGGACGGCGCAAATCGAGTTAGCGACGAATTAGGCCCAGCCGCACAGCTAAACACCAAGCCACCTGTTCTCATTGCGTTAGGGGATAAGGGAATTCCTTAGCGAGCGCGTAGGAATGTTCCTATAAAGAATATAGCATGCACCCGCTTGAGGCCGTCACTTCCACGTTGTATTCCTCTCTTGTAATCACAGGGATCAAGTTGACCCATTCTGACACTCCCGTTTCTGCGCCACGAAGCCCAGCACGAGAAATTTTGTTTGATAAACCGCGTTGAAGGGACCGCCCAGCAGCGGGGTATGTAGAACTCCTGCACGCATTTGAAAGGAGACATCAGCCATGGCAGACGCAGCTCCTTACGGTCGTAAGACTCAAAAACCCTCGCCCGTCTCCGATGTTCATATTGTTTGGATGACTGCTGGTCTCGGCTGCGATGGTGATTCCGTTTCGATTACCGCCGCCACGCAGCCTAGCATCGAGGACGTAATTCTGGGAGCGATACCGGGCCTCCCCAAGGTTCATCTACACAACCCCGTCTTGGCTTATGAAAACGGCGACGAGTTCATGAAGTTTTGGTACATGGCCGCAGAAGGCAAGCTCAACCCGTTCGTTCTGGTTGTCGAGGGTTCGATTCCGAACGAACAGATCAAGAAGGAAGGCTACTGGGCGGCGATGGGAACCGACTCGAAGACGGGTCAGCCGATCACCACGAATGAATGGATCGACCGTCTGGCTCCGAAAGCGCTTGCCGTAGTAGCTTGCGGCACTTGCGCGACGTATGGAGGAATTCACGCAATGTCCGGCAATCCAACCGGGGCTATGGGGCTGGCCGATTATCTCGGCTGGGGCTGGAAATCGGTCGCTGGTCTGCCGGTTGTGAACGTACCCGGGTGTCCGGTCCAACCGGACAATTTCATGGAGGTCGTCCTATACCTTCTTTACCAAGTCTCTGGGCTAGCCCCGATGATCCCGCTCGACGATCAACTTCGGCCCACTTGGCTATTCGGACAGACGGTGCACGATGGATGCGATCGCGCCGGCTACTACGAACAAGGTGACTTTGCGGAAGAATACGGTTCGCCCAAGTGCATCGTGAAGCTGGGCTGTTGGGGGCCGGTGGTGAACTGCAACGTACCGAAGCGCGGATGGATGGCCGGAATTGGAGGCTGCCCGAATGTGGGCGGAATCTGCATTGGCTGCACGATGCCGGGTTTCCCGGACAAGTTCATGCCGTTTATGGATGAGCCCCCCGGCGCTCGTGTTTCTTCCGCGTCGATTGGCATTTACGGACGCGCGATCAGGGCTTTGCGTTCGATGACGAACGCGACTGTCAACAAAGAACCGAAATGGCGGCATCCCGGTACTGAACTCACCACGGGTTATCACCCGCGAGCGTACTGAGGACTGAAAGGAGCCTAGAAGATGAGCACAATCACCGGGGTGACGAAAGAGACCGCTACGAAATCTCGAAATCTGGTGGATATGAATTGGGATCCCATTACCAGGATCGTGGGGAGCCTGGGCATCTTTACGAAGATCGACTTTGACAACCGGCAGGTAGCGGAGTGTCACAGCACATCGTCGATCTTCCGCGGCTACAGTATCTTCATGAAAGGGAAAGACCCGCGCGACGCTCATTTTATAACCAGTCGAATCTGTGGAATTTGCGGCGACAACCACGCCACATGTGCCACGTACGCCCAAAACATGGCTTTCGGAATCCGCCCGCCTGCAATCGCCGAGTGGATCGTAAATCTTGGCGAAGCCGCCGAGTACATGTTCGACCACAACATTTTTCAAGACAACTTGGTCGGGGTGGACTTTTGCGAGCAGATGGTAAAGGAAACGAATCCAAGCGTGCTGGCTAAAGCTGAGAAGACCGCTTCGCCGCATGCGAACCTTCACGGCTATCGAACCATTGCGGACATCATGCGTGCGCTGAATCCGTTCGTGGGCGAGTTCTACCGCGAAGCTTTGCAGGTAAGCCGCATGACCCGAGAAATGTTCTGCTTGATGGAAGGGCGGCACGTTCATCCGTCTACGCTCTATCCCGGCGGCGTGGGAACCGTTCCAACGATTCAGCTCTTCACAGACTATCTCGTGCGCCTGATGAAGTACGTCGAGTTCATGAAGAAAGTCGTTCCGCTGCATGATGATCTTTTCGACTTTTTCTACGAGGCTCTGCCGGGCTATGAAAAAGTCGGGCAGCGCCGCGTACTTCTCGCATGCTGGGGTTCTTTCAATAATCCGGATGTTTGCGATTACACCTACAAGAACATGACCCATTGGGGAAAGGGGATGTATGTTACCCCCGGTGTGGTCGTGGACGGAAAACTCGTCACAAATGACTTGGTGGACATTAACCTGAATATCCGCATCCTGCTGGGTAGCTCGTATTACGACGACTGGAAGAATTCCGAGACGTTCGTCAAGACCGATCCGCTGGGAAATCCGGTCGATCAAAATCATCCGTGGAATCAAACCACGATCCCACGACCGCAGAAGCGTGATTTCGCGGGCAAATACACGTGGGTGATGTCACCTCGCTGGCTCGACAAGCGCACAGGGGATCATCTGGCGCTCGACACCGGCGGAGGTCCAATTGCCCGCTTCTGGGCTACGGCGCTTGCAGGCATCGTCGATATCGGTTACGTCAAGGCTACAGGTCATAGCGTAAAGATCTATTTGCCAAAAACCGCTTCGCTTCCCGAGGTCGAGTTCGAGTGGAAGATTCCGAAGTGGAGCAATGCCATCGAACGCGATCGCGCCCGAACTTATTTCCAGGCGTACTCTGCAGCTGCTGCCCTATATTTCATGGAGAGAGCGCTACAAGAACTGCACGCTGGCCGGACGAAAACATGGACGGACTTCAAAGTTCCCGAGAGTGCCATCGGTTGCGGTTTCCACGAGGCTGTGCGTGGCGTACTCTCTCACCATGTGGTGATTAAAGATCATAAGATCGCCAATTATCATCCCTATCCGCCAACCCCATGGAACGCCAACCCGAGGGATATCTATGGAACGCCGGGGCCGTACGAAGATGCGGTCCAAAATACTCCGATCTTCGAGGAGAACGGGCCGGACAAGTTCAAGGGTATCGACATCATGCGCGCCGTCCGCAGCTTCGACCCCTGCCTGCCTTGCGGCGTGCATATGTACCTCGGCAATGGAAAAGTGCTGGAGACGCATCATTCGCCGATGTTTGGCTTGGAGCCGTAAAAATACTGCAGGGCGCGTCGGTTAAACTCTGCATGGCGAGCAGCCTGTCGAACAGGTATGTTGTCTCCTCTGCTGCAGGGGAGACATAGGGAAAGGTATCCATGCCCGCTCCGAGCAACGCACAGAACCAGCTGCAATCGATCGAAGCACTGCTTCAGAGAATTGAAAAAGCCAATGACCCGGCCATGTCGGCGATGGCGAAGGACCTCGTCCAGCGCCTGATGGAGTTTCACGGCGCGGGCATCGAGCGAATGCTGGAAATCATCCACAAGGATGCAGCCGGACAAGACAACGTCATCAATGTTCTCGGGCAGGACCCCCTCGTTCGCAGCCTTCTATTGCTCTACGGACTTCACCCCGACGGCCTCGAAGCCCGCGTACAGGAAGCGCTCGAAAAGACGCGCCCGTATCTGAAATCTCACGGCGGCAACGTAAACCTCATCGGCGTCGATGACGCTGCCACTGTCACTCTACGCCTGGAGGGAAGCTGTCACGGATGCGCTTCTTCCTCCGCCACGCTCAAACTTGCTGTGGAAGAAGCAATTTACGAGGCGGCGCCGGACGTTGCGGCAATCGTTGTTGAAGGTGAAGTCGACGAGCCATCACGCAGCGTTGCCTTTGTGCCACTTTCGGCCTTAGGCGGTAACGGCCACGAATCAACATCCGAACGCAATGAAGTGGCATCGCCGCCGTTCTCCGAAGTAACGCGGAGCGCGGTGTGAGCCCGCCGTTTTCACCTGCCGCCGGCAATGACAACGCCTTCGCGGTGCTGCGTCAATTTGCACGGAAGCGCCGCGCGGGCGAGGTCTGCGAGTTGTGCAGCTCCGAGCTCGCGACGGAACATCAGCATCTGATCGAACCTGCGGTCCGGAAATTGGTCTGTGTTTGCGAGGCCTGTGCAATCTTATTCAGCAGTCAGACCTCGTCGAGATTCAGGCGTGTTCCGCGCCGCATTCGATTCCTGCCGGGATTTCAGATCTCCGATGCTCAATGGGAAGGATTGATGATACCCATCGAGCTGGCATTCTTTTTCAAGAGTGAGTCCACCGGAAAAGTGTCTGCATTTTATCCTGGTCCCGCCGGCGCTACCGAATCGCTGCTGTCTTTAGAGACCTGGAGTGATATCGAAAAGGAAAATCCCGCCCTTCAGGAATTGCAGCCGGAAGTAGAGGCGCTGATCGCGAATCGAGTCGGCGCCAATCGCGGCGTCGAGGCGGAGTACTACATTGCTCCGATCGATGAATGCTACAGGTTGGTTGGCCTGATCCGGCTCAATTGGCACGGACTCTCTGGTGGCACCGAGGTGTGGCGCGAAGTCGGAAAATTCTTTGCGAGTCTAAAGGAACGGACCGAGACTGTGCCCGAAGAATCGAATGCCTGAGTTGAATTTCCAAATCGAAGGCGCGAAGCCCGTGCCGTATGGTGCGTCACCCCTTCTCGCGTTTGAATTAAGGGTGACAAATGCAGGCCCTGAGCCGGCGATTCATACTGTTGTTCTCCGCGCGCAAATCCAGATTGAAGTGACGCGCCGGCGTTACACGCCCGAAGAGCAAGCCAAGCTTCTCGACCTGTTTGGCGAGCCAAGCCGCTGGGGCCAGACCCTGAAGAACATGCTCTGGACGAATGCGATTGTGATTGTTCCCGGATTTGAAAAAGAGACGATCGCGCAACTTGAAGTCCCCTGCACGTTCGACTTCAATGTCGGGGCGACAAAATATTTCCATGGCCTGTCAGAAGGCGACTTGCCCCTGAATTTCTTGTTCAGCGGCACAGTGTTCTATGCGGACAGCAACGAACAGCTCCAGGTGGCGCCGATCTCGTGGGAGAAAGAAGCGAAATTCAAGCTCCCGCTCAAAACCTGGAAGGACTTAATTGATCACTACTATCCGAATAGCGCGTGGCTCTATCTCCGGCGGGACGTTTTCGATCGTCTTTATCAGTACAAAGTGCGGCACGGAATTCCTTCCTGGGAGCAAGTAATTGAGCGTGTGCTCGCTGGAACCGAAGAAACGGTGCAGCTATGAACACGAAACTGGTGGAAGACATCGCAAATGCTGTGCTCTACGAAGGGTACATGCTGTACCCTTACCGGCCGTCTTCCGTGAAAAATCACCAGCGCTGGAATTTTGGTGTGGTCTACCCCAAGGCGTATAGCGAAATGCAGACCGGTGCCGATAGCTGGTTCATGCAGACGGAATGCCTTGCGACGGGCGGGCCAGCTACCGAGCTGACCGTCAAAGTACGCTTTCTGCAAGCAGTTGCGCGCACGATTGGCCAGCCCAAGATCCCGCTCGATGAATGGCCTGTTGGTGGCGAATGCAGCCAGGAACCGGATTTCCAGATCGTCCAAACGCTGCAGGTGGGCGACCAGATTCTCCAGACTTGGGAAGAGGCGATCGAGCGCGAAATCACTCTGCCCTCGCTACCGTCGAACGATGGCGTTTCAGAAGCCCGTTCCTCGCAGGCTCTTTTTCCGGGTGGCAAGGAGATTGAGCCCGTGCGCAATCGCGATGGAAAGATCGCGGCCTTCCTCGTGCGGACGAAAAAGAGTGTCACAGCACAAGTCGATGTCAGCGCCGCTCGTGTTAGCGAACGCCTTTTTAAAGTCACGGTGCGCATCTCAAATGTTGCCGCCACCGATCCTGCTTCCGTGAGCCGTTCCGACGCGTTGATGCAGTCTCTGCTTTCAGCGCACACCATTCTCGCCATCGAAGGCGGGGAGTTCGTTTCGCTTCTCGATCCACCTGCCTCCTTGAAAGAATTTGTTTCCGCGTGCAGCAATATCGGCACTTGGCCCGTGCTCGCCGGTGAAGAGTGCCGGCGCGAAACCATGCTGTCGTCACCTATCATTTTGTATGACTACCCCCAAATTGCTCCCGAGAGCCCGGGGAACCTTTTCGATGGAACTGAAATTGACGAGATTCTTGCATTGCGCATTCTTACTCTGACAGAAGACGAGAAACATGAAATGCGAAGCGCCGACGCGCATGCCCGCCAGATCTTGGAGCGAACCGAGTCGATGCCGATGGAGCATTTCATGAAGCTCCACGGTGTGCTCCGTGGCTTGCGTCCGGCAGACGGCGAGGAAAAGCCATGAACGAATGGGAATGGCGCCTCCTCGAGGACAAAGCTCCTGCGGGAACTCTCAGCATCGCGGGCGTTGAAGTAAAACCAGGTCACCGGGTTCGTTTACACCCGGGCAAGCGCGGCGATGTGATGGACATCGCGCTTGCCGGCAAGACTGCGATGATCGAGTCGATCGAGCAAGACTACGAAGGCAATTTCCATGTCTGCGTGGTAGCTGACGACGACCCCGGGCGTGACATCGGCATCATGCGTCAGCCCGGCCATCGCTTCTTTTTCGATCCAGAAGAGATCGAACCGCTTCCACTCGGCCAGCTCGAATCTAGTGAGGCGCCCAAAAGTCCCTCCGTTCTGATCGCTGGAATTGGGAATATTTTCCTGGGCGACGATGCCTTTGGAGTTGAAGTGGCACAGCGGTTAGCAAACCGCAAACTGCCGGACCGTGTAAAAGTCGTGGATTTTGGAATTCGTGGCTTCGATTTGGCCTATGCATTACTCGACCGCTTTGATGTAACAATTTTGGTGGATGCTTGTCCGCGCGGAGGAGCACCCGGAACCCTCTACGTCATTGAGCCTGACTTGAACCTGAGCGCGCAGGATGCCGCCGAAGCCGCACAGACAGCCGTCGATGCACACAGCATGAATCCGATGAACGTGATTCGCATGGCGAAATCAATGGGCGGCGACTTGAAACGCATTCTGTTGGTGGGATGTGAACCACTCACGCTCGGGCCTGACGAAGGCGCGATGGGCCTCAGCGAACCCGTGGCCGCGATGGTCGAAGAAGCAGCGAATCGGATTGAATCTCTGGTCGAAACGATTCAACGTAGTGGAGCACCCGAACGAAGCTCTGGATCGTAGTCAAAGAGAGGAGAAAATCGTATGCCAGTGGAAGTAATTCAACGCGGTGAGCAAGAAAACGGCGCGAATAAGGACACACTGCTCATGCTCGGCGGTGTGGCACTCGTTGTGGTGGGCGCCGGACTTATTTTGACGAGTCCGCTAGCAAAGAAGTATATGGGCCAGCTTGGAATTGGAAGCCTGGCGACCGATCTTATTCCCGATATCGAGCGCTATTTTAAGTTGCGCTCAATGTGATCGCGGAATCGGATTCCGCCGTCTTTAGAAATAAAGCTGCATCGGCTCTAACAATGAAGTTGGGCCCCGGAATCTAGCTTTGAGGGGGCACCGATGAGTGATCACGTCCGTTACTCGCTGGACGCAGTGCAAAGCCAGTTCACCGTTCATGCTTTCGCAAGTGGATTGGCAGCAGTCGTGGCGCACAACCCGAAGTTCGCAATTCGCGACTTCAGCGGGGAAGCGCAGTTTGTTCCGGACACGTTGCACGATGCCTCAATCCAAGTAAGGATCAAGGCCGCGTCGCTGGAGCTCATGGACGAAGTAAGTGAATACGATCGAGGTGAAATCGATCGTGTGATGTTTAACGAGGTTCTGGGAATTTCGAGGTTCCCGGAAATTGTCTATACCAGTACTCAGATTTCAGCCATTCGTCTTAGCGAGAATTTATATGCCACAACGATTGCCGGCAAACTCACGCTCCATGGCGTCACCAATGAGTTGGATTTCTCTGGCCAGGTGGTCATCGGCGAAGACACCCTGCGCGGTTATGGAAGTTTTCCTGTGAAGCAGAGTAAGTATGACATCGCCATCGCTTCGATCGCTGGCGGAACGTTGAAAATGAGAGATGAATTGAAAATCGCATTCTTTATTATCGCGAAAAAGCAAGGGTGACCAAGTGACCGAATCAACGGGAGCAAAGATGGTGGCGACGGACGCCGCAATTCATTATCGAATTGACGTTGGAATGAGCCGTTTTACGGTGCGGGCGTTTGCCACCGGCTTGTTTTCCTCTCTTGGTCATAATCCCACATTGGCGATCCGCGACTACACGGGCGAAGCCAGTTTCGTTTCATCGAACCCCGAGCAATCGACGATTCGAGTCTCGGTGAAACCCGCGTCCCTCACCGTTACCGACGACGTGAGCCAGAAGGATCGCTCCGACATTGAGAACCGGATGAATCAGGATGTGCTGGAAACATCCGTTTATCCGGAGATCGTTTTCGAAAGCAGTCAGGTGGTGGCAGACAAGTTAGGCGACGACCGCTACGCCGCGAATGTCACTGGAAATCTCACCCTGCACGGAATCACTCGCCAGGAGAAGATTTCTGCACAGGTTTCAGTTACGGGCGATGTGCTCAGGGCCTACGGAGAATTCACGCTGCGCCAGAGCGACTACGGTATCAAGCTTGTCTCTGTTGCAGGCGGAACTCTCAAAGTGAAGGATGAAGTGAAGATAGCGTTCGACTTTACGGCTCGAAAGCAATAAGGAACCAGGCAATGAGCGCTGAAGACGAGAATCCGCCGGGGGGATGCCACATGTGCCTTGCCATACCAGGAAGAGTGCTCGAGATTGCATCTGACAATCCACGTTCAGCCCTTGTGGATGTGGTTGGCATGCGGCGCAGGGTTGATCTCGGTCTCCTTGAAGACGACCGTCCTGTTCCCGGCGATTGGGTTCTGATTCATGTGGGATTCGCTATGAGCAAAATCAGCGAAGCAGACGCCCTCGATCAAATGCGCACATTGGAAATGTTGGGCGAGAGCGAAGCCGCGGTACAGGAA